>JAAHTH010001872.1_pt1 | contig 17181 bp, 16 predicted proteins | sample 6116091 | NCBI WGS metagenome assembly JAAHTH01 (sample SAMN13939990, study PRJNA603662) | sponge metagenome | isolation source: marine sponge | host: Mycale hentscheli | place: New Zealand | collected 2006 | reverse complement strand
AAGCCTGAAACGTCAACCCCAAATAATCAGATTTTCAAGGACTCGGAGTATAAAACCAAGCGTAATATGAAACCAGTCAAACGGTCATCGTTTGAGAAATTCTTTCTGGCAAAACGGGCAATCATCGAGGCGGTGATCGGACAGTTGAAAGAAATCTGCCAAATTGAGCATTCAAGACACCGAAAACCAGACAATTTCCTGGTCAACATGCTCGCAGCTCTGGCCGCATATACCCTCAAACCACGAAAACCATCAATCAACCTCAAATCAATCGGAAATACAGCCCTTATCCCGAGTTGACGTTTGTTACTATTTTAAGCAAATACTGGCCGGTAAAGATGAATTGATACGATGAGTGGACCAACAGGAAAAATCCCAACTCCAGATAGCCCAATTGTTGCGCTTGACCAGAGATCGCGTGATATATTCCGGCATATTGTGGATAGTTATCTGGAAACTGGTGATCCATTGGGGTCAAGATCCATTTCAAAGGCACTGGCAGTAAATTTGTCGCCCGCCACTATCCAAAATGTAATGTCAGATTTGGAAATGCTGGGTCTTATCTATGCTCCGCACACAAGTGCAGGCAGGATGCCAACAGATTTGGGCTTGCGATTTTTTGTCGACAGCTTTTTGGAAATCGGGAACCTTGGCAAGAGAAGAACGCCAGTCAATTGAAACACAGGTGAAAGCTGCAACCAGCGATAAGACCTTTGATAATGTTTTAACGGAAGCCAGCCAGCTTTTGTCCGGTCTTTCCAGAACAGCTGGTCTGGTTGTTACGACCAAAGCTGATTTACGCCTAAAACACATTGAGTTCATTCGCCTTGAGCCTACCAAAGCACTTGCAGTTATTGTCGGTGAAAATGGTTCTGTTGAAAACCGGATTATTGGACTTCCCCCTGGTACAACCTCGTCAACACTCATCGAAGCTGCCAATTTCATCAATGCCAAAATTGCCGGACAAACAATTACAGAAGCTTCCAGATCCCTAAAATTGCAGCATGATTTTGCTAAGCAAGAACTGGACGGGCTTACCAGAAAGCTTGTAGATGCAGGAATAGCAACTTGGGCCGGAACCAGCGGGGATGAGCCAGGGCAGCTTATTATTTCCGGTCATTCCAATCTTCTTGGTGATCTGGAAGCAGCAGATGACCTTGATCGCATCAGGCAGTTATTTGGTGAATTGGAAGCCAAGGAAAATTTCATGAAGCTTTTGGAACTTACCGAAACAGGCGATGGCGTTCGTATTTTCATTGGCTCTGAAAGCAAGCTTTTCTCACTTTCCGGGTCATCAGTCATTGTGGCGCCGTGTAAGGATAACGAGCAACAAAGTGGTAGGAGCATTAGGTATTATCGGCCCCACAAGACTTAATTATGCACGATTGGTACCTATGGTTGATTATACAGCCAAGCTAATTTGTCGTATTTTGCAGTAATTTTATCAGGTTTTAGGTGTTCAGGCCTTGATTTTTTGGACGCAAAGACTGATATCCATGACTACTTTTCAATTAAACATAGGACTTGTTTGATGAGCGATGAAAACGGGCATCAGGAAAACGATGCTGCTAAAAAGCCAGATCGGGCACCTGAAGGTGTAAATCTCGATGTTGAGATCAACGAAGACGAGTTATTGGCAGCTCTCAGTGAGCAAGCTGATGTGGCTCTTGGTTTAGACGAAGAAGAAGCCAGTGGTTTTGCAAATCCGATAGAAGCTTTGGCAGAAGAAAACCATCGTCAGGAAGAAGAAATCGGTTCTTTGAAGGATCAGGTTCTTCGTGCCGCTGCCGAGATGGAAAATCTTCGCCGCCGCACCCAAAAAGATGTCGCAGATGCACGTGCTTTCTCAATCTCAGGTTTTGCTCGAGATATGTTGGGTGTATCAGACAACTTGCGCCGCGCATTAGACCATGTTGATGACGCCGACAAAGAGCAGCTTGGCCTCAAAACACTGATTGAAGGTGTGGAGATGACCGAGCGCGAACTGCTTAATGGCCTTGAAAAAAATGGTGTTAAAAAACTTGATCCAAAGGGTGAAAAATTTGACGCTAATTTTCATCAGGCAATGTTTGAAATTCCGAATACCGAAGTTCCAAACAAGACCGTTGTGGAAGTTGTTCAGGTTGGGTTCGTGATCGGCGAACGCGTATTACGACCAGCAATGGTTGGTGTTTCCAAGGGTGGGCCAAAAGCAACTGCTCCAAAAGAAGAAGGCGAAGCATAAGCGCTGCCTTCCTTTACCTTTGAGAAGCCTTTATAGATAGCATGGCAAGATGAATCGTGAATGCTGCCATGCCTAAGAAAAAAATCAATTTCAAGGAAATGATTGATCCGGATGCAATCCGGGCGCAGCTGACTGAATTAACCAAAGAGTTCGGCAGCGACGGTTCTTCTCCTAAAGTCCGCACAGAAGTTCTCAAAATTCTCAAGGAAGCTTCAAAGTCTGGTCGTACACAAGCAAAAGAACAACTTTTCGATGATGGCGATGGCACTGCCTGTGCATGGCGAATTTCACATCTGCAAGATGAACTCATTCGAATAATTTATGATTTCGCCGTAACCCATGTTTACCGCGCACAAAACGCATCTGATGCAGAGCAAATTGCGGTCACCGCTGTAGGTGGCTATGGACGCGGAACCTTGGCGCCTGGTTCTGATATAGATTTGCTATTCCTGCTTCCGTACAAGCAAACAGCTTGGGGAGAACAGGTAGTAGAATATGTTCTATACATGCTTTGGGACATGGGTTTTAAAGTTGGACATGCCACCCGCAACCTTGATGAATGCATTCGCCTGTCCAAGGAAGACATGATCATTAGAACATCCATTCTTGAAGTGAGATTTCTACACGGTGTTGAAAAATTATATCTGGAATTGGCACAGCGTTTTTCAGATGAAGTTGTCGAAGGGCGAGCAGAAGAGTTTATTGCTGCAAAATTAAGAGAACGCGATACAAGGCACACCAAAACTGGCGAATCGCGATATCTGGTTGAACCCAATGTCAAAGACGGCAAGGGCGGCCTGCGTGATCTTCATACGCTGTTTTGGATTGGCAAATATTTCCATAATACTGGAAAGACGCATGATCTTGTGAAGGCGGGGATGTTTACTGAAAAAGAGTATCGTCGATTTCGCAAGGCGGAAAATTTTCTTTGGACAGTGCGATGTCATATGCATTTTTTGACGGATAGGGCAGATGAAAAACTGGTTTTTGATATTCAGCGTGAAATTGCAGAACGCCTGCACTATCTTGGTCATGGCGGGTTATCTGGCGTTGAACGTTTTATGCGACACTATTTTCTGGTTGCAAAAGAAGTTGGTGAATTGACACTAATTGCATGCGCAAAACTTGAGGAACTCGAGGCAAAAGAGGTAACCGGCGTCAATCGCTTTTTCAAATCAGTTGTCAGGCGTAAAAAGCGAATAAAGGGCACCAAGGATTTTATCATTGATAATGGTCGCTTAAATGTAGCGAACATTAAAACTTTCACAAAAGATGCTGTAAATCTAATCCGTTTCTTCAAAGTTGCTGAGGATACTGGCCTTGATTTTCATCCCGATGCGCTTGAGCTTTTGACAAAGTCTTTAAAGTTTATCGGACCGGAAATGAGAAAGGACAAAGAAGCCAACGAAATTTTTGTTGAGCTTTTGTCTAGCAGACAAGGACCAGAACGAATTTTACGCCGAATGAATGAAACAGGGTTTTTGGGCAAATTTGTGCCGCCGTTCCGCAAGGTTGTCGCCATGATGCAGTTCAACATGTACCACCACTATACAGTTGATGAACATCTTATCCGCTCCATCGGCGCACTTTGGGGAATTGAGTCTGGCGTTCTGGCTGACGAACACCCTCTATCAACCGAGTTGTTTGAAAATGTTAAAGATCGCCACATCCTGTATGTCGCACTTTTCCTTCACGACATTGCCAAGGGGCGCAAAGAAGACCACTCAATTGCAGGAGAACGTGAAGCTCGAAAATTATGCCCAAGATTTGGTTTAAATGAGCAAGAAACGGATCTCATCGCATGGTTGATACGTGAACATTTGACGATGAGCACAGTTGCACAGGGGCGAGATATTTCTGATCGAAAAACCATTCAGGATTTTGCTGAGGTCGTACAAGAAGTTGAACGGATGCAATATCTAGTCATTTTAACAGTATGTGATATCCGTGCCGTTGGACCGGGAGTTTGGAATGGATGGAAAGGCCAGCTATTACGAAATCTGTATTCCGAAACAGAGTTGATGTTAAACGGCGGGTTCTCCAAAACGCCGCTTAAGGCCCGTGTAGCAAGTGCGAGAGAAGAACTTGCAAATGGCCTCACTGGCTGGAGTGACAAAGATCGAAAAAAATACATAAATCTGCCTTATAGTGCCTATTTCCTGTCAACCGATTTTGAAGCTCAGTTAAGGCATATGAATTTTTTGAAGGAGGCTGATGAACAAGGCCTTGCATTGGCAACAAGCTATGAAACCAAGCAGTTTGAAGCCATTACCGAGATTACTGTGGTGGCACAAGATCATCCGCGACTGTTATCAATAATTGCAGGTGCATGCGTTGCAGCGGGCGGTAATATTGTTGATGCAAAAATTCACACAACAACAGATGGCAGAGCACTTGATTCCATCTTTATCAATCGAGCATATGAAGATGACATCGATGAAATTCGTCGAGCAGAACGCATTGGGAATGTGATTGAAGAGGTCCTCAGCGGTCAAGCATATTTACCTGATGTCATTGCCCGAAACAACAAACCAAAAAAAGGCTATAAGGCCTTCCGAATAACCCCAGCGGTCGAGATCAACAATGATTTGTCCGACAATTTCACCGTCATTGAAATAGAATGTCTTGATAGGCCTGGTCTGCTATCTGAGTTAACCGGTGCTCTTTCTGATCTTAATCTTGATATTGGTTCTGCACATGTTGTCACGTTTGGTGAAAAGGCAAATGACAGTTTTTATGTGCGCGATCTCATCGGTGATAAAATTACCAATAAAAAGCGTCTTGAAAAAATAACAAACACACTTGTAGATGTTATGGCTCAAACCCAACCGAAAGAAAAAGTAGCATGAGCCTGATCAAGAAATTTGCCTCTGTTGGCGGCGCTACAATGGCAAGTCGGGTATTGGGTTTTGCACGTGAAGCCATGATTGCAGCTTTTCTAGGTGCAGGTCCCGTCGCTGATGCATTTTATGCTGCTTTCAGGTTTCCGAATTTATTCAGAAGGCTGTTTGCGGAAGGGGCTTTCAATTCGGCCTTTGTGCCGCTATTTGCAAAAGAATTGGAAGCGGGTGGAAAATCAGCAGCAAGAGAGTTTGCAGAGCAAATCCTATCGGTTTTAATTCTGGTGCTCCTAATTTTGTCGGCTCTGGCGCTGATATTCATGCCGCAGTTAGTCGGCACAATCATTGCACCTAAATTCGCTGAAAATCCTGATAAGTTCGAGTTAACAGTCCTTCTAACAAGGATAATGTTTCCATATTTGTTGGCGATGTCGCTCGTTGCAATGTTATCGGGTATTTTAAACGCATTCAGACGATATTTCCTGGCGGCTTTTGCACCAGTCATTCTAAATATTGTGTTTATTGCGGTTCTTGTCTTTGGCGGGTTTTATGAACTGGGTGACACGGATTTAGGTAAGGCCATGGCTTGGGGCGTATTTGCTTCAGGTATCCTTCAACTTTGTCTGCTGGTGTACGGCATCCAAAAAGAAGGCTTTCCATTATCCTTGCGAATGCCACGAATGTCGCCGCCCGTAAAACGATTGTTGATACTGGCAGTTCCAACTGCAATTGCTGGTGGTATTACCCAGGTTAATTTACTCGTGGGCCAAATTATCGCTTCAGCCCAGGCTGGCGGTATTGCGGTCATGAATTATGCGGATCGATTGGTACAATTGCCACTTGGAATTATTGGAATTTCAGTTGGTGTCGTATTACTGCCAGAACTTACCCGCGCACTTACGGCTAAAGATTCAAAAGAAGCCAGTCATTTACAAAATCGCAGCCTCGAATTTGGCTTGGGTTTAACTGTTCCTGCTGCAGTTGGTTTGTTCATGTTAAATCTCCCGCTTGTTGCATTGGTATATGAGCGCGGAGCATTTGACCGCGAAACTGCAGAATTGACCGCACACGTACTTGCCGGATTTGCAATTGGGCTTCCCTCATTTGTGTTGATCAAAATTTTTCAATCGTCATTTTATGCCCGTGAAGACATGAAAACACCCATGTATTTTTCAGGGATAAATGCAGTTTTAAATATTGTTTTGAGCTTGTTATTATTCCCAATCTACGGGATTTTTGGATTGGCGATTGCAACCAGTTCAGCGGGTTGGATAAACGCTCTGATGCTTTGGGCCTCACTCTATCTTGGCAACCATTTTCAAATCACCGCAAAGACGCTGCAAAATATTTTGCTTATCTGTGTAGCTAGTCTGATCATGGCAGGAATTTTATATGGTGGAGAGGTTTGGTTGGGTAGCTTGCTTACAGATAGCAACCTGTTAGCCAGAATTGGCCTAATCGGCGGACTGATAGCAGTTTCAGCCTTTGTCTATTTTGCAATTGTAATTGCAACGGGTGCTGTTTCGAGAGATCAAATGAAACGCATGCTGAAACGCTAATTTACGCATAGGCCTCTTGCTATAATACTATGCTTCCTTCATAAACCGTGCGTCTAATTCAAGTGGAATAAAATCATGGGTCAACCAACAAATCGCGTATTTTCCGGCATACAGCCAACAGGCAATCTGCACTTAGGAAACTACCTTGGCGCAATCAAGAAATTCGTGGCACTTCAGGACAGCCACGAGTGTATTTATTGTGTGGTGGATTTGCATGCCGTTACAGCACAACTCATCCAAGAGGATTTAAAAAACCAAACTCGTGAAATTGCAGCTGCATTTATTGCAAGCGGGGTTGATCCGGCAAAGCATATTGTTTTCAACCAAAGTCAGGTGCGCGAGCATTCTGAATTAGCATGGTTGTTTAATTGTGTGGCGCGTATGGGCTGGTTACAGCGGATGACACAATTCAAGGACAAGGCTGGTAAAAACGCGCAGAACGCTTCTGTTGGCTTGTTTGCCTATCCAAGTCTGATGGCTGCAGACATACTGTTGTATCGTGCAACTCAAGTTCCTGTGGGTGATGATCAAAAACAGCATCTGGAATTAACCAGGGATATTGCCGCCAAATTTAATAATGATTTTGCAGATAAGATTAAAGAGTTTGGTCATGGTGATGATGGATATTTTCCAATTACCGATCCTGTTATTGAGGGCCCGGCAACACGGGTCATGTCCTTCCGTGATGGTTCAAAAAAGATGTCCAAATCCGAACCCTCAGACATGTCGCGCATTAATCTGACAGACAGCGCTGAGGAGATCGCTAAGAAAATTCGCAAAGCAAAAACCGACCCGGAGCCGCTACCTGAAACAATGGAAGGTCTTGCAGAAAGGCCTGAAGCGCGCAATTTGATCGGAATTTATGCAGCTCTGTCAGAAAAAACACCGGATGTTGTCTTGAACGAATTTGCAGGCCAGCAATTTGGAACATTCAAACCAGCGTTAGCTGATCTGGCAGTTGATAAATTGGCACCGATTAATGCGGAAATGCGAAAATTAATGAATGACCCAGCCCATGTGGACAATATTTTGGCGGATGGTGCTGATAGAGCAAGAATCATTGCGCAGGATACTATGAAGGATGTTCGCGAGATTTTCGGCTTCCTTGGTTGAGTTCAGTAGTGTAAGTTGCATTTTTACAAAAGGATTTTGAGCGCAAATGGTAAGTAAACGACTAATCCGTGAAGAAGGCCATCAACGCAAATTTTTATGTGTGGTTGATGATAGTTCTGAATGCGATCGCGCCGTTCTTTATGCAGAGCGTAGGGCAACGAATACGGGTGGAAACCTGGAGCTCTTGTATGTTTCGGAACCAGAAAGTTTTCAGCACTGGATTGGCGTTGAAGAAATCATGAAGCAGGAAGCGCGTGAAGCGGGCGCAGCAATTTTGGAAAAATACGCGCAATATAGCCGTGAACACGGCAAAATTGACCCGGAATTGATTTACCGCGAAGGCAAAAAATATGAGGAATTGCTGTCCTTGATTGAGGAAGATCAGGATATTGCAGTTTTAGTGCTTGCTTCAGGCGAAAGTGCCGATGGTCCCGGACCGCTGGTTAGTGCTCTGGCAAATAATGGTGCAGCTTTCTCGATCCCGGTGATTGTGGTTCCATGTAATATGACCGACGAAGAGATTGAATGCGTAACTTGATTTTAGTCGCATAAATGCTTACTTTGGAATCATTCTAATTTCAATTTTTAAAAATTAATGCTTGGAGAAGCGTAAGATGTTTATTCAGACAGAAGCCACACCCAATCCGGCAACATTGAAATTCTTGCCTGGCGTCCAGGTTCTGCCATCGGGTTCAGCAGATTTCCGCACGCAAGAAGAGGCTGAAAAGTCGCCCCTTGCCAAGCAGCTTTTCCAAATTCCCGGTGTGTCTGGTGTATTTTTTGGATTTGATTTTATTTCGGTTACCAGAGAAGCTGATGAAGATAGCGGCTTTGATTGGCAACACTTAAAGCCAGCAGTTCTTGGCACCATTATGGAGCACTTCGTGACAGGCAAGCCAGTCATGGATGAAGCTGCTGCGGGCGCAGAAGTTGGCAAAGAAGATTTTGCCGAAGAAGATATTCAAATTGTAAACACCATCAAAGAGCTTTTGGATACACGGGTACGACCAGCAGTTGCCCAAGACGGCGGTGATATTACCTTCCATGGTTTTCGAGACGGCATTGTTTATCTGCACATGAAAGGCGCATGCGCTGGTTGTCCGTCTTCTACGGCCACACTCAAGCACGGCATCCAAAATCTCTTAAAACACTTTATTCCGGAAGTTCAGGAAGTGATGCCAGTAGGCGTCCAGCTCTAAGCAGGTAAATTGAAATTACTCGCCATTGATACATCTGCACACATTTGTGCTGTTTGCGTGTTAGATACCCAAGCAGATCAGATACTTGCAGAAAAATCCCTTGAAATTGGGCGTGGACATGCTGAGGTTCTCATGGATCTCGTTGAAACCTGTCTGTCACAAGCTGATGTAAGTTATGAAGGTTTGGGCCGTATTGGCGTTACAATCGGACCGGGTAGTTTTACGGGTGTCCGGGTTGGAATGTCAGTTGCAAGAGGTTTTGGAGTTTCACTGGGCATTCCAGTTGTTGGGATATCCACACTTGATGCATGCGAGGCCAGGGCGAAAGAGCTTGGATTTCAAGGTGACCTTTTAAGTCTATTGGATGCCAAGCGCGGAGAACTGTATTGCAAGATATCCAACCAAGATGCTTTCGCAGCTTCGTATGAAGCTATTTTGGAAAAGATTGCCGGGTTGGAACTATCGTTGTGTGGGTCAGGCAGTTTGATTTTGAATAAGATAAGTCAGCAAAATACTTCAATTGTTCACACTGAAGCTGCACCGCAAATTAGCATTGTTGCAAAGCTAGCATCGCAAAAACCAGATCCTTCGGGGCCGCCAGAACCCCTATATCTCAGATCAGCCGATGCCAAAGTTCAGGCTGGTTTTGCCTTGGAGCGTGCTTGATGTTCACGATATTCAATGCCTTCATGAGAGGATATTTATCGAGATCCATTTCACTTATTCAACCCGCAGAAAAGTCGGATTTGTCGACCCTTGGAGAAATACACGCAGCAAGCTTTAGTCATGCTTGGAGCGATGGTGAATTGGAAAAAATGTTCAGCAACGAAAACTATTTGTGTCTAGTTGCCCACCCTCCAAAAGCTTCAAAGAGCAAGCCATCCGGATTTGTTCTTGTAAGAAGTGTTCTTGAAGAAGCTGAAATCATCACGATTGCCACAAAACCTTCAGCCAGAAGAAAAGGTATTGCCCGTCAACTGATGCAGGCAACAATTCGCAATCTGGAATTTGATCGAAAAACCAAACTTTTTTTGGAAGTTGATGAAGCAAATCACGCAGCCATAAAACTCTACAAGAGCTTAGGATTCATAAAGGTTGGAGAGCGGGAAGGGTATTATTCGAATACCAGTTCTCAATCCGGTAAAAAGTCTACTGCGCTTGTCATGCAGCTTGAACTTGGCTAGACGAATATAAATTCATTGTGAATTACCAAGCTGAAGAAGGCGGTAGAATGTCTCTAGAAAAAAGATGTACCGAAAAAGGTCTTCGCATGACGGGGCAGCGCCGTGTTATCGCAAAAGTTCTGGAAGACGCACAAGACCACCCTGATGTTGAAGATTTATACGCCCGGGCATCCAAGATCGACAGCCATATTTCCATAGCCACCGTTTACCGCACTGTTAAACTTCTGGAAGAAACAGGCATGTTAGAGCGCCATGAGTTTCGCGATGGCAGAGCACGCTATGAAATTGTTCCCGAAGATCATCACGACCATCTTATTGATTTGAAAACGGGTAATGTAATCGAATTTGCAAATGAAGAGATCGAAAGACTTCAAGAAAAGATCGCACATGAATTGGGATACAAACTTGTCGATCATCGTTTGGAGCTTTACGGCATTCCACTAGATAAAAAATCCAAAGACAAATGATAGCCCGGCTTCGACTTTATTGCGTTATTTTTGTTCTGGCGATCGTGACGTTAATCCTCATTCCATTTCAAATGATTGCAGTTAAACTGGATTTAAAACTTGCACGAAAATTACCGATGCTTTGGCATAAAATTGCAACAAAACTGGTCGGCCTAAACATTCGCGTTACAGGAAAAATCCCGTCAACAAGACCTCTGATGCTTGTTTCCAACCATGTCTCCTGGATGGATATACCTGTTTTGGGCAGTGTTATGGAGCTTTCCTTCATAGCCAAGAGCCAAGTGAACGAGATGACAGGGGCGAATTTTTTATCCCGCCTTCAGCGAACTATTTTCATTGTTCGGGAAGACAAGAGAAAAGCTGGGCAGCAGGCTCAAGAGATTACCCAAAGAATGTTGGATGGCGATGCGGTGGTGTTGTTCGGAGAAGGAACAACACATGATGGCAATCGGATAGGCACCTTTAAAAGCGCTTTGCTTGGAGCAGCTCAATTTGCTCTTAAGGATGATGCAGTCGATAGCGTTATGATACAGCCGGTATCAATAGCCTATACCCGGCTACACGGCATGCCGATGGGTAGATATACCCGCGCCAAAGCTGCATGGTATGGTGATATGAGGTTTGGTAGTCATGCAATAAACATCATGCTGCAAAGCGCTTGGGACGTGGAAGTTATTTTTGGCGAGCCAATAATCTTTAATGAAGATTCCAATCGAAGACACGTAACCAAACAAATTCAGTCGCAGGTACGTGATAATTTTTTAAATACGCTGCATGAGCGGCAAAGTGACATTGTGCAAGCTGAATAGAAGATCGTTCTTTCAATTCGAGCAAAAACAAACTAAAACCCAAAAATCCTGTTCAATATGAGACCTAAGAAAATGGTTGAAAAGCTCGAAGAGCGCAAAAAGGTTTTTGTAAAAACCTACGGTTGCCAGATGAATGTTTATGATTCAAACCGCATGGAAGATGCGCTTGAACAAGATGGCTATGAGCGCACCAACGATATGGCTGATGCCGATCTTGTGTTGCTGAACACATGCCATATTCGGGAAAAGGCTGCCGAAAAAGTATATTCCGAAGTTGGCCGTATTCGTAAGATCAAGGAAAAACGTGCAGACACCAATCGCCCCATGACCATCGGCGTAACTGGCTGTGTTGCACAGGCCGAAGGCAGCGAAATTATGAAACGCGCCAAAGCGGTGGACCTTGTTGCCGGGCCTCAGACCTATCACCGTATTGCGGACATCGTCCATCGAGCAGAACAAGGTGAGCGGGTTGTTGAAACTGAATTTGAAATCGAAGAAAAATTTGCCAAACTGCCGACAGCTACAGCTAAGCAAGTGCGAGCTCGTGGTGTTGCGTCTTTTTTAACGGTACAAGAAGGGTGCGATAAATTCTGCACCTTTTGTGTGGTGCCATATACGCGCGGCGCTGAAGTATCCCGTACCGTTCAGCAGATTGTAGACGAGGCCCAAGGCATGATTGATGCCGGCGTTCGTGAAGTCACGCTACTAGGGCAAAATGTAAATGCCTGGCATGGAGAAGGATCCGACGGACGCGAGTGGGGGCTGGGAGAGCTACTTCATGAACTTGCCAAAATTAAAGGCCTGGAGCGATTGCGTTATACAACCAGCCATCCGGTAGATATGGATGAAAGTCTGATCAATGCTCATCGCGAGTTGGATTGTTTGATGCCTTATTTGCATCTACCGGTTCAAGCAGGGTCTGACAAGATATTAAAAGCAATGAACCGCCATCACACGGTTGCAGACTATTTGCATATTATTGAACGGATGCGGGAAGTAAGTCCTGATATGGCCATATCAGGTGATTTTATTGTTGGCTTCCCTGGGGAAACCGATGAAGACTTTGAAGAAACACTAAAAGTTGTCGAACAGGTTAAATACGCCTCTGCATTTTCGTTCAAATATTCAACGCGTCCGGGCACCCCGGGTGCAGATATGAAAAACCAGGTGCCTGAAGATGTAAAATCCGAACGCCTTCAAAGACTGCAAGCACTTTTAAATCAACAGCAAGAAGAGTTTAATCAGACATGCGTTGGTCTAAAGATGGATATTTTGCTAGAAAAAAAGGGTCGCCGTGAAGGTCAGTTAATCGGCCGGTCCCCCTGGTTGCAGTCTGTCATCGTTGATGAAAGTCTTGGCAATCCAGGCGATATCGTTCATGTTGAGATAACTGAAGCTGCACCAAACAGCTTAAATGCCATTAGCGCTCAAAAGGAGCAATGATTGACTACACCTAAAGAGCAGTCTGCGGAATTTGAACATATTGCGCTTGAATTCGAAGATAACACCCTGGCGACACAACTATTCGGTCAATTTGATCAACATTTGGCAATGCTGGAGCAGCAGCTGAATATTGATGCAATTGCTCGTGGCAATGAAGTTAATCTGAAAGGTGAAAGCACTGCAATTCGGCAAGCCCGTGTTGCGCTGGAACAGCTGTATGCCCGAATAGAAGCGGGTGAAAGCATCGAAATTGGTGATGTTGATGGTGCAATAAGAATGGCAGCGGCTGATAATCAACTTTCATTGCCGGGTACTGAAAAAACATCAATGTTGTCGATGGCCAAAATAGGCACACGCAAAAAGGTCATTCAGGCAAGAACACCGACCCAAGATGCCTATATTCGTGCAATGGACCGCTCGGAACTTGTATTTGGTGTAGGCCCGGCTGGAACGGGTAAAACCTACCTTGCAGTCGCCTATGCCGCAGCCCTTCTGGAGCGAGGTGCGATTGATCGGATAATTCTATCAAGACCAGCGGTTGAAGCTGGTGAGCGACTTGGATTTTTGCCAGGTGACATGAAAGATAAAGTGGATCCCTATCTACGCCCGTTATACGATGCGCTTTATGACATGATCCCTGGAGAACAGGTAGAGCGCGCGCTTACTGCGGGTACGATTGAAATAGCACCTCTCGCCTTCATGAGAGGTAGAACCCTGTCAAATGCTGCCGTAATTCTCGATGAAGCCCAGAACACTACTTCAATGCAAATGAAAATGTTTTTAACCCGCTTGAATGATTGTCACAGGTGATCCCAGTCAGGTTGATTTACCGGGCGGGGTAAAATCTGGGCTGATTGAAGCGCTCGATCTATTGGGCGGGATTAAAGGCGTTTCAAAAACAGGTTCACTGCAAAAGATGTCGTCCGTCACAGATTGGTCGCAGAAATCGTCAATGCCTATGATGATGTGCTTTGCAAAAAGAAAAAGTCTGATGATACCGAAAATTGATCTGGTGCTGGAAGATAATTTTTCAATTGATGAAACATCATTCCTGAAGCGAGTTGAAGTTATCCTTTCTAATGCAATTAAAAAAGCAAATCTCAAGTTTCCAAGAGACGCTGAGTTGAGCATTGTATTGGCCGGAGATAAAACACTTCAATCACTCAACAATGAGTGGCGGAAAAAAGATAAGCCCACCAATGTGCTTTCTTTCCCCGGTCAAGATATTTCAGTTGGTGAAGAAGCTGGTTTGGTGTTGGGAGATGTTGTTATTTCCCTGGAAACTACCAAACGAGAAGCAGCTCTTGAAAACAAGACTTTTGAAGACCATTTAAGTCATCTGGTTATTCATGGTTTTTTACACCTTTTCGGATATGATCATGAAACAGATGAAGAGGCAGTCCAGATGGAAAGCCTTGAGACACAAATTTTGAACGAACTTGGCATAGCCAACCCCTATGAAGATGAACAAATTTTATGAGTGAAAACGCTCAAAATACCCAAGAAAAAACTAGCGCCCCAACCGGCGAAGAGGATCCTTTAGAACCCAACAAGTCACTCGTTCCAATTGAGGATGCAAGTGGCAAGAGCAGGACTGAATTTTTGTTCTCGTGGGTTTACGGAATTTTTGGTCGCAAAAGAAATGGTGCGACAAATCGGGAAGACTTGGAGGATGCTCTTTCTGAAGGACAGGGTATTGCAGAAGGGTTTTCACTTGATGAACGCAATATGCTTGCAAGCATATTGCGCCTTCGCGATGTTCGTGTTCAAGATGTTATGGTTCCGCGCGCTGATATTATTGCCATTACCGAAGACATTTCTCTTGCTGAATTGCTGAAGATTTTCAATGAATCGGGACACTCCCGTATGCCGGTTTATGGTGAGACCATGGATGACCCAAAAGGCATGATCCACATTCGTGATGTTGTTGCACACATTACCAAGACGTCATCTTTGACGAAAGCAGAAGCATCCCGACGAAAAGCAAAACTGCCTGCCAATCTTGATTTGAAGAAGGTCAGTCTGTCAAAACCCATTTCTTCGTTAAAATTATTGCGTGAAGTGATGTTTGTGCCCCCATCGATGGGCGCGCGTGAATTAATGGCGCGAATGCAGGCTGATCGCATGCAAATTGCATTGGTAATTGATGAATATGGAGGAACAGACGGGCTTGTGACACTTGAAGATATTGTCGAAGAGATTGTTGGTAAAATTGAAGATGAACACGATGATGAGGATGTGTTGATCAAAGATAATGGCGATGGCAGCTTCATTTGTGATGCCAAGGCGGAATTGGATGATATTCGTGAATTACTTGGTGATGAATTCACATTCGGTGAACATGAAGATGATGTAGGCACCATCGGTGGGTTGATTTTTGATATTACCGGACGCGTGCCAGTGCGAGGCGAAGTTATCAGTAATAACGGCTTTGAATTTAACATTATGGAAGCTGATCCGCGGAGAATAAAACGGGTGGAGCTTGTAAGATCATCCAGGCGCCGTATTAAGCGCGTTTAATCTGCAACAGTAGATTCCCATTTCCCTTCGTATCGTTTAAGCATTAGGCGGGGCGTTTATTGATTCGATTTTTATGCAGAAGGTATTAGGGGAAACAAAATAACACGCGTCATATCAAACATAGAGAGTTTGGCAGGATGGTTTATTCTATTGTCTGGCTGGCACCGCAATGGTGTTGCAGTTTTGGCTGGCATTGTTTCATCACTTGCAATGCCTCCGTTCGATTTGGTTTTCCTATTGTTTGCAACCTTTCCAATTCTCATTTGGCTATTGGATGGCGCTGCCAGTGAACCCGCAGTGGGTTTTTTCTCAAAGCTTTGGGATGGTTTTAAGCCTGGCTTTTTCTTTGGATTTGGATATTTTTTTGCAGGCCTGTGGTGGATAGGAAATGCATTTCTTGTCGAGGCAGAGGATTTCTTATGGGCTTTGCCCATTGCAATCACGGTAGTCCCATTTGCTCTTGCACTGTTTTGGGGTGGGGCTACAGCAGTTGCAAGGATTTTCTGGTCTGGTGGTGCAGGGCGAATATTCATGTTAGCTGCTTGTTTTGCGCTATTTGAATATCTGCGAGGTTTTGTTGCAGCGGGTTTGCCATGGAACCCAATCAGTGGCGCAGCCTTTTTCTCTCCGGTAATGATGCAATCTGCATCTCTTGTAGGCATCTACGGCATGACAGCATTTGCTGTATTCGCATTTTCGACTGCAGGCATTCTTGTTCCAGGTGACAATAATCAAGGTAGAGTTAGAAAATTTGTATCCATCATTTCATGCGTGTTTATTGTAAATCATGTTGGATATGGGGTGTGGCGCATCCAAAAAGCTGAATCAACGTTTGTGCCTGAAGTACAGCTTCGATTGGTTCAGCCCAATATTGATCAGCGCAACAAGTTTAACAAAGAAAATGAAGCCGAGAACTTTCGCAGTTATTTGGATTTGTCTGCAAGCGAAGGTGAAGATGGTAAAAAAGGCTTGTCTGGTACAACACATCTAATTTGGCCCGAATCAGTCTTCCCCTACCTATTGACCCAGCGCCGAGACACATTGGCTGCAATTGGAGCAATGCTACCAGAAGGGACCAGCCTTTTGACTGGAGCAGCCCGTGCAGAAACAGCTACGTCCGGCAGTGAAGGGTTTGTTTTCAATTCTGTTTATGTGATCGATCACCAAGGTGAAATTGTATCAGCCGCCGATAAGACCCACCTTGTCCCATTTGGAGAGTATGTACCCCTTCAAAGTGCTATTGGTGCATTAGGAATAGAGCAATTGGCAAATCAGGAAGGTGGCTTTGAACCGGGTAGCTCACGAAAACTGATTTCAACCGGCATTGGACCAAAAATTCTTCCCTTAATTTGCTATGAAATCATTTTTTCTGGCAGTCTTTGGAACGAAGAAGAAAGGCCGGGCTGGATTATGAATTTGACCAATGACGCATGGTTCGGCAATACACCTGGTCCTTATCAGCACTTAAGACAATCAATTTTACGGGGTGTTGAAGAAGGTCTCCCTGTTGTTCGAGTAGCTAACTCTGGCATCTCAGGTGTTTATGATGCTTACGGACGTGTTGTTGAGGAACTGGAATTGGGTCAAGCAGGTATTATTGATTCAAAATTGCCAACTGCTTTGGAAGTAACTTTCTTCAAGACCTGGAGCGGTAAATTGCATTTGATAATTTTTGCATTATTCTTTGTTTCTGGGTTGTTTTCCTTGAGAAAGTACAATTCTTAAGGCAATTTAGAGTTTCTTGGGCAAATAGTTTGATTGTAATGCCACGGCACAGTACTAGACTCTTGATCTGAATGCGTTGGTGAGTTTAGGTTTTGAAC
>JAAHTH010001867.1_pt1 | contig 17194 bp, 17 predicted proteins | sample 6116091 | NCBI WGS metagenome assembly JAAHTH01 (sample SAMN13939990, study PRJNA603662) | sponge metagenome | isolation source: marine sponge | host: Mycale hentscheli | place: New Zealand | collected 2006 | reverse complement strand
TATCATCAATAAATGATTCTTCTTATACTACTTTATTAAGTAGAGGAACAAATGAGATAACTTTAAGAAAAGGTGGCTCTAATTGGGGAGTTTATTATTTCGCAAATGGGAATGCTGTTGCTCAAGCAAATACTTGGTATGCTCCAACATCAGGGAGTAAAGTTTTATTTGTTTGTACAGGAACCTACTTGAAATATTACTTAGATGGGTACTTAAGAGCTGTCACTTCAATCAATGCAAATGTATCTCACAACAATCCTTCAGGAGATTTGACTCTTGGAAAGAAGGTTTATAAGTCTTATTGGTATGGAGGAGTAAATAATTTAATGATTCATAAGGGTACTGAATTAGGCTCAAATCAGGTAACTGAATATTTGACAGGGCAAGATGTTTCTTCAATGAGTTTTTATGATGACATCATTGATTTTATTCCTTTGGGAGAGGGAACTTATCCAAATGTAAATGGATTGAAGGGAGTTGTCTCAGGAGAGTTGAAAAATGGCTCTTCCTCTGATTTTGTTCAAAGATAAAAATTTAAAATATGCAAAATTTATATATAGTAAAAAACATAACATCAGGAGAAATTCCTGATGTTAATACTTTCAAGCTTGATGCTGTTATTAATGGAGATAATTATTCTTTAATAAAGAAAGCTTTATTGTCTGAAGCTCCTGAAGGGGATGTTGTTAATATTTTAACTCCTGAAGAATTTAAAGCTGTTCTTGATAGTTTATCTTTTGGAGGCTCAAATGGTTTTGATTTTAGAAAACAGGAGTTAATTTTCTCTGAAGAAATTGCAACAGAATTTTCAAGAGCTCAATCAGGTCTTCCTGTTGTTGATGGTAACAACTTATTTACTGAGCTTGAAAAAACTTCTCATAGATTGTCAAGAGGTCAAGTAACTTTGGCTCATTATGAGTTTAATCAAATAACTAATCCATTGATAACTCAATCAATGAAAGATTTTGTTAATGATTTATTTATAAATTACTTTGATAAAGTTCCAAGGGATTTATCTTAACACAAAAAAAGGGAGCTTAGCTCCCTTTATTATTTACATCTTATTATGTTTAAGATATTGGATTCTCTTCTGAAGATTAATAATTGAATAAAGACTTATTCCTTCCTCTATTTTTAACATTAAAAAGTAATAATCAGGATACTCTTCCATACTTGACTCCTCAAGTTGTAACTCAATCTCATCTTTGTCAATCATATCATCTTTGACAATTAAAGACATCATTTTTTGAGCTTCCTTTTTAGACTCAAATACATCCATCACTTCTTTCCCTGTTGTAAATACGTTCATAATTTCTAATTGTTTATTTGTTTATATGAGCAAATTTAATGAACTCTTTTTAATTACACAACAATAACTGAACTTTTTTTAATTTTTTTTTATTAATTGTATGGATGACGTATTTAAAAACATTGATAATATTCTTGAGGCTTATGGTTTAAAATCAACTAACGAAGCCAAAAACATAATAAAATACAATACTCCTTATCCTGCTGTTGATTCCGGGAATCTTTTGAATGATTTAAAGATTGAGATTAAGAGAAACAATGGAGAGATTGAAGCTCAACTTGTTGCTCCTCCTTATGCTAAGTTTGTTAACTATGGAGTTAAAGGAAGAGTTTCTTCAGCAAAAGCCCCTGATTCTCCGTTCCAATTTAAGAAGAAATTAATTCCAAGAGGAGTGATTGATAGATGGATTGTGAGGAAAAATATTAAAGGCTCAAGGGATGCAAAAGGAAAGTTCATCTCAAGATGGTTTTTGAATCTATTAATTAGGAAGTCTATTAATGCAAAAGGATTAAAAGCTGTTAATTTTATACAGCCATTTTATGACAATTTAGAATGGATGGAGAAAGATTTGGCAAAAGAAATTGGAGATTCAATGGCTCAAAAAATAACTGAAAATTTAAAAAACATTGATATAATATGATAACAATAATTAAGGATTACAGATTACCATTCGCAAAGAATGATGATTACATTTATCTTGACTCAACAAAAAAGAATCAGACTCAATTTAAGTATGGAATGAGATTTCTATTTGAAGAGCTTGAAGGAACAGCAACAACTTCATCCATTGTTGATGGATATGTTGATTTCACAATCATAGGGAATCCTTCAAGTTATTCAGGAGGAGATATGGTTTATCTTAATGTTGAATCAATCAACTCTGTTCAATACAATCCTGTTCCTTTAAGAGTGATAAGCATTGAGGACAAAGGCTCTAATGTTTACAGATTCAACTTTGATATAAATAAACTAAAAGGAGATTCTTCTTGGTGGTTATATGCTTTGGAAAATTCTCCTTCAATATCAGCTCAAAACACTTGGAAGTTAAACAAGACAATTACCAAGATGGTTGCTCCAAATTCTGAAGGATATGGAGTTTTCTCTGTCAATGACATAATGAGAAACCTAATGGCTTATAAGCCTTTTGATTTTAACTCTGATGATGTTAAGATTGATTTTAAGTATCTTCCTTTTGAGTATTTTTTTTATAAACAGCCATTTGAATCAATTGAATCAATATCAACATTCTTAGCTTATGAGAGTACCTTTGGAGGATTAGAAGATGATAAACTGACTTTCTTCAGCAATGATTTTGTTGTTGTTGAATATGACTCTTCTCTTGAATCTAATGAACAAGATTTTGAATTTTACAAAGGGACTCAACAATTAACTAGTTTTATATTTTCAAACAATCCTCCATTTTGGAAGTTTATCACAAATAAGCCTGCTATATATGGAGATTTTACTCATTCAGGTTTTATTTATAGAGCTGATTATTCAGCAACTCCTTTCACAGATGAGAGCAAATTATCATCAAATAAAGTTTGTTATTATACAGGGTTAAAGGATTCTGATTTGAGTGGAAAAAGTGATGTTGATGTTTTGGCTGAAGTTGATTCCTATATTTCAGGAGATAACTCTTTGAGCTATTCTCCAATAGTTAAAACTTATTCTGATAACTATGGATTGAGAACATATATTGCTCCAAACAATAACACTCAAATAACTTACTCAGTTGTTGGAGTTGGAGATTTTGTTTTCAATTTAACTAACTCATCAGGAGATGTTGTTCAAATTCCTGTTGAACCAATGTCAATTCTTGAAGCTTATCCTTCAGTTGATTTATCAAATGATTACTCAGTTTCTTTTGGAGGAGTTGTTTTAAATTACTCTCTCGATTGTGTACCAACTAAATTTGATAGAGTTCAGTTATTGTTCTCTGATGAATTAGGCTCTTTAAATAGCTTTAATTTCAATCTTTACAACTCTAGGAAGTCAAAGGTCTCAAAAGAAACTTTCAGCCAAGAGAGGAAAGATTTCAGCTCTTTAAACATAGTTAAATATAATAATCAATCAAGAGGAATGACTGATGTTGCTTCTCAAGTTGATAGGAGTATGGTTTTAAATACTGATTTTTTAAATCAAGAGGAAGGAGATTATTTTGAAGATTTGCTTCTTTCAAATAATGTTTATGCAAATTACAAAGGAGAGATTTATTCTATTAACATAAAAGGAAAGAGCATTAAGTTGAAAGACTCAATCAAAGGAAAAATCAGATATTCATTGGAGATTAGTTTCTCAAATAAATTAAGAGTATGGTAATTAAAACAAAAGAGGGAGGAATCTTGGATACTTATGATTCAATTAAGTATCCTTTCAATTATTCAATTGGAGATGTTCGTGATATCACTAAGAGAAATATTGACTATTCAAAAACAATTAAGCTTCCTGCATCTAAGAACAACAATGAATATTTTGAAATGTTTTTCAATGTCAATGTAAAATCAGGAGCTTTCAATCCAAATGAGAAGAGATATGTTTCTGTTGAGGAAGATGGAGCAGAAGTTTTTGCAGGATATTTGCAATTGATGTCAGTTGTTATTAATGGAGATTTAAGTTATTATGAGGCTGTTGTTTTTTCTTCATTCAGGAATATTCTTGATGTTATTGAAGGAGTTAATCTTAATGACTTAGATTTTTCTGAATACAATCATCCATACGAGATAACAACATTTACAAAAACAATCTTGGCTGATGTTGATGACAGAAGGAATTATACTTATTATGAAGAGTACAAGAAAGCAAACATTCCAACAACAGGAAACAGCTTAATGCCTCTAGGATATGGATATATTTATCCTTACATTTCTTATGATGGAACAATTCAAAGCTTCATTGATACTTTTGGAACAGATTTATTGTATCCAAATGCTTATCCTGCATTTTATGTCAGAGAATACATTGATAAAATTTTCTTATTAGCAGGATATAAAGTTGAATCTAAATTTTTTGATACTGATTATTTTAAATCATTAATCCTTCCATTTACAAATGGAGAGATGACTTTCTCAGATGAAGAGATTGAGAACTCTGAAATGATTTATGCTAATTCAGGAGAGACTTTTTACGGAAGAGTTTCTGATGATGGAGGATTTTCTATTTATGATTTTGTAAATGATGAGGAAGTTAAAAGTGCTAATCCTCCAATAAATGATGGAAATGGAATTTCATTTACTTACAATTCAGATGCAACAAGAGAGAATGTTTTTAAAGGTAGTTTAAAGCTAGTTTTTGAAGTTTCTGAAGAGAATATTATATTCACAAGAAGAAAAACAGGTCAAAATGTATTGCTTCAAATAAAAGTCAATAATACAATAGCTCATACAACTGACTTAATAAGTGTTTCTGAGATTCCTAATAATATACAAGATTTGGATAATCTAACTTTTGAGAAAAATTTTGAAATTGAGCTTCCTCCTGAGGTTGTTGTAAGAGATGGGGATGTTATCTCTGCTCAGATTAGACTTGTAAATAATTTTTACAGAGTTGTAAAATTTAACACTCCAACTGATGTTCCTGTTAATATGTATATCACAGATTCAAGTGTTGAATCTAAATTGACAACAGATGCAACATTGACTCTTGGAGATGATTTAAACGTATCAAAGACGCTTCCAAAAATAAAGACAACTGATTTTCTTAAATCAATTATTACAATGTTTAATTTGTATGTTTATCCAAAAAATGAAGATACAATGATTATTGAGACTAGAGATGAGTTTTATAATCAAGGAGACTTATTGTTCTTTGATGATAGACTTGATAAATCAAAAGAAGTAAGAATCAAAACATTATCAGAGGAATCAGCAAAGATTTATGAATATAAATTCAAAGATTCCAATGATTACATTGTGAAAGAATTTAAAGAGAGTAATGATGGAGAAACATACGGAGAAAAAAGAGTTATAACTGATAATCAATTTTTAACAAAGACTCAAGGGCATACAACTGCATTTGCTCCAACAGGCTCAATATTTTTGAATTTCACAAAAAGCAATCCTGATTTTGATGTTGAAGATAGAGGAGAGCCTGATTTGTTTCCTGTTTTTGACAGCAGAGAATTGAAGGAGGATGTTGTTACTTCTCAGCCAACTTTTAATGATTACACTTATAAGAGAGAGAAGTCTCCTCCAAGAATATTGTTTTCAGGAAAGGGAGGATATGCAGGAGCAACAGAGAGAATTTCTTATCCTGATTTTTCTTTGAATTTTCAAGCTCCAACTTCTGAAGATTGGACTCCTTATTATGATTTATACAATTTATTTCACAAAAATACAATTGAGGAAGTCTCCTCTCCTGATGCAAAGATGATGACCTGTTATCTTAGATTTAAGAAAAATGAACTTTCTATCCAAAATAAGCTATATATATTAGGAGAGCAATGGAGGATAAATAAAATTGTTGACTATGATGCAAACTCCAATGAATCAACAAAAGTTGAATTGTTTAAAATTAATGATAAATCAAATTACTTAACAGCAGAAAAAGTCATTGAGCAAATAGAAACAAAACAAGGACAATACAATGATAAGTATAACAATAAATTTATTTAATTATGGCATATAAAACAAAATTAGATATTCAGCAGGATATTGATTTTTATTTCAATGATGGGGTTGCAATCAACTCCATCAAACCAACAACAACAGGGAATGAGTTGACTGATATAATTGACTCTTATCTTCATATTGATTCAGTTGTTGATAATTTAAACTCAACAATAGTTAATCAGCCTTTAAGTGCAAATCAAGGGAAAGTTCTGAATGATAAAATTCTTGCAATGGCAGGGAGTTTAATTGCTCAAGGTAATTGGAACGCTGATACTAATGTACCGGATATAACAGGAACAACAAATGCAGGATATTTTTGGATTGTTGATACAGATGGGGCAACTGATTTAGGAGGAATAACAGATTGGAAAGTTAATGATTGGGCTGTTTACACTTCAAACGGATGGGCAAAAGTTGATAATACTGACAAAGTAACTTCTATAAATGGAGCAAGTGGAAATGTCGTTCTTAATGCTGATGATATTGAAGATAGTTTGACAACTCATAAATTTGTTACTGAAGGTCAAAGGTCTCAAATAAGTATAAACACAAGCAACATAAATACAAACTCAAGCGATATTGCAACAAAAGCTAATCAATCAGCTTTAAATACAACTAACTCTAATGTAGCAACTAACACAAGTAACATAAATATAAATGCTATTGGAATTACACTGAAAGCTAATCAATCAGATTTAGATAATTATCTCCCTTTAACAGGAGGAACTTTAACAGGTCAATTAAATGCTAATGGTAATATAAACAATGGGAATGGTTATTACTATACTCAAGGTGTAGCCAATAGATTTATAGCTCAACAAGCTAATAGTTACTTTGCTTGGGCAGTTAATGGAGATAGTACTGAAGTAATGAAGTTGGATTCTAATGGACAGCTCATTTTAGAAGAACAATTGAATGTCAATAACCTTATCTCTCAAACCTCTAATGGGAATGTTTTAGAGATAGGAGCAAAAAATAGTATTTGGTGTCATTTTATATCTAACTATCCATTCTTTTTTGATAATAGAGCTGAATTTAATGGAAGGATTTCATTGTCAAATTCAACAACATTAATAGATATAAATGAAGTAACTTCTGATAAAATAACAGGTTTATCAGTCAGCAATAATGGGATTGATACTAAGCGATTAATATACACAGGTGCTTGGGATATGGATACAGATGAAGGGCTTTACATTTATCTAGGTGGAGATAGTGCAGGTTATGAATATATTATTGTTGATTTTTGGATTAACCAAGTACCTTCAGGAACTATTAACTCAGGCTCTTATTGGAATAGAAGGAGGCTAGATATAGACTCAAATTCTAGCACAGCAATATATTCTCAAGGGTTTTCTTCAAGTGTAGGTGCTCAGACTTTTATAGCAAAGAGGTCAGCCGGTGGTTTTTTTGATGCAGTAGATTTTGCTAATGCGACTTACACTTTAATTTTAGAAAAAATATTATAATGAAAGATTATGCCCCTAGAATAAGATTATCTCAAGCTGAACACGATGCAGTTTTGAAGATGAGAGAAGTTAACAATGTTTTAGTTGTTGGAGATTTACACACTCCTTTTGATTTGGATTCCTACTTTGATTTTTGTGTTGAGCAATATGAGAGATACAATTGCAATAAAGTTGTTTTTATTGGAGATGTCATTGATTCTCATCACAGCTCATTCCATAATACCTCTCCAAATGGTTTTGGAGGAGGTTATGAGTTGAAGAAAGCAATTGAAAGATTAGGAAGATGGAATGAGAGATTCCCTGATGCTCATGTTACAATTGGAAATCATGATAGAATAATTTACAGGAAAGCTTTTGCAAGTGGAATCCCTGAAGAATGGATGAGAGCTTATGAGGATGTTCTTGGAGTTCCATCTTGGAAGTTTGTTCCATCTGTTGAATTTGATGGAGTGTTATATGTTCATGGAGAGGGAGGAACAGCAAAAACAGCAATGAAAAATCATCTTAAATCAATTGTTCAAGGGCATCTCCATACTCAGTTATATATTGAGTATTTGAATGACATCTTTGCAATGCAGGTTGGATGTGGAATTGACTTTGACAGGTATGCTTTTGATTATGCAAAAGCAGGAAAGCCTCCTCAAGTATCTTGTGGATTAGTTTTGGATAACGGAACAACTCCTTTAATTAAAAAAATGTATTAATTATGGCAACAAATGAAGTATTAATTGGTGTTAAGATTGAGCTTGACAAAACCAATAAAGACCTTGATAAATTAAATAAAGAGTTACTAGGTTTAAAAAAAGGCTCAAAGGAGTTTGACAAATTAACAAAAGAAGTTGAGGAATTAGACAAAGAAGCAAGGAAACTTGCTTCAGATATCTTAAAACTTGGAGGCTCATTTGAGGATGTTTATGGGGATGTCAGACCTTTGACAACTCAACTTGGAGAGCTTGAGGATGTTTTGTATCAATTAGCTTTGACAGGTCAACAAAACACTGATGAGTTTAAACAGATTCAATCTGAAGCTGTTAAAATGAGAAAAACAATAATTCAAGTTGATGCTTCTGTTGATAATTTAGCCGAAAGAGGAGCTAATTTAAGAGGATTAATTGGAATTGCTTCAGGAATAGCAGGAGGATTTGCAGTTGTTCAAGGCTCAATGAATGCTCTTGGAATAGAGACTGAAGAATATGAGGAGCAGATGCAGTCAATGATGGCTGTAATGGAGGTACTTAATGGATTAGAGGCTGTTAATACAGCATTAAAAGAGAAGAATGTTATCTTCACAAAAGCTGAAGCATTATGGACTTCTATTTCCAATAAGTCAAAAGCTCAAAGTGTCGTTGTTACTGAGGCTGAATCAGTTGCTCAAGGAGTGAATGCAGTTGCTACAAATACAGCAACAACTTCAACCATTGCATTGAATACAGCAATGTTGTTGAATCCGGCTCTTTGGGTTGTGGCAGGAATTATGGCTCTTGTTGGTGCTCTTGCTTATTTAGTTATGGCTGACTCTGAAGCTGAGAAGTCTGAAAAAGCTCTTGCAAAACAAATGGAGGACACAGGGAAAGAATATGACAGAGAAAAAGAGAGACTTGAAAACAACACAGATGCAACAATAAAAAGGACTCAATCAATTATTGATGCTTATGAGTTGGAAGGAAGGTCAATTGATGAGATAAGAGATAAGAAAAAAGAATTAAATGACGCTGAACTTGATGGAGCAATTCTTGCTGAAAATATGGCTAGGAAAGCTTTTGTTGCTCAAAAAGAAGCCTTAGAAAAACAGAAAGCTCTAGGAAGTCAAGGAACAAAAGAAGCTTTAAAATTAGCTCAAGAGAGATATAATGTTGCTGTTAAAGAATATAATGACTCAATAACAAATTATCAAAACGCTTTAAACAAGAAGGCTGAGTTTAACAATAAAATAATTGAAGAGGACAGAGCAATGCTTCAGAGAGAGCAAGAATTGCAATTGGAATCAAATACAAGATTAGCTAAAACAGAGGAAAAAAAAAGACAGGTTAAATTAAATTATTTAATTCAAGAAACTGCTGATGCGAAAGAGTATTTCGGAGAACAATCAATTGAATACAGAGAAGCTCTTGAGCAACAAAAACAATATTCAACAGAGTTCCAAAATTGGAAAAAGCAACAACTAGAAAAAGAGAAGTTATCTCAAATAGATTTTCAAACACAATTAAATTTAATTGGAGTTGAAAATATTGATGAGCAATATATCATTGAATCAAATGCTTTGCAAGAGAAGCTTATGATGTATAAAGAAGGCTCTGAAGGATATAAGGATATAAAAAAACAGGAGGAAATATTAGATAAAAATAAAACAATAAATAAAGAGAAAATAGCAAAACAAAATGCTGAAAATGAAATTGAAGACATAAGAAGGAAGGCTAATATTTCAGCAGAAACGGATGATGAGATAATTAAAAACGAAAGAGAGGCTCTTGTAAAAAAGAAAGCTCTTTATAAAGAAGGAACTGAAGCTTATAAAAATGCTCAATTAGAGATAGAAGAATTTGATAAACAACAAAAACAACAAAAGCAAGATGAGGAAGCTGAAGAGCTTCAATCTAAAAAAGAAGCTCTATTGGAGATAGGTCAACAACTCTCAGATGCTAATTTTTCACAAATGCAAGAAAACACTCAAAGGAGGTTGGATGCAGAGACAAAAATGTTAGAAAAACAAACTAATACTGATTTAGCAATTATTGATGATAAACTTGCTAGAGGTATAATTTCAGAAGAACAGGCTGAGAGAGAGAAGCTTAAAATTCAAGAAGATGCAGAAAAAAAACAGGAGAAAATTGAAAGAGAAGCTTTCAACAGAGGTAAAGTTCAAGATATTGCTCAAGCTATAATCAATGGAGCTTTAGCAATTACAAAGGTAACAGCTCAGACAGGAGTCGTTGCTCCTCTTGCAATTCCTTCAATTGTAGCTTCAACAGCAATCCAAGTTGGAACAATATCAGCTCAGAAGTTTGCTGATGGTGGTGTTATTGAAGGAGCTTCTCACGCTGAAGGAGGTGTTCCAATATTAGGAGGAAGAGCTGAAGTTGAAGGAGGAGAGGCTATTATCAACAAGAAATCAACTGCAATGTTTAAAGAGGAATTAAGTCTCATTAATCAAGCCGGGGGTGGTGTTAAATTTGCTGAAGGTGGTGTTCTTGGAGATTCCAATATTCAACAAGAATCAAACGGACTTTCAGGCTTATCATCAAGGCTTGATGCTTTGATTGAATTGAACTCAATGCCTGTTAGAGCTGTTGTTTCTGAGACTGAAATAACTGACTCTCAAAGCAGGATAAACAACATTGAAGAGAGAAGCTCTTTTTAAAATGAACATTTAATAATTTTTTTTTATTAACTATATGGAGTATCCAATTTACAAAGTCACTTTAAATGATTTGCATCAAGGAGTAAATAAGATTTCACTTGTTGAGAATCCTGCTATTGAGGAAGAGTGGATTGCTTTTTCTCAAGATGAGTTTGATTTCAAACTTGCTGATGAAGTTCAACAAAAGTTGATTGGTGCTCTGTTAGTTCCTGATAAGAAAATCTTCAGGAATCATCCAACAAAAGGAAAATTTTACATTGTATTTTCTGAGGAAGTTATTGAGCAAATTTCAACAAGATACAACTCAAAAAATCTTGCAAATGAATTTAATGTTGAGCATTCAACTGATGTTGATGGAGTTGTTCTTTCAGAGAATTGGATTGTAAGTGATGAGGAGAATGACAAATCAAGAGCTTTTGGATTGTCTTATAAGAAGGGAACATGGGTTGGAGTTGCTAAAATCTCAGAGAGAGAAAAATGGGAGGCTGTCAAAGACAACTTAAATGGATTCTCTGTTGAGTTATTAACTAAATTAGTTGATGCAAACTTATCAGAAGAGGAAGAGGAAGTTCCAACTGATGAACAAATGATTGATTGGTTAGTTGAAAGAGGAGAGCTTGAATCTGATTACAATGACTCTGATGAATGGGAACTTGTTGAGGATGATGAAGAGGAGGAAGTTGATTTTGCAATCACTTCAAAACCTGCTGAGAAATCAAGCGTTGATAATGAAAATTATGTTGTAAGATATAAATATATTGGAGGAGCTCCAATTGCAACAACTAGAAAATTTTGCAGAGAAATGATAACAACTCATAAGGGGATGATTTTCCGTTATGAGGATATTAATCAGATGTCATTCAGAAGAGAGAATGAAGAATTTGCAAAAAAGAAAAACTATTCAATTTTTAGATTCAAAGGAAGTTACGGATGCAGACACAGATGGAAGAAATTAATGTGGAAAAAAACAACTGCAAAGTCTGATGTGAAACCTAGGAATCCAAAAGGATGGAGTGAAGCGAGAAAATTAAACAAAAATATAAATTTATCAAGTATGGAATTGAAAATCAAATTTGAAGCTCAGGCAGAGTTGACAGATGGAAAGATGATTTTTACTCCAACAGGATTCAAAGAAGGAGCAATTGTTTATTCAGGAGAAAACGAAGAGGGAACTCTTTTAGCTTCAGGAGAATATGAGCTTCCATCAGGAGAGATTCTTGTTATTGGAGAAGAAGGAGTTGTTTCTGAAGTCAAAGAAAAAGCTGAGGAAGAAGAAGCTCCAAAAGGAGAGGAAGATTTGGCTGAAGAGGGTGCTGAAGGTGCTCCTGAAGTTGAAGCTCTTGCAAGCAAAGTTGCTGAGTTAATGACAAAAGTTGAAGAGCTTGAAGCAAAGCTTGAATCAATGTCAGGAGAGGAAGCAAAAACAGAAGATTTTTCTTCTCAAATTGAGGAAGGAATCAAAGTTGCTCTTTCAAAATTAGATGGAGGAGAGTTTGCAACAACAACAAATGATGACTCTGTTGAGTTAAGCTCAGAAGGTGTTGGAGCAATTGGGAATTTAAAATCAGTTTATAAACATATTAAAAATAAATAATTATGGCTTTCGTAGATAACACTACTTACACAGCAAAAAACAAAGAAGTAGGAGAATTTTGGAACAAAGCTTTATTAAGCTCTGAAGTATTGAATCAAGTATTCACTATTTATCCAAACATTAAAAACAGCATTAAATTAAACCAATGGGATTTGGGTGCTGATATCATTCAAGATGAGGATTGTGATTTCAACTCTCAAGGAATGGGAGTATTATCAGAGAAAACTTTTTCTGTTGATGGTAAAAAAGTGAATTTAGAATATTGTATCAAAACATTTGAGGCAAATTATTTAGCAGAGACAATCAAGTCAGGCTCAAATAACACTTCATCTGATGCAGTTAATAAATACTTATTATCTCAAACTGCAAAGCAAGTTGCTGATGGGATTGTGAAGTATGCTTTTGCTGATAATGCAACAGGCTTAGTTGGAAAATTAAAAGCTGATTCAAATGTTGTTGACGTTGATATCTTACAATTTGATAAGACAAATGCAATTGATGAATTAGGTAAAGTTTATTTAGCTATTCCTGAAGCAATTCAAGAGGCTGAAGATTTAGTTTGGATTATTGATAATCAATCAGCAAAATTCTTCAGATTAAACGCAATGGATACAACTATTCCTGAGTTAACAATCAATGAAGGATTAGAGTTATCTTATATGGGATATCCAATGGTTATTGGAGCAGGAATGCCTGCAAACACTATTGTAGTTGCTAGAAAATCAAACTTATTATATTTAACTGATTTAGTTTCTGATGCTGAAGATATGGAAGTAATTTCAATGAGAAGTACAACAGGACAGCCTGTGGTTAGATTTGTAACTGACTTCAAACTTGGATTTGACTTTATGATTCCTGAAGAGATTATATTGGCTGATATCTTAGTTTAAATTTATTAATTAAAAAGGGAGATTGATTTTTCCCTTTTATAAACTTTTTTATTATGGCTATATGTTCAGACTTATTGACTCAATCAATAGAAGAAAATTGTGAGAACAATGTTGGAGGATTAAAGAGAGTTTTAATTGCTGATTTTGAAAGCGTAACGGAAACAACTCACTCAACAGATGATGACATTATTGATGCAATCACAATGGCTTCAACTACTCAATTTTTTAGCTTTTATTATGCTAAAAATTCAGGGATGTTTGAAGAGAATCTTGTTCAGAATTTAGAAGTTGGGAGCACGTACTTTGAACAAAAAGTTGCTTTCACTATTCCAAAAAGAGACGAGACTAGAAGATTATCAATTAAAGAATTGACTTCAGGTCAAAAGAAATTGATTGTTATTGTTGAAGATGCAAATGGAAACTATTGGATGTTCTTTGATGATGAAGGTGGAATTGTTACTACTTTAACAGGTGGCTCAGGTGGAGCAAAAGACACAATGAATGGATATGCTGTTGAAATAACTGCTGATTCTGTTTATCAAGCTAGATTAGTTGATGAAACAATTGTTGATGCTTTATTAGTACCTGCAACTTAATAACATATTAAGACAAATAAAAAGCTCCTTATTAGATTAAGGAGCTTTTTTTGTTTATTTTAATATGTATTCAAACATTTTTTTCTCTGACTTGAATTTATGACCTTTATATTCAAAAAATAAAGAAGTTAATAAGAATCCTTTTTTATTTGTTTTTGCTGTTCTTAACTCATTAACTAAATATTCACTTCCTTCAATAGTATAAATCCATTCTCTCTTAATAAGAGTGTTTGTTGTTGGAGCTTCAGATGTTTCATATCCACAATTGTAAGAAATTGTTTCTCCAATGAACTTAGGAGAGCTTTTTGTTTTTGCTTCCCAATTTACTTTTGTTTTTTGTCCGTTTAATAAAATTGTCTTTTTCATATTTTCTATTTGTTTGTTGTTTGTTTGACAAATATATAAATCTTTATTTGATTAATCAACATCTTATTGAACATTTTTTTAAAATTTATTATTAATTATATGATAACAATAATAAAAGAAGAAAATTCTGTTGTAATTTTTAGCGTAAGAAAATACAATCCTGATGCTGTCTATTCTGTTGAGTTGGTTAAGATAGGTAATAATGTCTCAACAACAATTTTCTTATCAACTCCTGAAGTGTATTCAGGAAGAGCTTTGAAATTTATTGTTGATTTATCAGGATACAAAGAAGGCTCTTATAATTACAAACTTTTTTCAGATTCAACAGAAGTTGATTTTGGAGATTTCTATATTAAAGACCTTAATGAAAACACAAATTTAACTTATCTATAATGAAATATTTTTGGCAAAAAGAAGAGGAAATTGATGAAGATTCTTATCAAATAGGATTAAGCTCTGAAGCTGATGACATAACTCTTCCTGAACTATCAGAATCAAGAACAGATGAATGGGTTGACTTTGGAGAGAACAATCTTTTTCCAAAAGAACTTCAGAGTCTTTATATTACATCTCCAATGAATCAAGCAATCATTAACAGGAAGGCTTTGATGATGTCAGGAAGTGGAATTGAGTTTGAGCAAAACGCTTTAATAAATCCTGAATTTGTGAAGATGATTGAGTTTCCTGATGGTAAACACGACTTGGAGCAATTACTTAAAAAATGGAGCTTAGATTCTCAAACTTATGGCTCTTATGCTATTGAAGTAATGTTGAGCAAAGACTTCTCAAAGATTACTAAATTCAAATATGTTGATGCTTCAAATGTCAGAAGCGGTTGGATGATTAATGGAGAGGTTAAAGATTATTATTACTCTGAAGATTGGGACAACATTGCAAAATATCCTCCAAAAAGAATAGGAGCTTTTGATATGAATAATAAATCAGACTATAATCAAATGATTTATGTATCAAAGGAGACAATAGGCTTAAAATATTACGGACTCCCTTCTTGGTATTCAGCAAAAAATTCTATTCTATTAAATACAGGGTTAACAACTAATTATCTTACTGATTTAAACAATGGTTTTTCTCCTAAAATTGCAATAAAATTCAAGCAAAAACCAAAAACAGACCAAGAGAAAGATGATATTGTTAGTGGTGTAAAAAAATCTTATACAGGTAAAAAAGGAGAGAGAATTATGTCAATCTTCTCTAAAAATGCAGAGCTTTCTCCTGATATTCAAACACTAGATAACAATCAAGCCTCAGAACAATGGCTTGCAGTTTCTGAAAATTCAACTCAGAACATATTGACAGCTCATGGAGTGACATCTCCTGAATTGTTTGGAGTATCTGTTGCGGGTAAACTTGGGAATGCAGAGCTTGAAGAGGCTTACAATATATTTTTTAATACAATTGTGAGACCTGACCAATTAACTTTGCAAAAAACAATAAACAGAATTTTTAAATTCAATGACTTACCAACTATCAAAATAAAACAGGCTCAAGTTCTTGAGGTTGAGAGTGAAGATGGAAGCTCAATTGATAAAGAGAAGAGTTATAATGGTGCTCAAATTACTTCAGCGGTAACAATTATGCAGAATGTAAATGAGGGAATATTAACAGAGCAACAAGCAATCCAATTTTTAATTCAAATGCTTGGATTTGAAGAGGAACAAGCTTATGGCTTATTTGGAAAAACTAAGGAATAATGGCTATATTATTATTATCAGAAGAGTATATCAGGCAAAACTCAACAAGTTCAGAAGCTATTGATTACAGGGTTTATTATCCTCATATTGTAGCCTGTCAAGATTTATATCTTGATGAGCTTCTTGGAATAGATTTCAAGAATCACTTGTTGACTAATTACGAAAATCAAACATTGTCTCCCTATGAGGAGCAGTTGATTATCTATATTAAACAAATGTTAATCAAGAGAGTTGAAGCAAGTGTGACTGACTTTTTGACGTACAGGTTAAGAAGTAAAGGAGTTCAAACTTCAAATGGAAGTGACTCTTCAACAGCTCAAAGAGAAGATGTTGGAAGATTGTTCAATTTGTTGAATGAATACGCTGACAAATACAGAGATTATGTTTGTAATTACATAATTAAAAACAAGAGTGAATTTCCTCTTTATGATGGAGATTGTGGAGGAGAGGATGTTGAATGTCAAATTTATTTCGGATGATTTATAAAGATATAGAGACTCCAATTTTAACAACAGGAGGAGGAATCACAGCAATTTTAAACTTCTTGGAAGGAGATGTTCTTCATATATTAATGGGAATTGCTGTGTCAATCAGTGTAATTGTATTAAATATTTTTAAAATACGTAAATTTTATAGAGATGAGAAAAATAAATAAACATATAATCCATTGCTCCGACACTCCAAAATCAATGAATATTGGAGTAAAAGAGATTGATAAATGGCATAAAGAGAGAGGATTTTGGAAAGTTGGATATCATTATATCATCAGAAGAGATGGAACAATTGAATCAGGAAGAATGGAGTCTCAAATTGGAGCTCATGCAAAAGGCTATAATTCAAAGAGTATTGGAACTTGTTTGATTTGTAGAGGGGAATATACTAAAAAACAATTTGAAGCTCTTAAAAGGCTCTCAAAAGACCTTGAGAGTAGGTATGAAGGAATAATTCATAAAGGTCATTATGAATTTAGCAACAAAACTTGCCCAATGTTTAATGTTGATGAGTTTTTTAATACTGAAGAATTATGATTGGAGTTAAAGGAATTATTCAGGCTGTAAAAGAAGCAGGAAAGGTTGCTGATAAATTTGTCAGAACTCCTGAAGAGAAAGATGAGTTGATGAAACATTTTGAGAATGAGATTTCAGAGAGATGGAAAGCTGATTCAAATTCAGAATCATTCTTAACTAAGAACATAAGACCTATGTTAGCTCTTTGGAGTGCCTCAATTTTTACAATCATGCTGTTTACTGATGGGAACATCGGAGACTTCAAAATTAATGTTGCTTATAT
>JAAHTH010001527.1_pt2 | contig 17197 bp, 14 predicted proteins | sample 6116091 | NCBI WGS metagenome assembly JAAHTH01 (sample SAMN13939990, study PRJNA603662) | sponge metagenome | isolation source: marine sponge | host: Mycale hentscheli | place: New Zealand | collected 2006 | reverse complement strand
TTTTCATATATTAATAATATCACATATACCTGTACCTTTTAAAATACAACAAAAAGTTGAATATTTTATTTATGATAAAAGTAATCCTGTTTTACACCCACCTCAAAGATTATTTAGGTTTTGGAATACAAGAGCTCATCCTACTAAAAAAGATAAAATATTAAGGTTAGAATCTAACCACCCAGATTATGGTTGGACTGTTTTTAATCAATTTATTAAATCAAGTAAATTTGCTTTAACATTAGATTATAATTTTTATAGTTTTGTTAATTATGACATTGAATTAAATAATGATTTAATAACAGAATTATATTCCCCAAATAATTTTATATGCTCTAAAGTAATAGATTCTAATAATGAAGAAAGATGGCCTAGTTTAGTATTTAATATTATTGGAAAAAATAATTTAAAAGATTTAATACCTAGAATTAATTTAGAAGATTATATAAATAAACCAAATGGTAAAGAAGCATTTGACTCAGCTGAAGATTATTGGAGAGTATTAATTGCAAAATATGCTTATAATTTACACCCAGAAGTAATTAAGGATAAAGTAGATTTTGGTACACCTTTTATTTTTAACCAAAACATACATAATGATTCTTTTAGAATATTTTTTGAAAAAAGTAATAACTCTAAATTTTTAGCAAGATTATTTAAAGAAGATATAACATTATGTGTTAATGATTCTAAATTTAAATTAAAACCTATAGAACAAATTTTTAATTTACCTAAAGATATAAAAACTATAGGATATGAATTAAATGAAAAATATTTTGATTTATTAGAAGAATATAATAAAAGTAGTAATCAACTTATAATAGAAAAAGATGCTTAAAGAATGTTTTTTAGTTAATGCTTATTGTGATACTAATGAAAAAAAAGAAGTATTACAAAATACATTAAAAGATTTAAAAAAATATAATAAGGATATAATATTATTTTCTCATTATCCTGTAGAAGAAGATAGTACTCAACTAACAGATTATACTTTATTTGATTATAGTAACCCAATTATGGATTTAAAACATAGTGCTACTATACATTGGAAAAAATATAAATATTATAAATTAAATACTTTATATTTAGATTATGGTTATGCTGCTGTACAACAATGGAAAAGAGGTTTAATATATGCTTATGATTTAGGATATGATAATGCTTATGTATTAAATTATGATTTAGTAGTAACTGACGATATTATCAAAACATCAGAAAACCATCTAAAAAAATATGATAATGTAATATTAGATTATGGTTTAGTTAAAATGAATGATGGTGGGAAATATGAACCTGCTCTTCATATGTCTTGGTGTGCCTTAAAACTAAATTCTTATATAGATAAATTAAAAGAAATAAGTTATAAAGATTATTATTATAATTCAGGATTTGGTGTAACCGAAAATTATATGTATGAAAAGCTACATTCAGATAACTCTATTGTAATACCTTTTAATGAATGGGAAAAAGATGTAATTACCTCTATAAAAATGGATACTGATTTTACTAAACATTATTATACTAGGGAAGGATATAAATGGATAATGGGTGAAGAAAAAATATGGGTAAAAAATAAAGAAATTGGAACAAATAAATGTTTATTATTTTTATATGATATTGAAAAAGATTTAAAAGTTAAAATATCTTTAGATGATAAAGTTATCCACCAATCTATAGTACCATCAACTTTAAAATACCATTTAATTTATTTACCTTTTGAGTTTAGTAAAGTTAAAGAATATATAGGAGAATATAAAAATAACAAATTTTACGATTCTATAAAAAACTTAAAACTTTCAATAAATAATTTGGAAATACCAAAAGAATTAATTAGATTAACCCCAATATCAGCAATAGAAGTAGCAAATGACAACATATAAAGAACGTATTTCATGCGAGTCCTGTGGACACACCGAATTTAATATTATATATGATTTTGGAAAGATACCATTAGCAGGTAGTTTTCCATTACGTGAAGAAATTAATAATATAAAAACTTACCCTCTTAAAATAGTAAAATGTAAAGATTGTGAGTTAGTACAAACTAATACTTTAATACCACCTGAAACTTTATTTAAAGATTATAGATATATTTCTTCTGTTGGTATGCAAAACCACTTTAATGATTTTGCTGATTGGTTAGTTAAGAATCAAAATCTAACAGCAATGCATAAAATTTTAGAATTTGGTTGCAATGATGGTCCTTTACTTGAGGCATTAAAACATAGAGGCATACACCACACTATAGGAATAGACCCAGCTACTAATATTGTAGAATTAGGTAGAAAGAAAAATTTAAATATAATTAATAATTTTTTTAATTATGGTTATGCAAAATCAGTAGAATGGGAAGAAAAATTTGATTTAGTTTTAGCTAGTAATACTTTTGCTCATATTGAAGATATAAACTCAGTAATTAAAGGGGTTCATTATTCTTTAAAGCCAAAAGGAAGATTTATATTTGAAATACAGTATTTAGTAGATCTAGTAGATAAATTCCAGTTTGATTTTATGTATCATGAACATTTATTTTATTATACTGTAACTAGTTTACAAAAATTACTTTCAAAATATAATCTTAAAATAATTGATGTAAAAAAAGTACCAATACATTCAGGATCCCTTAGAGTAGTAACAACTAAAGACACATCAGAACCCAAAAAAGAAATAGTAGATAATCTTATAGAAATAGAAAAAGATTATAAAGATTTAAGTAAATTTAGTTCTAAAAATTTTATATTGATAAAAAATATAAGGGCACAATGAGGTTAAAAAAAAGAAACGGAAAAAAAAATAGAAGGGTATGGAGCTTCTGGTAGAGCAAATGTAATAACTAGTACTATGAATTGGGATAGTGATGATTTAATGTATATAATAGATGAATCACCTGAAAGGTATGGTAGATATACATCAAATGGAAAAATACCTATTTACCCACCAGAATTTTTAGAATCAGATCCACCAGATTATATATTAATATTAGCTTGGAATTTTGCAGATATGATTATTGAAAAAACAAAACATTTAGGAATACCCTATATAATACCTTTTCCTGAAGTAAAACATATAAAACCATGAAAAATGAAAAAATATTTATAACAGGAGGTGCTGGGTTTTTGGGTTCTAATTTAGTAAAACGTTATTATAATAATAATGAAATAACTGTTTATTCTAGAGATGAAGCTAAACATTATTATCTTAAAAAAAGATTTCCAAATATTAATTGTATTATTGGTGATGTTCGTAATTTTGATTTATTAAAAAGATCATCTAAAGAACATACTATTGGTATTTTTGCTGCTTCATTAAAACAAATAGAAGCTGTAGACCAAAATGTAGAAGAAGGTGTTAGAGTATTAATTGATGGATCTATTAATTCAAGAAGGGCAGCAGAAGAAAATAATATGAAAGCAGCTTGTTTTATTTCATCTGATAAATCTAGAGCAGCTACTACATTATATGGCTCAATGAAATTTATAGCTGGTGAATCCTTTATAGTAAATGCAGAAAAATCTAATGTAAACTTATCATCTGCTATTTATGGTAATGTTTTAAACTCAACAGGTAGTATAATACCATTAATTTGGGACTCAATAAATAGAAACTACCCCCTTACATTATACTCAGATGAAATGACCCGTTTTATGATTGATATAGAAAATGCCATGGATTTAATTGAAATTGGATTAGAGGTAAGTGGATATAATGTTGTACCTAATTTAAAATCATTTCTAGTTAAAGATTTATTTGATATTTATTCTGAAAAATGGGGTTTAAAATATAAAATAGGTGAACCTAGAATATCAGAAAAAATACATGAAATAATGATTGCTAAAGAAGAAGTACCAAGAACTTTTTACAGGGAAGCAGAGGTTACGTATTAAATGAATGATAAGGAGTTAAGTGAAGGTTGCATAGTAGATGAATTTAATAGTAATGATGTAACAGTTTCAAAAGATAAATTAATAAAAATATTAGAACAATATAATTATTTTAAACCATGAAAATATTAGTATTAGGACATAAGGGAATGTTAGGATCTATGGTTTGTTCTTATTTCAAACATATGGGTGTAAGTTATACAACTACTGATTTAAAATGGCCTACTTTAGATTTTGAAAAATATCTTAAAGATTTTAAAGGTGATTATATTGTAAATTGTATAGCAATTACTAACCCAACTAGAAAAGGAATACAAGTAAATTATGAATTACCTAAATTACTAGAAGAAAAAACAGAATGTAGAATAATATATCCTGGTACTGATAGTGATAATGAAATGGGATCATATGCAGCATCTAAAACTAGTGCTAGCATATGGATAAATCAAGATTCAAAAAATACAAAAATAATAAGATCATCTATTATAGGACCAGAATTAACACCAAAACCTTACTTATTTGAATTTTTAATAAAAACAAAAGACGCTTCATTTTCAGAACAAGCTAGATGGAATGGTAATACTACTTTAACATGGGCTAAGTATTGTTTAGAAATGATACAAAATTGGAGTAATTATAAAATAGAAAATGTTTTATGTAGCAGCTGTATTACTAAAGCAGAATTAGCTGAAATAGTAGCTGATGTATTTGATTTAAAAATAGATATAAAAACAACAAACGAAAAAGGTTTTAATAGATGTTTAAAAAATGAAAAATCTTATTTACCTATAAAGAAACAACTTATTGACTTAAAAGAGTTTATATATATTTATAACCAACAAAAATAATATGCAAAATATTAAGTTATCTCAAAAAGAAGTAGAAAAACTAGTTAAACTTCAAGATTCATTAGCTGCTAACATTGAACAATTTGGAACAATAGTAGCTGCTGAAATTGAATTAAAAGAAAGAAAAGAAAAAGTAGAAAGTGACTTTAAAAGCAATAGAAATTCTCAACGAGAATTAGCAGCAGAGCTTCAAAAAGAGTACGGCGAAGGCACTATAAACTTAGAAACTGGCGAGTTTATCAAACCAGAATAGTTTTTTGAAAAGGTTTTTAATATTTATAATAAAACAATATTAAAAATAATATATTACGATGGCAGAAACTATTTTATCCCCTGGCGTTTTACAAAGAGAAAATGACCAATCTTTTATAGCACCCTTACCAACCCAAGAAGGTGCATCTATATTAGGACCAACGGTTAAAGGACCAGTTAACATACCTACATTAGTTACATCATTTAGTCAATTTAGTACTATTTATGGAACTTACCAAATGAGTGGTTCACGTCCTTACTCTTTCTTAACATCTATAGCGGCAAATAATTACTTTTCAAATGGAGGAAATTCATTATGGGTTACTCGTGTAGTAAGTCAATCCTTCTTACCTGCAACAAGTTCACAAGTAGCTGATACTAATGGAGGTATGAACACAGGTTCGGGTAGACCTGGAGGAGTTGCTGTAACAGGAAAATCACCTTTTGTATTAGAAACTATATCTGAAGGTGCAATAATGAATTCAGGACATACTGAAGTAACAGGAGGTTCAGGAGCATTAACAAATGGAACAGTTGATAACCTTAGATGGGAAATAGCAACAGTAAATACTTCATCAGGAACTTTTTCATTATTAATTAGAAGAGGAGATGATGATGCAAGCCAAAAAATAGTATTAGAATCGTATAACAATTTATCACTAGATCCAAATTCACCTAATTTTATTTCAAAAGTAATAGGAGATATGAGTAAATCAGTAGCAACTGATGGTAGTGATTATTACATAAAAGAAACAGGTAATTATCCAAATGCTTCAGCTTACGTAAGAGTAAGTGCTGTTAATAATTTAACACCAGATTATTTTAATAATGCAGGTGTTGCTAAAGATGAGTTTACAGGAAGTTTACCAGATGCCCCACAATCATCATCACTAGATGGTGGAGCTGGATCTAACATCCCAGATTTAGCAGGTTATAGTAGAAAAATGAATTTTTATGATGATATCGACAATACAGATAATCAAGGATTAGAAGGCGCAAATTATGCAACAGCAGTAGGATTAATGGCTAACACAGATGATTATAAATTTAATGTATTATCAGCACCAGGATTAATTAATGCAAATGCATTAACAGGTACAACACCAATCACTAATGCAGTGTCTAACACAATAGCAAGAGGAGATAGTATGTTTATAGTAGATCTAGTGAATTATGATACAGCATTAGCTACAGTAACAACTCAAGCAGCTGGATTTGATAGTTCATATGCAGCAGCATATTGGCCTTGGGTTCAAACGATTGATCCTAACACAGCAGAAATGGTTTGGGTACCAGCTTCAACAATGATACCAGGAGTATATGCATTTACAGATGCTTCAAGTGATCCATGGTTCGCACCAGCAGGTATAACAAGAGGTGGATTAGGACAAGTAATTAGAGCTGAAAGAAGATTAACAGTAAGTAACAGAGATACATTATATGAATCTAATGTTAATCCAATAGCTACATTCCCTGGACAAGGTGTTGTAGTATTTGGACAAAAAACACTACAGAAAAAATCAAGTGCTTTAGATAGAGTAAATGTAAGAAGATTAATGATTGCTCTTAAGAGCTTTATAGGACAAGTTTCAGATAATTTAGTGTTTGAACAAAATACAATAATTACAAGAAATAACTTCTTATCACAAGTTAACCCTTATTTAGAGTCAGTACAACAAAGACAAGGATTATATGCATTTAAAGTTGTAATGGATGATACAAATAATACCCCAGCAGTAATTGATAGAAATCAATTAGTTGGTCAAATATTTTTACAACCAACTAAAACAGCTGAATTCATAATTCTAGATTTCAATGTTTTACCAACTGGAGCAACATTTCCAGCATAAAAATTAAAAAATTAGATATTTATAATAAAATAAAATAAAATAATAAAATGGCAGTATTACAATCATCGGAAATATTTTTTACAGCATTTGAACCAAAACAAAAGAATAGGTTTTTTATGAGTGTTGAAGGTATGCAATCCTACCAAATAAAAGCAGTAGGAGCTGTTAACATAGCACAAGAAGCAATTCCATTAAATCATATAAATGTTCAAAGATTTGTGAAAGGAAAAACAACTTGGGGACCAATTTCAATGACGTTATTTGACCCTATTACACCATCAGGAGCACAAGCAGTGATGGAATGGGTTAGATTACACCATGAATCAGTAACAGGTAGAGATGGATATTCCGATTTTTATAAAAAAGATTTAACATTCAACGTACTAGGACCAGTAGGTGACATAGTATCTGAATGGATAATTAAAGGCGCAATGATAACATCAGCTAACTTTGGGGATTATAGTTGGGATGATGATAGTGCTGCTCAAGAAATTACATTAGAAGTACAACCAGATTATTGTATTTTAAATTTCTAGAAAATTTTACACTCCCTGATATTTCCTTCAAAAATAGCTTGGCTTCGGTCAAGCTTTTTTGTATATTACATATGTATGACAAATAAACAAACAGTTATTTAAAAATAGATTATGCAAGAATTCAAAATTCCAACAGAAACAATAGAATTACCATCACAAGGTTTATTATATCCTAAAGACCACCCATTATCAAGTGGTACGATAGAAATGAAATATATGACTGCTAGAGAAGAAGATATACTAGCAAACCAAAATTATATAGCAAATGGGACTGTAATTGATAAATTATTAAAATCTTTAATAGTTACAAAAGTTGACTATAATGATTTACTTATAGGTGATAAAAATGCTGTTATGATAGCAGCTAGAATATTAGGTTATGGACCTAAATATAAATTTGAATATAATGGTGAGGAAGATGAAGTTGATTTATCTAAAATAGATAACAAAAAAATAGATAAAAAATTATTTACTCCTGGTAATAATGAATTTTCTTTTGTATTACCTCATTCTAAAAATAAAATTACTTTTAAAATGATGACTCATAGAGATGAGCAAAAAATAAATAAAGAAATTGAAGGTTTACAAAAACTAAATAAAGATGCTAATCCTGTAGTATCAACAAGATTAAAATTTCAAATTATTTCTGTAAATGGGGACTCAGATCCACCTACTATACGCAGCTTTGTAGATAAAGCATTATTAGCTCAAGATTCAAGAGCTTTCAGAAAACATATTAGCGATATACAGCCAGACATAGATCTGACTTTTTTTCCCCGAGGGACTAAAGAATCAAGACCCATCCCAATTAGTCTCAGGTTTTTTTGGCCTGACGTCTAAAGAGGGGTTTGCCTTACATAAACATGTATTTAAAACTATACATGAAATAGTATTTCATGGTAAAGGAGGGTATGATTGGCATACAGTATATGATATGCCTATATGGTTAAGAAATTTTACTTTTACAGAAATTAAAAAATATTATGATGATGAAGCAGCAGCAGTTAAAAAAGCAAACTCTAGATCATCTAAATCAGGAAATAAAACAACTACTAACATTTTAGATAGTTCAGGAAAAATAAATCCCCCAAGCTTTCAAGGAAAATCAAGTTATAATTAAAAACTCAATTTTTTAATATTTATAACAAAACATCCATTAAATGGCCGATCAAGAAGGAAAAGAAAAAGTTCAAAATCAAAAGGAATTAAATACTGAAACACAAAAAACAGTTAATCTCCAAAATGATTTAGCTGCTTCAGCTCAAAGAGCTAAAGATAGAGTTAGTGAATATGCCTTAGAAATTGCAAAAGCAAAAAAAGATTCTGGGGATATGGCTAGTTCATTTACTAATGCCCAAAGAGATGTTACTTCTTTAGCTACTGCTATGGGTAAAATGGCTTCTTATAGTAAAGAAGATCTTAAAGATTCAAAGAAAAGGGCACAATATCAAAAAGATATAGCCGCTGTAGCTCAAAAAAGAGCTGCAATTGAATCTAGAATTGCTGCTAATAATGTAATGATGGTTAATGCCACAGAAGAAGAAGCAGAAAATTATAAAGTAATAAATGAGCAATTACTTAATTCTTTAGACACATCAGAAGGAATCCAAGAAAAATTTCAAGGAATATCAGAGGAAATAGATAAAATAAATAAAGGTAGTAATTTTGCAACTAAATTAGCAGATGGGGTTAAAGATATACCTGGTTTAGGTCCTTTATTAGCTGGTCCCATTCAAGATATGGCTAAGGGTATTGATGCTATGAATGTTGGTATTAAAGATGGTAAAGAAGGAATTGAGGTTATGGCTATGCTTACAGGTGGATTAATGAAATCTGCTTTTATATTCATAGCTAAATCTGCATTTGATGCTGATAAGTCTACTACTAATATGGCTAAGCAGTTAGGTATTTCAAAAGCTGAAGCTACTGAAATATCTGAAAGATTTAATCTTATAGCTTTACAATCAGGAGACTCAACAATTAATGCCGAAAAATTAAAAGAAGCATTTAGTGAATTAGGTGATGAAGTAGGGACAGTTGTTGGATTTACAGATGAGCAACTTACAATGCAATCTAAACTTACTAAACTAGTAGGATTAGAATCATCAGAAGCAGCTAAATTAACTAAGTTTGCTATTGGTAAAGATAAATCTACTAGAAAAGCAACTATTGAAATTTTAGATCAAGTAGCAGCTTTAGAAAAGGAAACGGGAATAAGGTTAGATGGTAGAAAAGTACTTAAAGAAGTTGCAAATATTAATGGTAATCTAGCAGCTTCATATAAATTTAATACTGCTGAATTAGGTAGAGCAGTAGTTCAAGCTAATAAGTTAGGTTTAACTTTAGAAAAAACATCAGACATCTCACGTGGTCTTTTAGATTTTGAAGAATCTATAGCAGCTGAAATGTCGGCTGAATTAATGATTGGTAGAGATCTTGAATTATCTAAAGCAAGATCATTAGCTTTAGATGGTAAATCAGCTGAGGCAGTTGCAGAATTAGCTAAAAACTTTGGATCAGCAGAAGAATTTTCTAAATTAAATGTATTAGCTAGAGAAGATTTAGCTAAAGCTATGGGGATGGAAGTAAATGAATTAGCTGATTCAATTAAGAAACAAGAAATTTTAAATAAATTAGGTGCAAAAAGTATAGCTGATGCAGCCTCAACAGAAGCAGGTAGAAAAAGATTAATAGAACTTGGAGGTGAAGACCTTTTAAATCAACAATTACAACAAGATGCTGCTCAAAAGTTTGCTGATACTATGGCTAATTTACAATCAGCAGTAGGTAACATAGCAAATGCTATGATGCCACTTGTAGATTTTATGGCATCTATAGCTAGTAACTCAACAGTATTATATGGAATGTTAGGAGCAATTGCAGGAGTAAGTTTAGTAGGAACAATTGCAAAGTTAGGATTAATGGCAGTACAAATGGCAGCATCAGGTGTTGCTGCAATATCATTAAGTTCAGCTTTAACTTTTGGGGTAGGAGCAGTAGCTATTTTAGCAGGAATAGGGGCATTAGTAGGTTATATGAATAGTGAAACTTCTAAAGCTAAAGCAAATGCTAAAATGAATGATGGGATTATAGGACCAGGTGGTGAAGTAATGGTTAGTGGTCCAAAAGGAAGTGTAAATATAGACTCAGCCGATTCTATGTTAGTTGGAACTAATTTAGGAGGTGGTGGAGGATCACAAGAATCTAAAAAAACAAACAAACTTTTAGAACAAATTCTTATGAAACAAGGAACCGTTGAAATGGACGGAAATAAAGTAGGAACTGCCTTTGCGGTAGGCTCTTACAGTTTACAATAATATTAATATTTATAATAAAAATAATTATGGGATTAAAAGAAAAATTAGAAAATACACCAAATGGATCACCTTTGTCTTTAAACAATGGTGGAAGCGTTCCAATTCCAGATTTTCAAGCATCTACACTGCATAACGAGTATTCAACTATTGATGATCCTAATGCTATAGCTGTTAGACCTAGAAATGGAGCTTTACCTATGCCTTCAAATTTAAATAGAACAGGCAATCCATCACAGTATATTCAAAACTTACCACAATAAGTATAAAACATAAAATATGCCTTTAATTAATCTACAAACGGACTTAAGGTCCCTTAGATTTCAAGGATCAGGTCGTGAAAATAGAGAAGGAGATATTATTCGTAGAAAATCTCCCTATATCATTACACCTATCCCTGGAAAATTTTCTGAAGGCCCTCAGCCTGAAGGGAATGATTATCTATTTAGGCAAAACACTTTATTATCAATAAAAAAAGACGAAAGTAGATTTTTTAATTACTTTAAATCTCCTAGCGGAATAGATTTTATACTAAAACAAAACCAATTATCTAAATCAGGAGTAAAAGCTCAAATGAGTGGTATGCTTTCTGATGGTGTTTATTTACCTACATCTACTTTAGCCCAATTAGCAGCTCCTGCTGTTGGGGGTCATTTCTTAAAACAAGGAGTAAACCCTTTAATGAATACAGTAACTGACCAATCAATATTTGGGGGTGCTTTAGGAGGATTTGGTGATTTTATAGATAGTGCTGTTAATGGTATTAATAATTTTGAAGGAATACCGGCATATGTTAGAAATAGAAATTCAATAACAGATACAAAAAACAATAGATTAATTCAATTAGCTGATAAAAAAATATATAATAGAAGTGGTGTAAATAGATCATCACAAGGTTTAGTACAAAATGCAATTGACTCAGTAGTACAAGGATTTGTAGGAGGATTTGAATCATTAATAGCTGGTATTTCAGGAGATGTTCAAAACCACATATCAGATGCTAGTGATGAGTTAATAAGATATGATGGAGGACCAGGATCACATTTAGGAATAGTTGGTGAAACAGGAATAAGGATAGCTGGAGATTACAATAATGCTAGTATGAGAGCTTATTCTTCAACACAAGAAAACGACTCAACTGATGTAGGTAATTCAAAGTTTTTTACTTTAGGTTATGATCAATTTATTAATAATGAAAGAAATACTACTGCAAAAACTTTACCTAATTTTGTAAATACAATTTTAGATCTTGGTGATAAAAATAATATATCTCAAACTAATAATCCCTATAAAACTTATTTAGCTAGATCTCTCAAATATGAAGATAAACAATTTGATAATAGAGTTAATTTAGGTAATCCTGGAGCTATAAATGTAGACAGATCAGATTATCAAAGAGGAACTATAATAAATGGTTATAACCAATCAGAACCATTAGATAAAGTTAATGCTCTTCAAATTTATCAATCTTATAATAATACTGGACCAACATTTAATCCAATTAAAAATGACTTTGTTAAATTTAGATTTGGTGTTGTAGATAATAAAGATCCAAATAATCAAAATTACATTCATTTTAGAGCAATAATAGATTCATTTTCAGATAATTATAGTGCAGAATGGTCAGCCCAAAAATATATGGGAAGAGCAGAAAGCTTTTACAGGTATACTGGGATGGGCAGAACAATTAACATATCTTGGACAGTAGCAGCTCAATCAAGAAATGAATTAATACCTATGTATCAAAAATTAAATTATTTAGCTTCAACTTTATCTCCAGATTATACTGAGCAAGGTTATATGGCTGGTAATATAGTTAATATGACAATAGGTGGTTGGTGTTTTGAACAACCAGGATTTATTACAGCAATGACTTTAGATGTGCCACAAAATTCACCTTGGGAAATAGGTTTACCTTTAGGTAATGCTTCAACAGCAACGGGTCAATCAATTGAGGGCGATGCAAGCGTTAAAGAAATGCCTATGATGGTTAAAGTAACAGGTTTTACATTTACTCCTATACATAATTTTGTACCTAAAGTACAATCAGTATCATTTGAAGATAACGGAACTTTAAAAGCATTTGGGGACCAAAGATATATAGCATTAGAAAATCAAGGAGGAACTAATAATTATCAAGATCCAACAAAGTTTAACCCACAAACTAAACAGGCACCAGCAAGTAAAATACCAAGGGCACCATTATCACCAATTCCACTTGCAAGTGGATCTTCAGGCCCAGTATCACCAACAATATCAATGGGTACTTATGAGCCAGGACCGATCAAAACAAGACAAGTTAATCAAACACACGCTGAATATCAAGCTATGATGGCTAGAGGTTTTCTATAATTATTAAAAAAGTAAATGAAAAGATATAACTCAATACCAACAAATACAGATGCTGAAGGGAATGTATATTATGAAAATGTTACATACCCTATACCACCTTCTACCTTTCAAGACATATATGTTTATACTACTATTGGAGATAGATTTGATATGATGGCACAACAGTATTATGGTGATTCTACTTTATGGTGGGCTATATCTACTGCTAATCCAAACTTAAAACAAGACTCATACTACATTCCTGAAGGAACACAAATAAGAATACCTGCTAATGTAGGAAATATAATAAGTAATTTTGAAGCACTAAATGGTTAATTATGGGGGTAGGTAATATATTAGGACAACCTTTTTACAAATATGTAAATAAACAAATAGAAACTAGACAAAAAGTATATGGTTCTGGTTTTACAGGAAGGGATACTACCTCAAATAGAAGAAATGCAGCTTACAACCAGTATTTAAATTCAAGATCTGCATGGTTAAAAATGGCATCTTCAGTTGTAGTAATGGATAAAAGAGAAATTACTGAAGAAAATGCAGAAGGAGTAAAAACAACTCGTACAGATGAAGGTGGTGTAAGATTTTTAGATAAATTATCTTTAGATAGAAGTTATAAAGGAATTAATTTAGCTCGAGAAGCAGTATTATTTAGTGGTTTACAAGGAACAGGTAATTTAATTCCATCATCAGATGAAGACCCACTTGATCGAAGAGATTCATTTAAAGGTAATACTACATTTAAACAAAGATCAGGAATTGCAAAAGGTCAAGGTGCTTGGACTTTAAATAGTGCTTATGGGTTAGGAGGAAGAGAATATGGTCAACAACCTATGCCTGGAATTACTGATTTTTCAATTAAATCTTTAAATAGAGGTTCTTTAAAAAGAGCAGAAGTAAGTATAAAAGCTAATAATAAATATCAATTTGAATTAATTGAAACTTTATATTTAAGGTTAGGTTATTCTATGATAATAGAATGGGGTTATAGTCATTATTTACCTAATTTAGGTGGAGTAAATATACAAGATGATCCTAATACTCCACTTGTAAATGAAGCCTCTAATATACCTTTAGTAGATACTGTAAAAAATACTTACATTGAAGAAAAATGGTTTCAACAAGAAGGAGCTATACAAAAAGATATTTTAGGACAAATAGAAGATTACCGCAGAAAATATAGTGGAAATTATGATGGATTTTTTGGAAAAGTAGTTAATTTTTCTTGGAAATTCAATTCAGATGGAACTTATGATATAAATATAAGTTTAATAAGTTTAGGTGATGTTGTAGAATCTTTAAAATTTAATTCTTTATATAATCCTTCAGATGGAATACCTGTAGATGTAGGACAAGATATAAATGATATAACTAATAAATTAAACCAAATAAAATTAGACGCCGGTAATTTTAATCATGGAAGAAAAACTAATTTCTACACTGGTAGAACAAATAGACTTTATCAAGAATATTTATCTTTAAACACTTCAGATTTATATGGGACTAAAAAAATTACAAATTTTGATAGAGATGGAGATGGTGAGGTTGATGATATGTTTGCTGATTTAAAAACTATTAACGCACAACAACAAAAATTCGGTTATTATTGGAGGTTTGGTAAAATGTTACAATGGATACAAAAACATGTAATTCCTAACTATTCATCAGGAAATAAAGTATTTAGTCAAATAGATATAGATGTAAATGAAGCTGTTAATATAATGGCTATTTATCCTAATCAATTTAGTATAGATCCTAGGGTTTGTGTTGTAAAAACAGAATATGGAGATAAGCTTAATTTTAAAGAAGCTGAAAAACCTTCATTTTATAAGTATATGGCCGATTGGGTAGATACAGAAACAGTACCTGAATCTCCTCATGGAAAAATAATGAACATATATGTTAATTTTGACCAAATAATATCAATAATTTCAGCAAATAGAAATAAAAAAGGAGATATTGATTTTTATTCTTTTTTCTCAACATTATTAAATAATATTAATAAAGCTTTAGGGGGAATAAATAATTTAGAATTAGTAGTAGAAGAAGATAGTAATACTATAAAAATAATAGATCAAAACCCAATACCTGGATCAGCAACTGAAAAAAAGAGTGCAACAAATTTTTTCAATAAATTTATAAAACAAGAAGATATAGGAGAAACTTCAACTATGTTAGAAATATATGGTTATAATCCAAATGGAAGTGGGTATCAATCAAATTTTGTTAAAGATTTTAATTTTGAAACTAAAATAGATAAAAATTATGCAAATACTTTAGCTATTGCAGCATCAGCTGGAGGAGTAAGTGTTGGTGAAGATGCAACTGCTTTTTCAAAGTGGGGTTATGGATTAGTTGATAAATATAAAGAACAAATAACTCCCCCAATTAAAGATACTAGCGCTACAGGATCTGGAGAATCTCCTTTACTTATAGTTAATGAATATGAAACTTATTCACGTAGAGATAATACTTATAGCTACGTTGAAGGTGGGGTAAAGGATGGTGTTGTTGGTAAGACGGGTGGTACTATTAAATATAAATCTCAATATTTTGATAAAGATGGTAATATAGTTGAAAGTGAAAACTATAACCCAGGCATTAAAGCTGGTGGAGAGAGTGATGTAGTAACAACAGAACAAGAATATTATATAACCCCAGAAGGAGAAAAATTAATAGAAAACATAACTGATAATATATACAATTCAGATCTTAGTTATTTTATTACTGAATGTTTTGGTTCAGATGCAACGGGTGAAGGAGTACCTGTAATAGTAGCAAAAGATAATGAAGATAAAGCTGAAATTTTATTAAATGCTCAATCTGGAAATTCTCAAAATACTAGTAATGAAAGAATAAAAAAACATGGATATTATACTGAATTTAATAATGATAGAATTTTAAGAGGACAAGCTTCTATGAAAAATTATTTGTATAATATGGCTAAACAACATTATAAAGAAACAAATTCACCAACAGGAACTGGTGGATTTATGCCTTTAGATTTAGGACTAACAGTAGATGGAATTTCAGGAATAAAAATATTTAATAGTATTAATGTAGATACTCGATTTTTACCCTCGGCTTATGGTGAAGATTTAGATTTTATTGTAAAAGGAGTTGATCATAAAGTAAGTAATGGAGAGTGGAGTACTCAACTTTCAGCTTTATCAATACCTAGACCTACTTTATCAATATTTGAAGTAATAGAAAATGAAATTACACTTACCTCATCAATAGAACCTGCAAACCCAGAAGATGCATTTAATGAACCCGTAATTACACCAATAAATTCTTCAGATGATAATTATATTATTAGAATGGATAAGGGTGGATCTGGATTATTTGGTTCTAGTAGAAAGAGACAGGGTGTTTCTATTCCAAATGGACATAAAGGATTAGATTTTTTATCAATTGAAGGCCAAGAAACTTTTGCTCCAATTACAGGATATATTAGAAAAACTACTGCTGGACCAAATACACCTGGTATGATAGGATATTTTATAAAAGGAACAGGAGAGTATGAAGGTGTAATGTGTAAAGTTCTTTATACAACATTAGAATTTAGACCAGATGTAAAACCTGATGACAAAGTTACATTTGCATTAAAACAACCAGTAACTAGAGGTGAAAGAATTGGTTTAGCACTAAATGTATTAGGAAAAGGAGGATATAATCCTAAAACAAACAGTGGTATGCAAAATCATATACATATTGATTTTAAGGTAAATGGTGAAGTACTTGCATTACAATCATCAGCAACTAATTTTGGTAATTTAACAAATTGGCAATCAAAACCTAATGTGCCTGCTAGTTTTACTATACAAAACCCTCAAGGGATTAGAACAGACGGTATTAACGAAATAGAGGTTGCTAGAGTAGTAAGAGCTCAAATAAAAGAATTTGCACGAATTTATCGTGATATTTTAATAACAGAAACACGAGGTAACTCCGATACAGCTGAAACAGAATCAGCTGTTGCAGTTATTATTAAGGTAATAGAATATATAGGACAGGATTCATGGGATAATCCTGAACTAACCCTACAACAATTAATTGATAGAGATTTAGTATTACCAAGTGGTACTGTAGATCCTGATGTTATATATATTAATAATAAATCTGATCTTTTAAATCTACCCCTAAGAGCATTTGTAAATGGTTTTA
>JAAHTH010001866.1_pt1 | contig 17199 bp, 6 predicted proteins | sample 6116091 | NCBI WGS metagenome assembly JAAHTH01 (sample SAMN13939990, study PRJNA603662) | sponge metagenome | isolation source: marine sponge | host: Mycale hentscheli | place: New Zealand | collected 2006 | reverse complement strand
GCGAAAACCACGAATTTTTACCTGAAAATCCAAACGCCCCAAAAATTAAATATTCCCGTCAGGCCGCCAGCGGGCTAAATCTCCTGTTTGATAGAGTTTTCTTCGATTTTGCAGAGCAACTGAGCGATGGGGTTCTCTGCCATCGGACATTCGATGTCCGTCTGAGTTAAAGGGGTTGTCAATAAATTTTTCTGCTGTTAAATCAGGCTGATTGAAATACCCTTTGGCCAATCCTTTTCCTGCAATGCAAAGGGAGCCGGGAACGCCGATCGGGGTCGGTTGGCGATAGCCATCTAGAATATAAATTTGGGTATTGGCAATGGGTTTTCCAATGTGAATGGATTTCTCTTCTTCGACCGGGGCCAGGGTCGACCAAATCGTCGTTTCTGTTGGACCATATAAATTCCAGGCCTCACTCTTCGTTTTAACAAAATGCTGCTTCAAGGACTCAGGAAGGGCTTCTCCTCCACAGAGAATTTTAGTCTTTCCTTCATTTTCCCAACCCGCATGAAAAAGCATCATCTAGGTAGAAGGAGTGGCCTGCATAAGGTTGGGTTTAGTTTTCCGAATCAGGTTTTTGAGCTTTTCAGCGTCTTTGGTCGTCTCTGCCTCACAGATATGACATTGGCCTCCCTGAATTAAGGGCAAAAATAGTTCTAAGCCAGCAATATCAAAACAATAGGTGGTCACTGCAAGCAGTTTGTCCCCCTTTTGCAATCCCGGACGATGCGCCATTGAACTGAGAAAATTGGTGAGGGCTAGATGAGGAATCATAACCCCTTTAGGATCCCCCGTGCTTCCCGAGGTGTAAATGACATATGCTAAATCGCCATTTTGCACTTCTTTCTCTGGGCAATGCACTTTTACGGCTTGCTCCCGGCAGCAGGTGGTTTTCTTTCCACTCGCCTGAATCTCAGTCCCGTGTTCATTGTCATTCCGGAGTTCCTCCATCACAACGATGGAGGGATGAAATGGATTTCCGAGCGAATTCTGGCGTTTGAACAACGTACCCACTTTTTCTTTGAATTGAGATTGAGTGAGTACGATTTTGGCCTGACTGTCTCTCAAAATAAACTCCAGCCGTTCCTGCGGATATTGGGGGTCGAGGGGGACATAAGCTCCTCCGGCCTTTAGGATCCCCAAAAGGCCAACCAGCATGTCGAGTGAGCGCTCCATAAAAATGCCCACCAATAAATTCGGCTGCAAACCTTGATTTTGGAGAGATTCGGCTAATACTTTACTTTGCCGATCAAGTTCACCATAGGTCAATGATTTATCTCCATACGACACAGCGGTTGATTGAGGGGTTTTCATCGCCTGTTCCTCAAAAATTTGGTGAATACATTTTCCTTCGTGAGGAGATTTCACTTGAGTATCGTTCCATTGATAAAGGATTTGTTGTTTCTCTGCCTCTGACATCGCAGGAAGACGAGAAATCAGCTGATTCGGAGAAGAAAGGATTCCCTCAACTATTAGGCGAAAACTTTGAGCAAAGCGTTTGATCGTAGATTCTTCAAATAACCGACTGTTATAACAAAAACCAAAGTGAATTTTTTTCGTCTTGTCTGTGATCATTAAGGTTAAATCTGCTTCGGAAGCCTGCTCGAACATCGATAAAGGTTCAAAGGATAGTCCTTCAGTAAGAACCTGCTTTTCTTCAAGAAGATCAGGAGATAAATCTAAATTAATTCCCACCCGGAGTAATGCTTCCGTTGTCGATGATAGACCGATATCACGAACGATTTGTTGAAAGGGGTAATCCTGTTGAGAGGTCGTCCTCAAAATTTTTAGGTTCAATCGCTTTAAAACTTCTTTCACAGAAGGGTTTTCAGAAAGATTTACCCTGACCGGCAAAGTATTGATGAAGTACCCAATGGTTTCCCGGAACTTACTGAGTCGATCGTTTGGAATGGTGGGTAATCCGATAAAAAAATCCGTTTGTCCTGTATAGCGGGAGAGCATTATGGCAAAGGCGGAAAAGAAAAGTGTGAACAAGGTCACCTTGTTTTTTTTTGCAAAATCCTGTGAATTTTTTGTTTGCTCTTTATTAAAATCATAGCCATAACTTTGGATGGTCGTTCCAGATGATCGAGGGAAATCTAATGGTAAATTTAACATAGGTATTTCTCCCTCCAACTCTTTCTGCCAATAGCTACGGAGCTTTTTTCCCCGTTTCCCTTTAATAATTCGTTTTTCTCTTTCAATAAACTCCAGAAAAGGGGCAAAGGTTTGGTGATCTTCAAAAATCACTTCGTTCTTTCCTTTATAACAGGCAAGAATTTCTTTATGGAGCAACGTCATTCCATAGCCGTCATTTGCTATATGATGGATGACTCCAAAAAAATAATGATCCTCGTCTGATTTAGAAAATAAACGGAACCGGCATACTTGTCCTTCTTCCAGGTTAAAAGGACGTTTGTATTCTTTTTCCAGAATTTCCCGAATGGGTTGTTTGTTATCCTGGAGAATGTTAATCACCTGGAAATCCAGTTTAAAATCCGGAGAAAGAATCTGAACCGGTTTTTCCTCTTCCCGGGCAAGCCGGATTCGTAGCGTTGGATGTTTCTGCGATACCTTTCTCAAAGCTGTTTTAAGGTGAAAAATATCGACATGGCCATGAAGATGTAATAGATAGGGGATATTATAGGTATATTCGTCCGGGTTTTTCAGGTAATTATACCACAATCCTACCTGTCCATAAGAAAGAGGGAACACTAAAGGATCTTTAATTTCATTCTCAGATAAAGATTTCAGAAATCCTTTTGCAACAAGTTCTTCGGCTGCCTCTTGCACTCCCTGGATAATCTTTGAAAGATCATCTTCTGTATGAACGGTGGAAAGAAAACAGAGAGTTCCCTCAATAAAGATTCCTTTGATGAAGAGCAGCTTTTGAAACAACCTGGATTCAAAAGAGGAACCGCATTCAAAGACATCTGTTTTTTGGTTTAAAAACCTAAATTGAAAAATGGATCCACAATGAACGCATTGCGCGGGAATTCCATTTCTTGAGAAAATTTCATTGAGTTTTCCGCACAGATTATCTGTCTTTCGATTCAGTTTATCCTGCAATTGACGACCTTCTTTTTTAAAATAGTTAAGGACCGCATGCATTCCTGCTACTTTTACCGGGTTTTGAGTGTGAGTGCCGGCCACAAAGGTTTTATTCAGACTGGGTCTTGAAGCGTCTCCATAATTCCAAAATCCTCCGTCAACCCAGTCCATCCATTGTATCTTTCCCGCAATACAGCCTGTCGTGATTCCTCCTCCTAACAAATTTCCGTAAATGACCATATCCGCATCAATATCAAAATAACCTTGCGCTCCTTTTGGATGGATGCGAAAACCGGTCAAAATTTCGTCAAAAATGAGGACGAGTCCTTTTCCTCTGGTGAGCTTACGGAGCTTTTTTAGGAAATTTTTGGGCTGTAAATGCAGGTTTTGACCTTGAACAGGTTCGACTAAAACAGCGGCGATTTCTTTTGAATTTTCTTCAATGACTGACAACGAATGTTCTTTGCCATAATCCAACAGGATCACATCCTCGGTGTTGGCTGCCGAAACACCGGGACAGACGGGTTTCAGGGAATATTGAAGTTCAGCGGATTTTTTTTCGCCTGAAATCAAAACACCATCGTAAAGGCCATGGTAAGAATCTTTAAAAATAGCGATTTTCGATTTTCCCGTGGCGGCTCTCGCTACCCTTAAGGCTGACCAGACCGCTTCGGTACCGGATTGACATAACATTGCTCTTTCCATTCCCGTGATTTCGCAAAGCAGCTCAATGGTTTTTCCAATTAAGGGGGAACGGCAAGACAGATATATCCCGTCACTGATTTGTTTCTTAATCGCCTCAAGAATAAAGTCAGGTTGGGCTCCAAAAAAATTAACCCCCGTTCCTCCAGAAATATCAATATAGGAATTACCGTCAAGATCCTGTATCATCCTACTTTGAAAGGACTCCACAGAAACAGGGTACTCCAATTCAGGAACTGGCGAACCGAAATCCGGATTTGGATTCGCGAAAAACTCGTTATACTCACTATATTCGGCTCTTGATTTCTGCGTTTTTTCCTGGTAAAGATCAATAATTTCCGAAAGGTATTGGTTGTGTCGGTCATCTCCTGGATTTTTTTTATCCTTTTGGAATATGAGGGGAGTTTGATCTTCAGCAATCTCCCGTTTTCGTTTTTCGGCGATCTTCTTTAACTTTTTTTGACCCCGCCGCCCCTCACTTTTTTGTGAGGAGAAAACCCCGTCCTGTATTGGATCCTTTTCTTTTCCTCTTTCCCTGGAAATCTGAAGAAAACCGGTACTCATGAGTTCATTGAGCGCCTCTTTTACTTTTTTAATAATCCAATCTATGTCTGCTTGTGTATGGCATGTCGTTAGAAAGCAATTTCCTGCCGGATAAATACGGATTCCCTTGTGATTGAGGACATTTGCAAATAACCTCATTGCTGTTGTATCCTGATTGCCAAAGAAAGAAAATCTGAAAAAGGAGCCAAAGGAATTAAGATTCATCGGAACACTTTTTTCTTCCAAAAACTGATTGATTGCGCGAACCATCTCATCTGTTTTTTGATTGAGTTTTTCCTGGAGTCGCATTCCTTCTTTTTTTAGATGACTAAGTACGGCGTAAATGGCATTGACATTGATCGGGTTTTGAGCATTGCTACCCTCGGCCAAGGTCTTTTCGGCCCCCTCCAGACACCTCATTAATTCGTGATTTCCAGCCAAGGCTCCGACAGGAAACCCTCCTCCCAAAATTTTTCCATACGTCGCCAGGTCCGCTTTGACGCCAAACCAGCCTTGCGCCCCCTGAGGATGAACTCGGAATCCTGTAATCATTTCATCAAAAATTAATACAATTTTCTTCTCCTCCGTTATTTTCCGAAGAGATTTTAGAAATTCTTTGGGTTGATTTTCTAGGTGACGACTTTGCACAGGCTCGACCAATACCGCAGCGATTTCTTCAGATTTGTGAGAAATGATCTCAAGGGAGTTCTGTCCTCCGTACTCTAAAACAATCACTTCTTTGAGAAAGCTTTGGGGGATGCCTGAAGCGCTTGCTCGGGGGATTAAAGGCTCAAGAATATTCCCTTCACCTGGAACCCCTGTAATGATCACACCATCAAAATGACCGTGATATGAATCGGCAAATAAGACGATTTTGTTTCGGCGGGTTGCAGCTCTTGCAATTTTCATCGCTGTCATGACAGCCTCGGAACCCGTTTGACATATGGTCGCACGCTCCATCAAAGTTAACTCACAAAGAAGCTTCATGGTTTTCCCCAATAGGGGAGAGGTTCCGGAAAGGGAAGTTCCCTGCTCTAAATATTTTTTTAACGCTTCGGTCAAAAAGTCCGGTTGGTGCCCAAATAAATTGGCCCCCATATCCCCCGAAATATCAATGTAACGATTCCCATCGAGATCAACCAGATGCCCTGCTTTAGCGTATTGACAGGTTAAAGGGTAATGAATTTCTTTCAATGAAGGTAAAAAATATGTTGGGGTTCTTTGATCTGCAAAAGATTTTCGATATTTGATGGCTTCCTTTTTGGATTGAGGAGTTCGTTTTTCATATTCCTCGATAAATCGGTTCAGGTAGGCTTTTTGGGAAGATATCTTATTTTCAATCGATGCATTATTTTCTGCATTCTCCGAGATATAAACAGCCAGAGCTTCAATGGTGTCAAGCTCTTCAATAAACTGATCTGCGGTCACTTCCAGACCAAATTCTTTTTCAATTTGTCGAGCTATTTCCATAAACAAGATCGAATCGGCTCCCATATCAATAAAAGAGAGACCCATGTTAATTCTTTCAAGATCAATGTTAAGGATCGAACTCATAAGTTTTTTTACGGCTAAAGAAATATCGGAGGGACAATTGGAATCGCCAGTCGCAGTCACAGGAGAAGCCTGCGTTTCCAGCGGAGAATGCTCTCTTGCCAACGACTTCTCCATCCAGTAGCGCTCCCGTGCAAAAGGATAGGTGGGAAGTCCCGATAGTCGGTTGGCGTTTCCCCATTCTCCACTGCCCTTCCAGTCAAAGTCTAAGCCGCTGGCCCACATCTCAGCTAAACTTTTGTGATCCTTTTTCTCAAATAATTCTTTAATGAATAGTTGAAAAGCACTGCTTTTGTGAAGTACGCTGTTCTTCTTTTTTTCTCCTCCACAAAAGCTTCGTTCATCTGTTTTTCCTTCTAAAAATGAGGTTAGGCTAGACATTAGCGATTTTTGATCGCTGCAAACCACTGCCAGTCGCTCGTTCATTGCTTCTCGGCCAACTTGAAAGGTAAAGAGCATGTCTGCGAAATTGACCTCTCTATTCACCTCCAAATAATCCAGAATATCCGCGACATAAAGATTTAAACATTCCTTCGTTTTTGCTGACAAAACAAAGACGCCCAACTCCTTCCCATTCTCGATGGCTTGGGGCTGGGGGGAATCAGAGATTTGATATTCTTCTAAAACCACATGGGCATTAACCCCACTAAACCCGAAGGAGCTGACTCCGGCTCGTAATGGAACAACCTCTCCATTGGAGGTTATTCTATTATCCCATTTCCTATTTTCGCTCAAAATATAAAAAGGTGAGTTTTCAATTTCAATCTTGGGATTCAACTCATTAAGGTGTAGGGTTTTGATGAGTTGCTTTTGTCTTATTTGCAATACGGTTTTAATAAATCCTGAAATACCTGCCGCTATTTCCAAATGTCCAATATGTGATTTTACAGTTCCAAGCCCGCAATAAGCCGTTTGAAGTTCTGTCTTATTTTTTCGTGTAAATGCCTTCTTTAACCCCTGAATTTCGATCGGATCTCCCAAGGGCGTTCCTGTCCCATGCGCTTCAATGTAAGTCACGGTGGAGGGATCCACGCCTCCCCTCTTCTGTGCTGTTGCAATGACCTCAGCCTGGGATACCGGATTTGGAGCGGTTAAAGAGTTTGATCGTCCGTCATGATTCACTGCACTCCCTTTAATAATCGCATAAATCGGATCTCCCCCTTTTTTTGCTAAATCCAACGATTTTAAAACAACGGCGCCAATGCCTTCACCACGACCGTACCCATTGGCCTCATTTGAAAAAGTTTTACACCGTCCATCTTTGCAGATTGCACCTGATTTTCGAAAACTAATATGGTTTTTGGGCGTCAATATCAACTGTCCACCACCTACAATGGCCAAGTTGCAATCGCCTGTTTGAATGGCGGCAACGCCCTTATGCACAGCAACTAAAGCGGAAGAACAGGCTGTTTCTACAATATCGATCGGCCCCTTAAAATTTAAAAAATGGCTAAGCCTTGCTATCCCCATTGATGCGATTCCTGTTGTTGCACTTTCCCAAATATAGTCCGGTTTTGCTTGAGAGCATATGGACGAATATTCTCCGGTTGCAACTCCCATAAATAGCCCCACCTTTTCTCCCCACAAAGCACTTGGTGAGTATCCTGAATCTTCTATCGCATGCCAGGTTTCTTCCAAAATTTTACGTATCTGAGGATCAATAAACGTCGCTTCTCGCCGCGAAATATTGAAAAACGACGGATCAAATGTGTCATAGGCATGAATAAACCCTCCCCAAGGGATTGCCAATCCCAGCGATCTTTGGGAATTTCACCAATACAATCGACTCCATTCACTAAGTTGTCCCAAAACGCATTAATATTTTTTGCTCCTGGAAAAAGGGCGCTCATTCCAATAATCGCAATATCGTCAGTTTTCTCCGTTTTTATCTTCTTTTTTTCGTACTCCTGGTTTACTGAAACATCCTTATCATCAAGGAGTTCTACACGATTTTGTTGGCCTAATTGATCCGAAAAATTTTCAACGATATAAGCTGATAAATCTTCTAATTTACTCTGTTCAAAAAAAACAATAGGACTGATTTTGATATCATGCTCTTCCTCTAGCTGCTCACTTAGTGCAACAATATTAAGAGAATTAAATCCCAGGTCGCTTATTTCTTCATCAAAACTGACGTCAACAGCATCGATCTGTAAGATTGTTGAAATGGCTTTTCGCAGTATTTTCTCTACAGATTCGGTTATCTCCTCATTGCATCGAACGGCGTCTATTTGAGGAATTGACGCCTTTTTAGCTCTCTTCTGCTTAAAGTCTTTCCAGCAGTATTGAATGCCAACCCGATGAATTCCCATTTGTAAAGTACGAAAGAGAGCCTCAAATCCACTTATACTGGGTAACGGCAACCATCCTCGGGACACTCTCATGACCTCTCGGATTTGATCGGAGAGCCTCATCTCTCCGAATTCCCATTGAGGCCAATCGATCCCGACTAGAGTGAAGTCAACTTTATTATGCCACTCCTCAACGAGTCCATTCAGATAGGCATTCGCTACGGCATAATCACCGGCCAACGCCTGTCCTTTAACAGCCTGTGATGAAAAGAAGACAACGGTATGAAGATTCAACCGATTTACGTGATTCAATAAAAATTCAGCGCCAATACATTTTGACTTCAGGGTGTTATGAATTTGATCCAGAGTTTTTTCTGTCGATAATACAGGGGCAGGTTCACGTCCCACAGTATAAAAGAGACCTTGAATCTTTTTCTCCTTTAAGGCATCAATTGACGCCCCAAACAGGAACGGATCGCACACATCCAACTTATTCCATGATATCTGATGTTCTAATTTTCGTCCGATCTCTGTCTTGGGAGTTCCACTCCGACTTGAAATAATGATTTCTGTCTCTTTATTTTTGCTGAATAGCCACTCTGCCAGCTGTTCCGCAATCGCTCCGCCGCCAATCATCCAGTAGGTCCCCGTTTTGACCACTAATGCCTCTTTCTCGTCGGTCTGCGTCAAAACCTGTGTTTCTTGAGTGCAACGCTCTCCTGCGGAGTTATATAAAACCTCGACCCCCTGGCGTTCTGAATCGACACAGTCACGTCGAATTCGTTTAGAAATGACAGTATCCTTTGGTAAATCCTCCATACGAATATAGTGAAAATCACTTTTTTTAATCTCCAGTTGTAATGTCTTAACATAGGCGCTTATCGCAGAACTTATTTGTTTTGAAACCGTACTAAATGAAACAATAGTAAACGATTTGTCCCCCTGAAGAATGCCTTGTTCAATCACAATATCATTGATAATCGTCAAAAACCTGGCCAAGTCCGAAATATTAGAAGGTGGGTCATGGCAGGTATCAAAACAATGACTGAAATGATCCGCAAAACCGATTCCCAGAGTAAACAATGCAGGGGAGGTTTGGATATCGTGTTTCACCTCTTCAGATGCCGATGAATCTGGAGAAAACTCTGAAACAGTATATTCGACATGTCCGACATACTGCTGGCCAATCCTAGATTTTTTTGGGAAAGACGGCTTTAATTCGGCAGGCGCCGCGACACGAGACGAAAGCTCCCGCAACGCCACCAAATGACGGCCGTCGTTGTTATATAAATCAACATCAATCTTTTTGGTTTTCTCATTGCTTGCCCTAGATTTTCTAACGCATGCATAACATTCCGATTCCAGAGCAGCATACACACAGATTGTTTTTAGAAAAAATGGAATAGAAGTTTCCTTGAGATCCGGTTCACCTTCCCTTAAAGAAAGAATTACCCCTGCATGTAAGGCGCTGTCGAGTACAGCGGGATGCAAAATAAATTGATTCAGGGTGTGATGATATTCGTCTGGTAATTGTATCCTTGAAACGACCGCATCATCTGACTTATAGATATCCTGAACACAGGCAAAAGACTTTCCATAGCTGAACCCCAGATGGTCTAATCTGGAATAAAACTCTTTTTTGCTGGAGTTGATCTTCTTAAAGGAATTTAAATAGGCTTTTATGTCACAATTTTTTGGAAAAATACTCGGTGTATCGGAGACAACAATCTCGCCTTGAGTGTGCTCCGTCCAGTCCTTTTCAGGATGAGATTTACTATGAATCCGATAGTCGCAAGACCCGTTTTTTGAATAAAGCTCAATGGAAGCCACTAAAGGGTCTTTAACAAACAGGGGCGCTTTCCAGGTTATTCTTCTTAATTCAACGGTTTTCTTATTAAAAGCGATCGCCGCTGCATGTGCCATCTCAAGGTATCCCATCCCCGGGAAAATGGAATCTCCTTTTACTTTATGATGTTTTAAGAAAAACTCATTTCCATAAAAGTCTACCTCAAATCTCTGCTTGTCTTTACCCCAAAAACGCCGTCGCAAAAACGGGTGCGAGACTCTTATCCAACAGTGCATTAGATCAAAGGGTTTATGAATCCTGCTTTTCTTTGCAATCGGATTTGGTAGAGGAACTTCTTCTAATAGCACATGAGCATTATTCCCTCCGGATCCGTAGGAATGTAGAGCAGCGAGTCGGGGACGGCTTGTGTCCTTCCAAGCTTCCGTATCTTTCACAATACGACAAGGCGTATTTGACATATCACAAAATTCATTCGGTTTGGTGTAATCTAAAACTTTGTGGATTTTTTTGGTTTGAAAACATCGAATGATTTTTAATAGAGCGCCTAAAGATGAGGCAGCGTGCATATGACCTGCCATTGGCTTTAGAGTGCTCACCCGACAAAATCCGGGTACAACCTCGTACCCCTGTTCTCGATGTAATTCCGTTAGCGCCCGATTCAAGGCAGTCCACTCAGCGATATCCGCGACCGGAAGGCCCATGCCCTAGGCCTCAATGTAGGCTAATTGTCTTGGATCAATCTCTGCTTCCTGGCAGCAGGTTTTGATGAGTTCAGTATGGGAGTCTGTATTGGGAGCAGCCATGGACATTCCCCCCTGACCATTATAATTGATGGCTGTATTTTTTATAGTCGCATAGATATAACGAAGATCATCTTTGACGTCACGTAATCGTTCAATCAAAATAGTCCCCACTCCTTCGGACCGTAAATATCCATCCCCACCTTCGCCAAAAGATTTGACCGTTTTTTGGGTACTCATTTGTCCTTCTTGAGATAAGGCAATAAATGGGGTGGGGGACAATATAATATTGGCGGCCCCTACAATAGCCCGATCAATCGTCCCCATGCGCAGAGCAACGACCGCTCGATGCAGGGCAACAGCAAAGCTGGAACACATTGTATTCACAAATTCACTGGGTCCCGAAAAGTCAAAGCAATAGGAAATTCGATTTGCAATCATACTATCCGATTGACTAAAGATCCCCTTTGGTGCAATTCCTTCATTCTGCATCAGTTGGGCATATTCATTCGCCTCGCAGCCAATAAAGACCCCCGTATTGCTTTTTTTCAATGACAGTGGGTCCATTCCTGCATCTTCCAAAGTTTGCCATGTTGACATTAAGAGCAATCGTTGACGAGGATCCATTTCATTTGCTTCCTGAGGCAGAATACGGAACCGCTTTGGATCAAAAGAGGCAATATCCGGGATAAATCCACCCCATTTTGTCCGTATAGATCCCTTTTTATTTTCGGTCGGGTCATAATACTTTTGCCAATCAAAACGTTCCTTTGGTATCTCTATGATAAGTGATTCATCCTCGTCAATACGTTTCCAAAAAGATTGAACGTCCAGGCAACCCGGGAAAAAACCGGATAACCCCGTGATCGCGATGGATTCCAGGGGATTTACAGACGCTTTGCAAGAGACTGTAAATTCTGCTTCTCCCTCCTTAATCCATTCACGGATAAAGTTGAAATTATCCTGCTTCCCTTCCATCATTCACTCCACTTTTTGATTCTGATCGACTAACTGTTTTAAGTAGACTAGCGATTTTTTAACAGCTGAATAATCCATCCCAAAATCCTGTAGAAAAGCGATTTCATTAACTCCAACATTGACGGCTTGATCGACTTGTTTTTGACAATCCTCCGGGGGGCCGAAAAGACCTCCCGTTTGGAAATACCGGGCATAAGAATAGTCCACCATCTTTTTGATCTCATCCTCATCTATTCCTTGACCCGCTGCTTTCATATGGGGTAAAAGACTGCTGCGAATATAGTCTTTGAAGGGAGAAGAGACCGTAGACTCCACCCATTCAATGTCCGGATGAACCAGAGTATGCATCATGAGCGATACAACACCGGTCTCCGGGTTTAGCCCGGATTCTTTTCTTGCCTGTCGATACAACTCTATTTTTCCCCCTAATGCATTTAAATCAATCCCATACAACATCGTAAACACGTTGTATCCGTGCTTCCCGGCATGGGCAAAACCTTGCTCAGAAGTTGTTACATACCAGACATTGAGATCCTTTTGGAGCGGTCTTGGATAGACGGTTACCGGAAATATCTCTCCCCCCGGACCCGAAAAATCGACAGACTCTCCCCGCCATAGTTTTTGTATGATTGGAATTCTTTCGTGGCGCAGAGAAACGCGATTCTCATAGGTCTCTGGTGATAAAATAAAATCAGGTTTATTCCACCCATTGCCGAAACCCAGGTCCACACGGCCATTAGACAATAGATCAACCATGGCCCAATTTTCAACAATTTCCACAGGGTGATGCAAGGTGCAGGTGACTGCTGCGGTGCGCAATCGGATGTTCTGAGTGATCGGTGCAAAATACGCTGCCATAATACCATTGTTCGCATAGATAGACCCAAACTCATAAAAATGCCGTTCGGGAAAATATACCGCTTCAAACCCGGATTGGTCCGCAAATTCCACTAGCTCCCGTGTGAAAAAATATTTCTCTCGATCAGAAATGTCTTTGCGGACATCCGAAAAAAATAAATAACTGAAAGAGAGGGTTTTCGGTTTTCCCCCGGATGGAAGCGGAGCCTCCTTTTGGCTGACCTCTACGGATAGTTTTCCTGAAAATAAATCAGTTATATTTTGATTAACAGAACTCATTGAATTTCTCCTTGATATCTATTTTCCTTGCTCAATTTGTCCGCTAGGAAGTTTAATGTTGGGTGCTCAACAAACCAATTCGGCGGAATCGAGAATTTTAATTCCTTTTCTAGTGTATTAGCTAATTGCATTGCACTTACGGAATCCAAACCATAATCCAGAAGGGGGCGGTCCAAATCAAGGACCTCGTTTTTTATTTTCAAAACTTTCCGTACGGTATCCCTAACCGTTTCAAGGATGGACTGTTCAGAAACAGCGTGTTTAGCAATGAACACTTCTTCTTTAAAGGCGGCGTTCGGACTATCCTGAAGCTTTGATGATTTCTCGACCGGCTCCTTTTTTTGTCGATCAGAACGTTTCATTGCATGAATAATTTTATTTTGGATAGATTCGGTATAGTCGCTATCTTTCAAGGTCTTTAAAAAAGCAATAAACTGAGGCTTGGACAACTCCTCGTTTTCGAATGCCTCAACTGTAGCCTCAATCTTATCTTTGTCTTTAGGGTTTACTTGATCAAACCCCATCATTTGAAGGACTTTCTCTTTATCATTCACAGCAACCATTCCCACAACATCCCAAGGGTTGTTCAACCCCAGAATCATTAAAGTTATTGACGATGAAACGTCAATAAAATCCATTCCCATCCGACGCATTTTTTCCAATCGTCCCGGCATTTTTTCAGGATCAATTCCGCCATCCATTTCCCACTGTCCCCAACAGATTGCGAAAGTTCGACCAGATCGTTTTTTTTGCTCCACTAAATGATTTCGGTTTCGTACCATGGCATTTTGAAAAGCAGTGGCATAAGCATAGTCCGGCGATCCCTTGATTCCAAAGGCGGCCATCGAGGAGTAAATCAAAAAGAAATCCAGAGGCTCTTTTGCCGTTACGGCATCAATATTCAAAGTTCCTTGAACTTTTGCTGACATGACGTCGCTAAATTCCGTAAAGCTCTTTTTAAGAATCGGCGCATCCGAAACTTGGCGCGCCATATGGATCACTCCATGAATCTGAACCTCTTCTTCTCTTAATGATTTCATTTCCTGGTCCAGTCCTTTTTTATCCAAAATATCTACTGAACGATAGATTACAGATGCTCCGGAAGCTTCAATACGCTCTAAACGGTTTTTTACTTCGTTCTCGGTACGTCTCGAAAAAATTACGAGTTGCGCCTGATAACGCTCCCCCAATTCCTGGCAAATCAACTCTCCCACTTCTCCCAAAGCGCCGACCATTAAAAAGGTTCCTCTTTCTCGAAAGACAACAGGTTGATGAGGTTGCTCATATTCAATGATTTCTTTGACTTGCAACTCAAAGCGATTCCCTTCTGATAAACGTACCATGGGCGTCCTTGAAGCGCTCAAGGTGGTTGTCCCATCGCATAACCATTCATGGATGAGACGTAAAGCCACGGTCTGGAAGGAGGTAGCCCCGCTATCCGCCTGACCGTCAGAAAGCCATTGAGCTTCATAAGAAATGCTTCGATAACGATGATTCAAACTTTCTAACATGGCAGATTTAAACAATCCACCTAATCCTTCCCGATAGAGAACCCCTTCTGATGATTGGTCTTGATAACAGCAGTAGAATTGAATGTGCTTTGTTGCAGCCACCCGCAAAAGAGATTGGACACAGGCGTACACAAGCTCTAATTCCTGGCACTCTGATCTATCATTAGCTATTTGAGGCAAAAGTAGAAAAATGGTTTGTGGTGAATCAGAAGCAATTATACAGGTTTTTATATCCGATTCTTCGAGCTTGTATTTCACGCCTGCCTGTAGAGGCAGATGGCTTATATTCCATAAGTTCTCGTCGTTTTCGGATAACTTTGCAATCATTTGACAAGTGTTTTTCATACTATCATATGCGCCGACTTCTCCAATGACTAAAATATCATGATTTTTATTTGCCTCTATTTTCTCAGTCCAGAGTTCCGTTTCGATCTCCAAAGGCGAGAGTTCCCAATCTTCTTTTAAAAAGAGCCATTTTTTGCCGGTTTTTTGTAACAGGTCTTCTAAACGGGACGTCTCGCTTTCAAGTGAAGGACTTACAGGGGGAGGTAAATCAGTGGACTGCACGGTCTTCCTTTTGGACTCGACCCAGTAACGTTCTCTAGAAAAAGGATAGGTGGGAGCGCTGATCCGCTGTGGCTTAATTTCCCCGTATAGCTTATTCCAATCAAAGCGCAAACCTTTCACCCAAAGCGTTAAAAGCTTGCTCAGTTTTCCTTTACTGATCCAGGCTTCCAGAGCTTGCTGAAGGTCTTCATCTGCAGTAAAGAGAGCCAGTGTATCTTTATTTCTTTTGACCTGTCCCAAATAGAGTTCTTCCACATCCTCACTGCCCTCGATAAAATCTCGCAGTTTTCCCCTAATTTCTCGCGTCGAATGAGCGATCAATCCCAAACGCTCTTCCATTCCTTCACGGCCAATTTGCAGTGTATAAGCAAGGTCTGTCAGCCGGATTGCAGAGGTCTGCTCCGTCGTCTCGATAAATCGAAGCAAACTTTTCGCGTACTCTTTTAAACGGTCCTGATTCCTGGCTGAAAGTACGATCACGACAGGAGAGAGGGGCTCCGCGCTGCGGACCTCTGGAATAAATTCTTCTATCAACATATGGGCATTAGACCCTCCGGCCCCAAACGAAGAAATGCCTCCTATTTTAGGATATTCTTTCTTATCAATAATAGGATTTTGCCAGTCTCTTAACTCCTGATTCACGACAAATGGAGTATTGGCAAAATCAATATTCGGATTTAGCGCTTTAGAGTGTAAAGAGGGCGCTATTTGGCCGTGCTGCATTTGCAGTAAAACTTTAGTCAGCCCAGCGATTCCGGCAGCGCTCTCACAATGGCCTATATTCGATTTAACTGAGCCAATTTGGCAATACTGCTTTTCCGGGCAATCCTCCGCTTTGCCAAGATCAAAGGCTTTACTCAGACCCGTAATTTCGATCGGATCTCCCAGTTTGGTGCCTGTTCCATGCGCTTCAATGTAACTGACCGCTCTGGAATCAATTCCGGATTCTTTCAGCGCTCTCAAGATCACTCCTTTTTGAGCATTGGGATTAGGAACGGTATAACCATTGGTTTTGCCTCCATGGTTTACCGCGCTGCCTTTGATAATTCCATAAATATGATCCCCATCCCTCTTTGCATCCGAGAGACGTTTGAGTAAAGCCACACCGACGCCTTCACCGGGGACATAACCATCCCCGCCTTCTCCAAAGCTCTCACAATGACTGCGACTCGAAATGAACTGCCCCGCGCTTAACATGAGATATTTATTCGGATGAATGCTCACATTTACACCGCCGGCAATTCCAAGGTCTGTGCGGCCATGTTTTAAATCCTGACAGGCCAGATGAAGCGTTGTCAGGGAAGAAGAACACATTGTATCAATCGTCATGCTTGGACCATGAAGATTCAGAACATAAGAGACGCGATTGGCGATGCTCGCGTAACTGCTGCTTAATGCGATAGGATTCCCAAGCAGACTTTCCTCCGCCCCAAACAGTTGATAGTCACCATACATCACTCCCGCGTAAACACCCACTTGGCCGGCTAGGTAGCTTCCAGATTCTACCTGCAAATCTTCCCGCGTATAACCCGCGTCTTCCAAAGCGATCCAAACGTGTTCTAAAAACAGGCGCTCCTGGGGATCCATCAGTTCTGCTTCCCGTGGGGAAATATTGAAAAATAAAGGATCGAATTTGTCCACATCTGCGATAAACCCGCCTCTGTTATTATAATGGCGTCCGGGCTGGCTGCGATCTTTCGTATAGTGCTCTCTCCAATCCCAACGATCTTTTGGAACCATTATAATGCAATCCTTGCCATCATGTAAGTTTTGCCAATACTCTTCCAAATTTCGGGCTTGCGGATACCTCCCGGATAGCCCAATGACGGCAATATCTAAAGGAGTTGTTGAAAGCGGAGGGCTCATGGCTCCAAATCGGCTCAGACCAGATTTTTTAGAAGATTTTCTCGACGGCCCGACGGGACGGCTTTCCGCTCGCTTTGCTCCATCGACATTCAGAAGCTTGTTTAGTTGGGATGGATAAGATTCTAAAAAGTATTGGCTGATTTCCTGAATATTTTGATATTCAAAAAAGAGCGTTTTGGACAACGATCCAAAGGTCTTTTCCAGTTCAGCGGTCAAATCTATCACCATAATGGAATTAATGCCGTATTGCTCTAAAGGCTTTTCAGCCTGAATGACTTTGGCAGGTAATTTTAATATTTTAGACAGTTTCTTTTTAAAAAAGAAAATGACCTTTTCTTCAAGCGCTTTTGTTCCTGTTTCTTCCATCTCCGCTTTCGAGTTTTCCGCGCTATCACTAACGTCGTACGTATTCAGTGATCCACGTTGCCATTTATACTACCTTCATTCTTTCTTAA
>JAAHTH010001131.1_pt1 | contig 17200 bp, 12 predicted proteins | sample 6116091 | NCBI WGS metagenome assembly JAAHTH01 (sample SAMN13939990, study PRJNA603662) | sponge metagenome | isolation source: marine sponge | host: Mycale hentscheli | place: New Zealand | collected 2006 | reverse complement strand
GCGAGCTGCGATCTGGAAAGAGCTAACAAAACGGAGCCCAAAGAGAGTGAAAGCGAAAAAGGGTGGCCTATAAGCTTGAAGCTGGCAGCCTCAATGGACTCGCAGTCAAGCATTTTGGAACAGATGACCTTGCCTTTGGGTATCTGATCCCACTGCAACAAGACCAGCTCTGCTTGGGCCTGCTGAGATTCTGCGTGACCTACTTGAAGCTGATATTCCTGACATGCTCGTTGTGCTTGAAGTGGTCGAGGCTGTCGATCTTCTTGCCGCCAATCGTGACATTATCGAAAGTCAAGTTCAGGATCTGCGCATCAGACGCTCCCCAAAGTACATCAGGCTCTCCCAAGACACTCGGCGCAGCCATCTCGATATCCTGAAAGAGAATGCCGGAAACATCACCCGCTCCCCGCTTGCGTTGACTTGGATCAGAATAGGGTTGCAGGCCCTGCATGGCCATCATGAAATGTTGTAGCGTCGGTCTCGAATCCTCGACCCGAGTGTTGCGAAAGACACCGCCCCCCCCGCCTGGCCCCTTCCCCTCCCCGCGCATATTGAAAAGACGCCCGCCACTCCAGTGATTCCAACCGGCCCGGGCATAGATTACGTCGCAGTCCTCCACAACGATCTTCCTGTTGGGCAGCGAACTGAGGACGAACGTCGACCCATTGTAATCGTTCCAATAGGTGACCCTGCGTATGCCTCGACCATTGACGTAGGTGGAGTCGTCCTGAGTGCGTATAAAGCAATCCTCGATCAGGCCGTTTCCAAAAGGGTTAATGCCGTCCCCGTTTCCTCGCCATGTAAAGATCTTTAACCAACGCATATCGGTTGGTGATTCCGGCTTGTAAGCACTAATCAGCATCAATGAGTGGTAGGCGGAATCGGCCAGCGTAATCCCCTCGACCGTCGTGTTTTCAGCGCCGACGATATGGATTGGGTCATGCAGCTTGGCCTCCTTTGGCTTGGGTGAGGCGAATTCTGGGTGGGCGATTTTGGAACCGGAAAGCACGCCGTACCCGAATATTTTTATATTGTGACCATCGTTCCAGTTGCCATGATTGCTCATCGTGCCGTGAACAACAGCGTCTCCGGGAATGTAGTAGTTTCTATTAGCGTGGACAGGAAAGCCAACGCCGATATCGTGAACACCCGGCAAGAAAAAAAGCGTCTTCCAATCTCCTTCACTTGGCGCATCATCACCTGGTTTGACCGTGCACACGTCTGGGTCATCAAGCTTCGGACGGTTCTCAATCAACGGGTTAGCGAAGATGGTGAGGGTGTGAATTGGAGGCCCCCGATATCCCTTACCCGTATTCTGATCATCCATTTGACCGTCAATGTCTACTGCAATAAGACATGGTTTCTCGATGATCACGAATGCGTATCCATCACGAACAGTACATGAAGTTGCCTTTTTTCTCGGGTGCACCGCCGCTTGCCGAATCGGTTTCCCGCTGACCTTGCGAATCGCGATTTCTACCGGACCATCCATCTCGAAATTGATGTACGTATTGCTCCAGTTGCTTAAATGAGCGAAGTAATTGTTCTTACCATCGATACCCTCCTTACACTTGGTAACGAAGGCGAATGGTCGATACCACGGGCCGTTGGAACCTACCTTCCTGACTGCAAAGGCGTATTGGCCGGAGGCTTCGACGCCCGGTACATCGCTGTAGACGACCAGTTTTTTGTCCTGTGCGTCTAGGGAACGACACAAGAGCACTGTCATCACAAGACAAGCAATCACCTCTTTATACATATCAGTCTTTCTTGCCCCAACGTCTCGATGCATTCAACACCCCCTTTTTGACAGGCTAGCAGATATGGCGACGTTTGGGCACAAAAAATGACTACCGGAGAGCTTACCAGCAGCCATCATCAAAAAGAGCTACCCGTGACGGACCTTTCTCCAAATGATTCTCTGTTTGTTGAGTTGATATCGGCTGAGTCAGGGTGATCGATCGATTCGCTACACGACAGCTCAGATAAGCTTGATATCCACACTTCCACAGGCAGTGCTGATGTGATGAAGACGCAGCAAGAAGTCGACTTCACGCGCGAACGGTGTGGACACAGGAAGCTCAAAACTAGCCTAGAGGCTAAGCTAAAAAACCGCATCCAGGCCACTCAAAACAAGGAGGAGAACAATGAAAGACCAAGACAATTGCAACCGATAGGATGACACGTTCAGCAAAATAAATGGGATATCCTAGCTCATGTAACCTGTAACTCTGCAACTGATCACCTAAAGGTTGAGATGGTTTGCAGGAGTGGCTACGCATGGGGTGAGTAGATGACTAGCGAAGCCCACTATAGCGAACTTGCCCTCAGTTCAGCCCAACCAAACGGTGTTTGATTCTGAAGTTACTTCCTGCACTAAGTCGGTGATTGGGCTTTTATTGCAAATCAATCTGGAATCGACCGTAGTTTGTCATGGGTAAAAACTATTTGGAAATCGCACGACTGAATGAATGACCGTTTGGGCTGTGCTCGGCATTCTTAGCTGACAAGTGTCATCTCAATAATCACTCACAACACGAGAAAGAGGTTGTCGCGTTGCGATTTGGAATTCTCACTGCCGTTCAGGCAACGACCCTGCTGATAGGCTTAGTTTGCTACGGGCAGAACCTGACTCCTGAGCAACTGAAATCATGGTCAACCATGGAGACACAAGTCAGAATGGATGCGAATCGGGATTTTGATTCCATGAAGCAATCTATGTGACGCCCCCAGTCTTTGCACCAAGTTGAGTGAGAAAATCTGGGTTGGCAAATCCCTTGAGCATCAAACCGTAAACGGCTTAGTTTCTTGAAAACATCATCCATCGTCCTAATGACGATTGTGCAGCATGGCTGGCAGCACCAATTTCTAAACACCAGCCAGCGGGATACGTCAACGCGTCATCCCGTTAAGCAGCTTCAGGCTGGCCGGATAGCCGTCTGTTTGTGGCGGAATGGTGGGGAACTCCGGCGACGACTCACCGGCCAGAAACAGCCTGTCGTGTTGCTCCAACTGCCCTCACAAATCACTCGAGGCTAGCTCCCAGATACAACTGCGTCGGACCTCCAGAACAGCCACGCGAGTTCTTTCGTCAGGCACTAAGGATTCTACCCGCGTGCCGCCTCAAGTCGCCATTCGCATGATCATTGACTCATGAATCACCGAGCTCACTCAACATCCCGCTGACGCAATTCAAATGATTCTCCCTGATCCTCAATCAACATGACTCGTTGATCAACTGCCAAGGAGTTCCACGTCTGGGTTTTGCCCGAGGGCCAATCTACCGTAATTTCATCAACGCTGTTTCGATCGCCCAAGCCGAATGGGAGAAACGCTTCATTTCGACAAAGGTATCCGTCACCACCGGTGAGCCATTCCGTCCATTGCTGGTCTCCACAGCGAACCGTGACTCGAGCACCCACTGCATCCCTTTCACTCGTCGTCCCCACAAGCACCAGTTGGACCCAATGCCCCGTAGCAGGCGTCTCATTCCGTAGTAACGCCTACGGCTCATCATGGTGTGTAACGACGTAGTCGATGCGACCGTCTTGATCAAAAGCAAGCCGTGCAAGAGCACGGCCAAGGTGGACATCCTCCCAATATCCTGAAGTATCGGCTACCTCCACTTCTTCAAAACGATTGCCGCGATTAGCAAACAATTGGGCTTTTTGTCGGAAGGGACCGCTCATATTTTCGTAGTCCTCGATGTGCCCATTGGTCACCACCAGATCGAGAAATCCATTGTTGTCATAATCAAGTGCTTGGGTGCCGAATCCGAGCACCGCTTGGCTGGCTGGGCCGAGTCGAAACTGAACAGCCCTGTCTTCATAGACTTCATCACGTCGCAAAAAAAGGCAGACTGGCTCATTCTGAAAATTAGTGATGTGAATGTCGAGTGTGCCGCTACGATCGAAGTCTCCCGATGCAATTCCCATGCTCGCCGTACCATTGCCTCCGAATGAGAATGCGGTTCCTTTGAGCATGGCAACGTCCGTCCATCGACCGGTGCCCACATCACGAGTCCACAACTGATTGGCGGACTTGTCGTTTCCGACAAACAGATCGTTACCCGGCTGCCCATCAAAGTCAGCAATCACGATTCCAAGGGCGTGATGTTTTTCGTCTTCCATCGGACCTAAAAACTCAGCGGACATATTCCCGCTGCCGTCGTTGAGCATGATTCGGTCTTGAAATGCGGGGAACCCACCTGGTCCTTCCGCTTCGATGACCCTTCCAGAGGCAGATCGTTTTGGCAGGCGACCGATCTGCTCACTCTTCATGTAGTTACCCTCATACACATCAGGAAGGTGGTCTCCATCTAGGTCGGCGATCGCGATCGAAGATGGCATTCTTTGCAAGTCGTCCGATCCTGGAATTGGAACCTTCCTAAAAGTGCCATCCCCGTTGTTGAGCCACAACAAACTCAATCCAATGTTTGCCGAAATCAGATCAGGAAATCCATCTTGGTTCCAGTCTCCGGTTGTGCAACCAATCGTGTATCGGTTGTCAGTCGCGGCTGCATTCTCCGTAACATTTCGATACGCCTGATCCAGCTTGCGCAGCAGTTGGTTGGATTCTGTGGCTACGAAATCGGGAGCATCACAGGCTCCCTGTGCAAAGTAGAGGTCGGGTTGTCCGTCCAGGTCAAAATCGATGACTGTCACTCCACCTCCCGTCTGGTTGTGCATTGCAAATCCAGTTTGAAGTTTCTGAGCTGAAACTTCATACGCATGCGCAATCCCGACTCGGTTGGCGATGTTTCGAAAGAAAGCAGGCGTAGGAGGTCCCGGATCTTTGATTGTTGTTACAGCCGACTTTTGATTGTTCGCTGCAAATTTGGAAAGGTCTGGCATGCGATAATCATCGATGTTCATTTTGCAAATACGAGCCTGCTGATCTGGGAACGAAGTGCCCGCTGCGACCAGTTCCTGGCGACGTTGATTCCATGGTTGCAGAGCCTCGGCAGGAAGGCCACGATAGTGAGTCGCCAGAGATTTCCACATCACGCCCTCAAGTTCCCGCCCCAACGTCATTAACTGATCCGCCAGCTTCTCCATTGCAATTGAATCTGGTGTCTCTTCTGCGGATACGTCATTGTTGGAAAAGAGGACATCGCGGTAGTCCTTCCAACGCTTATCCCATCGTTTTACAAGTTCAGGTTCATCCACCAGCTTCAGCATAAGATGTATACGATTCATGGAACGGAAGTCAGTTGGATCACGGTCCAGCGCCTCAAGTAAAGCGCGGACCGACTCCGGATGGGCTCGACGGCTAGCTAAAAAGACCCCCATTGCGGCCCAATATTCCGGGAACTCCCTCACTTCGTCATTGATCGAGCCCAGCCACTGGACAAACTCATCGTCACTCTGTGCTTCTGCCAGCACTCGTCCAAACAGCGCGACCGTAGCAGGCTTTGCCGCTCCGCTGGCAACGTGCGCTCGCAGCGCGTCGGCCGCCTCGGGATATCGTTCTTCAGTGAAAAGTTTCCGCCCTTCGCCACCGGGACCAATTGGTGTGTAATCCAATTCCGGGTTAGCGACTTCGCCGGGCTTACTCACCATTGCGTCACTAACCACAATCAGGGCGTGAAGTTCATCCTGTCGAATATTGCCCTGTTTACAAAGTTCACGAAGATGAAATGACGCTTCGTGACGCCGCCCCTGCCGGTTTAATAACTGCGCAAGTCGGCGGTGAGCAGGCGCAGCACCGGGCACCAAACGAAGGATAGCGAGATAGTTGTTTTCAGCATCCTGGTAACGCTGTAACTGCATGCACCAGTCTGCAGCCTGTCCGAGTGCGGGCAATCCGGCCTCGGGATGATCCTCCGGAATCGAGCCGAGAAACTCAATGGCTTGGGCAAGATTTCCAGCATTCGCTTCTGCTTGGGCCAAAAGGAAGATCACTTCCACGTCTTCCGGGTCGGTCAGTAATTGCTGCTGCAAAACCGCGATGGCTTGTGCCGTCTGCCCCAAAGATAAGAAGCGGTTAGCTTCGGCGACTCGATTTTCGCGTGAAATTGATGCTGACTCGATCCCAGTCGGAGGCACACCACCAACCGGATCCGAGGCCCCCTCTGCGGGCGAAGATTTGCTAACATCATTCGACGATGTCTTCGATTGCCCAGGCTCTGTGTAAACTCTGTCCGTTGTCGTTTCGTCCGCGGTTTGTGGAGCGGGCTGTCCACCGCATCCGGCAAGCGTCGCTGCCAGAAGTGTCAAACATGCCACAGTCAAGACGAATCGCACTCGTCCATCGCGCGGACCTGGTAGCACCGACTTGGCTACCGCTGGGGGCGAGGCCTGAGCTTCGGATGAAAAGCACATAGCAAAGTGAATGAGTGAGAACTTGGGGTAAAGGAGGAGGAGCATACCTTTTCTCGGGGTGAAGAATGTGGAAGTGGCCCCTAGCCTTCTACGCTTCGCGGCAAAGGGGTTGATTTTGCCGGGATTTGGTGAGTTTCTTCGGTTGACTGGGGTTGCCCCAATCTTTCCTCCGACCACCTCTACGCAGAAAACCTGGTAAAGGTTTCCTCTCAACCGCTGAAAGGAGTCCGCTGGAGTGACATGCGTAAAATCACCCCACTCATATCGCATCTGACTTGTAGTTGGGGCTTGATTCCCACAACGAGAGCAAGCAGGAAACATGACAGCCGTTTGCTGGCCATCAGTTGGGCAATGCTTCCTGCGTCTGGAAGCAATCTTCCTATCATTTCGCATTCCTTCCATCGTCTGCCTGACCAAACCGCTTAAAACCCAAGAACGTGCACCTCAGCGACAATATAGTCGATCCTAGCACGTTGTTTTTGATCGTGGAAAATACGGTTGCTGGGATAGAGGCACTGGCGGTTACGGCGGACGAGCTGGCAGGTAACTGGACAACGAGGCGACATTCGCCACACTCCGCAACGAACGCTTGGGCATGTAGATCAAGGGAGCACGCGTAGTGGCAGACGCATGTCAGCACTTGGCACGCCGTTGCCGACCACACCTACTATTTTACGCGGACTCTGCAACACCGCGGTTCGTCTAAACTGACGCGAAATTGACCTCGGGTTCTAGCAATTGCACCAAGATATTGGTGTGAGCCTAGGCAGTATTGCGATGGATGCAAAACGCTCGTCCTAGTTGTCTCGGCTAGGCGTTTTCCATGTCGGCTAAAACAGCAGGCCGGAAAAAAGGGCTCAACACCACCCCCAATAGCGTTACGTGGAACGCGACACACGTCAAATTGTATCATCGCGTGACTTGGTTTTCTGCAGAGGCACTGGTGTTCCTGGAGAAAGAAGCTCCTCAGGTAAAGTCACATAAGGTCTGCAACGTACCAGCGTTTGTATGCCTGTAGGATAAAGCTCTCTTGGGAAAGCCGCGAACTTAGACATTTTCTCTCGCGTAAACTCGAAAGAAAAAGCAAGGCGTGGCTCCGTTGAACAGGAGCACAGCAAGTGACGGCTATCGCGTGTGTACCTTTCGGAACACTGGCGATGGGCAACTCAACTTTGCAACTCAGGGGTTCCTAATCACTGTCGTCAATGTAAAGAATTGACCAAATGCGACTTGATGGCAGGCCGCTGATGGTCATGACTCCCCCCAGTGTTAGTACTCAGCTGAGCGTGCGGAATAATAGGCGAGAGGAATGGGCGAGAGAAAATTTTCTCAGCCAATTCGTGTAATCACTGGAATCACTAGCCATACTGTGACCAGTCGCAAAACGGACATTGAACGCAACTTTGCCTTGGCTTCAGTCTAATCCAACCAAAGATCCCGACCGCTCGTAACCGAACTCGCCAAACATTTATTTCCGGGGACGTCAAACCCCAAATACAGCTCACATCCGCAAACGTCGCTGGAAGTGAAAAAACCACCTCACCCCATCCCCATCATCCTGCTGCTGCACAACCCAACGAGTCTCGCTCGCCGCAGAATCGTAATGGAAACGAACCACACGTGATCATGAAATCATTGGCTCAATCTCTCACGATGACAGCTGTCTTCTCATTGGCAACCTGCGTTCAGGCTGCGTGGGGACAGCATTGGAGCATTGAGAACTATACAGGCGTCATCGACACAATTAAGAGAAATCACAACGAATTGGCGACAACTGCAAACCTGCCTGGGTTCATGCTCCGGACGCCTGAGGTAACAAATGGCATGATCGAGATGTCTTACATGTTTGGTTACGACGATGCCCAATTCGGAATCAATGGTTACATGCCTCTGTTAAATAAGTATGAAGTCGTCGGCAAAGACCCCTCGTGGATCCAATACAATCTCCACACAATCAATCAGAACATGTTAGGAGCTTCTGGATTCATTAATGCCGGCAGTCCCCTTAGTTCGGTAGGGCTCAATGACTCCAACACGCCGTGGCTGACTGAATCCGGTGAAATGCTTGACTATTTAAATCAGCGTGCAGACCAGTGGGAGTTGGGGCTCACTCCTCTCTCAACATCGGATAAGAATCCTTGGCGTAGAGCGGCGGCAACCGTAGGAATGTTCTACGACACAACGGGCCAAAACAATCAAGGCAGTTACGCAAATAACTATGTCGTTACCTTCACTGTCGACAAAAATGCCGTCTTCCGACCCAACGGCAATCAAGCAGTGTTTGGCGCCGGGATGGATGTTGCCGTCGCAGCCGATTTCGTATTTGACGCCGGCACGTCATCTTGGTATCCCGCAGCAAACTTCAATCCTGCATGGCTAGCCAGTCTCGACAATAATCTTTATCGCGTTGATGGTTTAAAATACGACACCTTTGGAACTTTTTACCGAGAATGGTGGGAGCAGAATATTGGTGACGGAAGCTACTTTCCCTGGACTGGTATCGGCTACACGTATGATTGGTACTATCAAGACAACACTCAGTGGAGCGAGGTTGGACCAGGCAATCAACCCAAAGGTGCGGGCCTTTCGGAGTTTGTTGTGATGCCCAGCGCTCCCGAAACCCTTTGGCAGATCGGTAGCATTGTCAATATTCAAACCACAGCAACGTATCTTGGAGACACGCAAGAATGGGGGTCGTCGATGCAGACCTACTCGACGCCTGAACCTAAGTCCGTGTTCATTTTTGGACTGACCGGCTTCTTTATTGCCGCTACCAAACTTCTGCGTCGGAACAGGCGGGTGATTCGCATTTGATTTCTCGGGTGTGTCCGGCTCAACCTGAACAGCAAGGGTGACCTGCAGGATTCAATCGCAACAAATAGCGATGGTGTGATTTGCGTTCCAGCTCCACACAATTCATGCTACACCCGAATTTTCAATGAGTTACTTTCCGTTGATTCGACTCGTAACGACCGGCCCCAGTCTCATGCCGAGGGAAAGCCACGATCAAAAGCTGAACCACCCTTATCCACTATCATGATGCATCTCTTTCTTTTTTTCACGGAAATCCAAAGGTGCTTTTTGTTGCGGCTCGAAACGTGCACCATTTGCATCCTCCCACAGAGCCGAAACCCTGCGTTACACCAGCCTCTCATCACCAGTTGTTCAACGAAGCCCTGATTTCAATGCTCAACATGACGTCATCTCTTCAACCAGCCGGACAAAGTCCATACGCTGCTACTCAAGAATCTAAGTTAAAAATCGTCCCCGAGAACTCTCAAAACTCAGAAAGGTGGTGAATGTCAGACCCGAAGCCAGCTTAGACAGGTAAGTCTTGGAACCCGCAGAGTGCAGCGTTCCAAGAGCTTACGCAAGAAAGGACTAAATGAAACTTCTTCAATAAGGGTCCGGCGAAGTGAGCAGTATCGCAGCAACTATGTGACGCGAAAAATCAAACGGAAAGGTGTAGACTATTGGCACAGACACTACGGCAGAATCTCTGGGCGTGGACTCAAAAGGCAACCTGTCATTATCGGGGCTTAGTAGTCAAGAATGAATTTGCAAATCCCAGCCATGTCCCCAGTTCGCCTTAAGACGGTGCTTGGCATCACACTTGTTGGTAGCGTCCTGAGTGTGTTTGGCCAGATATTGGACGATGAATCAAACCCTCCCTTGCGTCGTCCTGTCGGTAGAGAAGGTGTACCGAGGTGGGAAACTCGCAGTGATTCCCCGACGGAGCAGTTCACCTTTGTACGCCTACGTTACCGGTCCACACAAAATCATTTCCGCACACACTGGAGCGGGGATTATCCAGATGCAGATCTCAACTTCTCATATCGTCTCCAGCAACTGACTTCATTAGAGGTCTCGCCTGATGGCCTTGTTCTTGACATTACCGATGACCAACTTTTGGACTATCCGTTTGCCTTCATGAGCTCACCTGGAAAGATGTACCTGGACACCGCCGAAGCGGCGAGCCTGCGACGTTACCTCACCAATGGTGGATTTCTGATGGTGGATGATTTTTGGGGACGCGAGTATCTCGAAAACGTAAAAACCCAACTATCCAAGGTCCTGCCGGGTGTCACCCCCGTGGACCTGCCGTTATCCCATCCGATTTTCCACCTGATTTACGACTTGCAGGAAAAGCCACAGGTTCCGAGTATCAATGCTTGGAGTCAGGGCCTCAATATCGAACCATGGCATGGCGACATGTCCGACCCAAACCCTCACTTTCTTGCCTACCATGACAAGAATGGAGAAATCCTCATTCTTTTATGCCACAACAATGACCTGGCAGACGGGTGGGAGCGTGAAGGTGAGAACAAAGAGTACTACCAAAAGTTCTCTGTACGCTGGTCTTACCCGATAGGATTCAACATTGTGGCTTACGCGATGACCCACTAGTCGTTGCCCCGACTTGGCTCAAGCACGTTGCTAATGACGAACCCGTGAATGTGGTAGCCAAAACTCGACCATGCACTGTTCGACTCATCTTTCCCGCACATCGAACTGCTCTAAGCAAACATAATAATGAAAAAATCCTCACTTACCGGATCGTGAGTCGGACACAGTGCATCTCTTCCCCACTGGAGTCATCCCACTGATTGGCTACCAACGGACAGTGCCAACACAACACAGAATTTCGCGGATGCCCGATTTCACGCAGGTGTAGACGACATACAACGCGTGAAGATCCCGTACGGAACCCGGCATCGAAGCAGTTGCCACGGCACGTATTCCGGGAAAAGCACACACAGGTCGAGCAAAAACGGAGAGAAGCAGTTCCAAAGCTCCATTGCTTTCTATTGTTTGGCCTGATGCGTTTATCGGCGAGGAAAGACAGAAGGTTCGCGATCGACTAAACTGGGTCAAGCCAGTCTAAAAACAGCGGCTCAACCGTGCTTTTGCAACACAATTGAGAGGTCCAACTTGATGGAACGTCGTGAGATTCTTAAGTCAGCCGGCAGTGTGTTGTTCTTGCCCACGCTGGAGAGTTTTGGGCAGACTCGTTCCGAACCGGAACAGGCTGCGGTCAAACGACTTTTCTGTGTCAGCATGGGCTATGGTTTTTTCACGGATGTGCTACCGCAAACCGACGGCGCCGACTACACGTTCAGCGAACATATGGAGCCGTTGAGAAAGCACAGAGACCATTTCACACTCTACTCGAAAATGAAGTTTGGTGGAGACCATGTTCGCGACCACAAGTGCTTTGTTGGCAACACCACGACGAACCCGGACTCACTGGATCAGATTGTTGCGGACCACATTGGGCATTTGACCCGCGTTAGAAATGTCGTCACTTTCATCAGTCATGCCCATCATCATATCGTTGCGTCATGGCGCAACAGGCTGCCGGTCATGCCCATTCAATCCACGAGAGTCCTGTTTGAAACACTCTTCGCCAAGACCGATAGAAAAACGCAGGAGCGACTGCTGGCTCATAAGAAGAGCGTCCTGGACGGTTCGCTTGAAGAGGCAAAATCTCTGCTGACGCGGGTATCAGATCGAGATCGCCAGCGACTGGAGGAGTATTTCGCTGCGTTGCGTGAATCGGAGCAGGAACTCAACAAATCAATCGAGTGGCTCAGCAATCCACGCCAGGATGTCGAATTCCCCGTTGCACCTCAATTCGAGAACGATTTCTTTGCAACCGACGTCGACAAGAAACGATTTCTGGAAAACCCACGTCAGATTCAACGCGGCATTGCATTCGACATGATCTACAAGGCATTCAGATTCGACATCACTCGCGTAGTCAATTTCTATATGACCGGGCTCGACAATGACCACCACATCACGACACACAACGTGCCAAAATCCGAGGAAGCACGTACCAGCCTGACCAAGTACGACTCATCGTTCTTTTCACTGCTGTCCAACTTCTATGATAAACTCGCTGACACAAAATCAGGGACCGGCGGGACACTGATGGACGAGACAGTTACCGTTGCTACTGGGAACAACAGCGTGAGTCAAAAAATGGGACCTCATAACGGAAACGAAATCCCGGTGTTCGTCGCAGGTGGACAGTTTGCAAACCACGGCGGCCATGTCATTCGCAAAGGCGAGACAACCTGCGATATTTATTTATCGATACTTCAGAAATTCGGCATCCAACGAGACCAGTTCGGCAATAGCAGGAAGATCATCCAACTTTGAAATCATGTTGAATTATATGGTCACGAAACCGGTTCCTTTACTGATACTATTGCTGTTTACCGTAGCCTCTGCATCGAATTGTAGTGCGAAGGGTCGCCAGCAATCACAGTTATTTTTCGACACCTTTTGTGTTTCATGTCATGGAAAAGACTCGCCCAAAGCCGGTGTTCGTCTGGATCAGATTGACGTGCAACAGTGGGAAAATGCCAGCCTGCTGGAAGAAGTTTACACGGCGGTCGAGAGTGGCGAGATGCCACCAGAAGAAGCGGTAAAGCATCCAGACCCCGCCCAAGCCGAAGCACTAAAAACGGCATTAGGCCATCAACTGCAAGCACTGGCAAAAACGCAAAAGCCTGGAATGCTCAAACGTTTAAGCCGAGTCGAGTACCAGAACACCGTCAACGATGTCTTTGGCACCAGTTTTTTTCTCCTCGACCGATTGCCACTCGACAACCTTGATGCTGGCTTTGACAACAATGCAGACAAATTGCATATATCGGTCGCTGATATGGAAACCTACTTCAGCGTTGCCAACCGGATTGCTGAGACTGTCGTCGGCGACAAACCTGCTCCACGGCAAGTGGTCTATTCCACTAAAAACACAGACATTGATTCGCTCAGCCACAAAGACAATACCAACGGGTTTGCTCCATCCCTTGAAGGGAATTCGCAGCCTCTGGTTTTTGCGTCTCCCTCCACCCAAATAAAAATCAATCCATCAATCAGCACAAGTGGCCTCTATAAGATTGTTCCACAAGGTTTCTACATCACTGGGCAGCTTGTTCCCGGTAGCCGCACTGAGGAAAGGTTACCTGCGGTCAAAGACGTTTCATACAGCGACCTCGACGATGCGGCATCAACGGGTCATTCGATGAGCTACTTCCTTCGAAAGAATGCTGGAGTAGGTCAAAGCATTGTTACGGTGATTGGTAAGAATGCTGCCTGGCAGGAATTCGATCCCCGTGATGGGTTTACAACGCAGCTTTCGTCGGACGACACAATCGTACTGAGATGTAATTCGGTCACCGCGAGCGGGCACCAGCAAATGTTCTGCATTGAGAAAGCGACCATCACGGGGCCAGTGTACGAGTCGTGGCCACCCACGACGCCGTTCTATACAACGTATTGCAAGGATGTTGATGCTGGAACTGGCTATGAAGCATGCCAGGCCATCCTCAAGCAGCTTGCTCAAAAACTGTTTCGCCGCCCCATTTCTGACGTCGAGATACAGCAAGTCAGCACACATGCAAAAAACGAGTTCGCCCAAGGCCATAGCATTTACGCGGGGCTGCAAGCAGGCATTCGCGGGATGCTATGCTCCCCGAATTTTTTATTTAAACAGGAGGGTGCGTCAGAACCCCTGCATCAATACGCGATTGCCGCACGCATGTCGTACTTTCTCTGGAACTCATTGCCTGATGAGACGCTTTTTGAATTGGCCAGACAGGGAAAGCTCAACGACCCTGACGTTCGACGCGAGCAGGCGTTCCGAATGTTGCAGGACCCAAAAGCTGAACGCTTTGCAGCAAACTATGTTTCCCAATGGCTTGATACCGAAAAGCTTGAGATCATCGAACCAGACGTAAACATCTTCAGTGTTGATGAATTTGATCTGGTCCGGGACCAGATCAAAGAAGAACCGATAGAATTTTTCAAGGAAATCTTATCAAGCAATCTGAGCCTCCTGAACTTCATCGACTCTGATTTTGTCATGATCACGCCGGAGCTCAACTACATTTATCAGCTCGAAGGACAGCCGATAGCTAAACCGAGCAAGAGACCCGGGGCAACTAAAATTTCACCGACCGATTACAGGCCCAAAGAGATCACGTCTAAATTTACCAAGCTAATGCTGGGTAAGAACGAACGATATCGTGGAGGCCTTCTTTCGCAAGCCGGTTTCATGCTAATGACAACGAACAACGGCGAATACACCAATCCATTTTACCGTGGAGCCTGGGTACTGAGCAGTTTCTACGGCGATCATCTGGAGACACCGGCAGGCTTGGAAATCGCTGCACTTAGCCCACCAACAGTAGCAGAAACAATCAAACAAACAATCGATGCTCATCGAGAGGTTGCCACCTGCAATCGCTGCCACAGCAAAATGGACCCCCTTGGAATCGCCTTGGAAAACTTCGATGTCATTGGGCGTTGGCGGGACCAGTACTCTGACGCGAGCAATTACGTCGCCACGAAAGAGAACAACGGCAATGGATCAGAACGTTTTCCCGTTGATACCAGAACTGTCCACAAGGACGGCCGAGCCTTTGAGGGTCCCCAAGGTCTGAAGACCATTCTGCTCGAAGACCAAGAGAAGTTTTTTCACGTTTTTCTGGAGAACATGCTGTCCTATGCAATGGCACGCCAGCTGACTTTTCGAGATCGCGAAACTGTAAACTTGCTCTACAAGCAGTCGGCTGATAGCGACTTTCGTTTGCGCGACATTCTCTTGGCGATCGTATCTTCAGACTTTTTCACCAAACCATAAGTCTCAATGAACGAAGAGTATCAGGGAAGATTTTCAAGACAACGAAAATTTTCAAAGCAACGAAGACCACTTCGACTGCCAAGCAGGTCCCTGACACCTTTTCTTTTTCTTTACAGAAGATACGCAACCAGAAACTCCGACCACGGCAACTTCAACGCCGCGGTCGTGGGTGAAAAATGAACGATCCAAGGCTCCTCGTAAGAGATCCTTTCAGGGGAGCGCACCTGCTCTTTACTTCATTGTCGCGGCAATGAACTCATATTGGCGCCAAACAGCCCAACTTTAATACCTTTGGCTCGCAAAACGGAGGTTGCCTTGCCGTTGATGATCAACAGAACAATTAGACCAGCGCATGGCACAATCGCCAGAATTCCCATCAGGATAGCCAATCCCGTGCTGTAGACCTGGGTCGCAAGCATTACGGTGTAAACCAGGCTACCGATCGCAGTTCCCACCAGTAGTAGAGAAACGAAAATCAAAAGACCGCCCGGCAGAAAGAACGGTAGGCCATAGCCCAGTAAATTGAACAAGATACAAAAGATAATTCCCTTCTGGTATCGCGCAACATTTACCAGATTCATGCTTGTTCCTGATACTGCTTCGCTTGTAGGTTGGTAGGGGTTATTACTCATCGAGTGATCCTTGTACTTAAATTGGGAAGGTGCACGGCGAGAGGACTGAGTGGTCCTACTTGCGGCAACTAGGCCGCATCACAGATCGAATCAAGAGTATATAAGCAGATGATGCCCCCAAGTGAACTCGCTGCAGTTTACAAGACGTTTTTTTGCTCTCTTTGAGAGTACTGGCCTGTATAGAACAGCGGGACAGTCGCTATCCATCCTCTTCCAGCCATTTTCATTTACGATCGGATTCGAAGCCACACACTCTAGTTTTTGATCTTCACTGAGTGCGATGACCGCCACAGTGACGAGTCTAAACAGGGAAGTTTCGCTTGGACATGGAGCGTCACCGGGAGCTTGTGGAAAGGTCGCTCGGTAAATCTGGTCAACAATATTATTCGCAACGAGTTGCAAAGCCGTGAAATTTTCACTACCAACGAATCCTGATAGTTGTCTGAATACTGGCGACTCAACAACAACCAACGCCATACCACATTCGATAACGCCTCCCTAGCCGCTTACGCGGCTGTGGAATGCTGCTGAAAAATTCTCGAAACCGACATCAAGTCCCTGGTCCCAGATCAAAGCCATAAGGAAACCAACTCAATAGCCAATTTTGTCCGCAATGCTTTACCTCTTTATCTTCTTTCAAGGCTCTTTTTTTTTAAACCGAACGCTTACCTCGTTTTTGAAATACCCTGATTCGCCAATATGTCCAACACAGGAAAATCGCATTCGCAATACAGATGATCAAGCCAACTTTTTGATACATTTCGCTGGCACCCACCAACATCAGAACCCCACCAAAACTTACCACCGCCCAATAACTGGTTCCCAAGAGGGACAACACCACTGCGATATGCGTCATCAGCGGTATTCGCGGAGAAACGGGACGGAGATACTGCTCAATGCAGAGAACAAGCGCGTAGGGTGAACAGGATCCATAGGTCACCAGCCCAATGATGGCTGGGACAATCGGCTTGGGCAACTTTGGTGGAACCTCGGCCTTGGCGGGATGTGTATTCACCGTGGTTGGTGCGTAGGGGTTTTCCATAATAGTGTGACGATTTTCTGCTCTGTCAAGAAAGGGAACTGAACCTTTAACTTGCAATCAAATTAGAACACAGGTTGACTAAATACTGAAAAGGAAAAATTTCCATACCGATCAACGTGTTAATCGCAGCAGATACCCACACAAGCAAAGATGCAGCGCGTGTTCAGAATAGCAAAGTTGCTATTGTGATTATTTTGCCTGATGCGAACGCGAGTTCAAGCGGGCCATCTGGACTCATTCCCTGCCATGCAACTGTTCGCGACTCTCCTTCACGGACGTCAGCCACTAACCCAAATGCTCAAATGGGTGAACATTCAGTGTCGAATCACTTGAGCTTCCATGCACCGCGTCTTTTGCCCCTGCCATTATCGCTCCAAGAACCAACACTTCCGAGGAGCATTACAGAAGATCAGGCCACTGATTCCTCACCGAGGCACTCATGAACAAACTCGAGAAGCGACAAACTCCCAAGACACCCAAACCCAGGTACTTGCTAAACAGTGCAGTGGGTAGCAAGTGGATGAGACACGATATCACCCGTGCGGCA
>JAAHTH010001862.1_pt1 | contig 17213 bp, 13 predicted proteins | sample 6116091 | NCBI WGS metagenome assembly JAAHTH01 (sample SAMN13939990, study PRJNA603662) | sponge metagenome | isolation source: marine sponge | host: Mycale hentscheli | place: New Zealand | collected 2006 | reverse complement strand
GCGTACCGGAACGGGAATCAAGATCCGGATTGTCAAAGGTGCCAATCTCGCGATGGAACAAGTAGAGGCATCTCTTGAGGATTGGCCTCAAGCTCCGTATCAGAGCAAGTTAGAGGTCGATGCAAATTACAAGCGGATGCTTGAATATGCTTGCCGACCGGAAAATGCAGCGGCGGTACGGATTGGCGTGGGGAGTCACAATCTTTTTGATATCGCATTTGCAATGTTGTTGCGAAAGCAATTCGGCGTTGAAGAACGAATTGAATTTGAAATGCTTGAAGGGATGGCCAATGCTCAATCGAAAGAGGTGCAGGAGAGAACCGGGGGAATGTTGGTCTATTCACCGGTCGTCTTAGATGCGGAGTTTGAGGCTGCGATTGCTTACCTTGTTCGCCGATTGGATGAAAATACCGCCCCCGGCAGTTTCCTCGGGGCGTTGTTTGCATTGCGAGAGGGGAGCGCTGAATGGAGGCGACAGTGTCACGCATTTCGAGAGTCAGTCCTGCTCTCTGGTGAATCGCAATTGTCGGCGGTTCCAAGCCGAATCCAGGATCGCTTGACTGAAACGCCGATTCCGGTGGGCGAAACGGATATATTTCACAATGTCGCGGATACTGATTTTTCCTTGCCTGCCAATCGGCAATGGGCAACAGGGATTTTGACGAAATGGAAAGATCTAGAGGTAGCTCCCATTCCGATTCAAGTGGGGGGGGAGTTGCAGAGTAAATCAATGACCGGGCATGGTAAAGATCCGTCTCGCCCGGGCCATGAGGCCTATCGATTTTGCCAGGCAGATCAAGAGGCAATTGAGATAGCGTTGGAGACTGCAGTCCAGTCGCAGCCCGAATGGGAGGCATTAGGTGCAGGGCAACGGGCATCCATCCTCCGGGGTGCCGCGGGTGTTATGGCTGCCAACCGAGCGGATACGATTGGCGCTATGCTGTTGGATGCAGGGAAAAATATAACGGAAGCTGATGTTGAAGTAAGTGAAGCGATCGATTTCGCAAACTATTATGCTAAGAGTATGTTGGCTGTGGGGTGGGATGACGGCACGGTGGGGCGGGCCTGTGGAGTTGTGGTTGTCACTCCCCCGTGGAATTTTCCGTTTGCTATTCCGGCGGGAGGTGTCCTGGCTGCGCTGGCAGCGGGAAACTCTGTAATCTTAAAGCCAGCACGCGAGTCCGTTTTGGTGGCGTGGATGTTGGTGCAGCAGCTCTGGGAGGCGGGTGTGCCCAAAACTGTTTTGCAGTTTGCGCCGACTGTTGACGGCAAGACTGGCAAGCATCTGGTTTCGGATTCCCGTGTCGGCGCGGTCATTCTTACCGGGAGTATTTTTACAGCCAAATTGTTTCAGGAATGGCGGCCTGAATTGCGGCTCTATGCCGAGACCAGCGGCAAGAACAGTTTGGTCATTACGGCGGCAGCGGACTTGGATCTCGCGGTTAAAGATCTGGTTCGTGGCGCCTTTGGGCATGCTGGGCAGAAGTGTTCGGCAACCAGTTTAGCACTGGTGGAAAGAGAAGTTTACGAGAATCCAAAATTTATTCAGCAACTCAAGGACGCTGCAGAGAGTCTGACGGTAGGTGGTTCCTGGAACGCTTCAGCTACGGTCACCCCGGTCATTCGTAATCCGGATGAGTTTCTTGAGAAGGGGCTTACCCAGTTAGAGCCAGGTGAAACATGGTTGGTTGAACCAAAAATGGTCGATGAGAATCCGTGTCATTGGAGCCCGGGGATTCGAATGGGTGTCCAACCGGGGGGCTGGTACCACACGACCGAGTGCTTTGGTCCTGTTTTGGGGGTGATGTGCGTTGAAAATTTCGAAGAGGCAATTGAGGTTCAAAACAGTAGTGAGTTTGGGTTAACCGGTGGCCTGCATTCGTTAGACCCGAATGAAATCGCTCAATGGCGCGAGCGTGTCGAGGTGGGCAATGCTTATATTAACCGCACGACAACCGGTGCGATTGTGCGGAGGCAACCTTTTGGTGGATGGAAGGATTCTTGCGTCGGCCCGGGGCCCAAGGCGGGTGGTCCAAATTATGTTTCGACGTTTTTGGATTGGACGGAAGAGGGTTTGCCCCAGTTGCGATCACGGCCGGTGGCTGAAACCCGATCTGTTTTATGTCGGCTTAAGTCGATGTTGGGTGAATCGCACGTGCATCGGTTGGATGCGGCAGCAGAAAGTTACGCTTATTGGTGGGCGAATGAGTTTTCGATCGAGCACGACCCTTCCCAGGTTCACGGCGAGACAAATCATTTTCGCTACCGGCCTCGCCCGTGGCATTTGTTGCGGTTCTCCGGGGCTTGGACTGGAAATTGTACAGTCGATTCCGGATTAATCGCCCTGGCCTGTCAGACGGTGGGCACGCAATTACTGTTGAGTTCAGCCGAGTTGGATGATGATTTGGTTAAATTTGCCAAATCAGTCGGCGCGAAACTTGTCATTGAAACCAATGAAGAATTGGTTGAGCGCCTTGGAGAAATGAAGGGGGGAACTTTGAGGTTCTTCGGAGACTGCGATCGGACGCAATTCTCTCCCGCCTCAATTGGTAATTTGCCAATTCTTAGTTCTTCCTGCTTGGCTAACGGACGCATCGAATTGTTGAATTACTTGAAGGAGCAGTCGATTTCGGAAACAGTTCATCGGTATGGTAATTTGTTCGAATAGCCAAATGGAAAACTCAACACGGACGGATCACAGAATTCGCCTTCGTCGTGAAAACGTAGATTCAAAATATGGGTCATCAAAACATGGGGTCAATAACGGAAATGTCGGATTTGTTCACCGCGCGTGCTGATATCAGTCATTGCTTCGATGCCAATTTCAATGTGTTGGTCTACCCAGGTGTTGGTTACCTCTCGGTCGGATGCTCGAGTCTTAACGCCTTCTGGCGTGGTAGGGACGTCAGAGACCAAGAGTAGGGCGCCGCGCGAGATGGAGTTGTAATGCCCAACAATGAACAAGGTGGCGGTTTCCATATCAATTCCGATGCAGGTTAGTTTCTCGAGTCGTTTACGGAACTCGAGGTCGTGTTCCCAGAGACGACGGTTGGTGGTGTAGATCACACCGGTGCGGTATTCAAGGTCGCGGTTGACCAGGCACTCGGAAACAAATTTGTGGAGTTTGAATGACGGCAGGGCTGGAACTTCGGGAGGGAGATAGTCACCGCTTGTTCCCTCGCCTCTGACCGCTGCGATAGGCAGGATAAAGTGGCCAATTTCAGAGGATGCTTTTAAACCGCCGCATTTTCCTAAAAATAAAACAGCATTAGGATCTCGTGCTGACAACAGGTCCATGATTGTCGCGGCATTTGCCGAGCCAATTCCAAAGTTGATAATGGACAATCCGGACGAATTGGTTGCGGCTTGCATGGGTCGTCCCTCACCATAAATATCGCAATCAAAACGGTCTGCGAAGTGCGTGACGTAGTAGTCAAAATTCGTCAGCAGAATATTGTCGCCAAATTTATCAATGGGCATCCCGGTGTATCTTGGAAGCCAGTCTTTTGCAATTTCGAGTCGGTCAATATTTAGGTTGGTATCCATCATCAGCTCCATTGCGAGGCGTGCGACAATTTAGATTCTAGTATTTCGGATCTTGGGAACGGTCATTGAGGTAAAATTAAGTCGAGCAGCCAATCGGGTCTTTAATTAAAACATATAAGAAACGGGAACAGATTCAAACGGCGTTGGTAAAAGACCGGACTTTGTGGAGGTGGGTGGATTGCGAAAGCCGATGGAATGGGGCGTAGAGGCGGTGAAATTCCTTTGTATTTACTGGACGGGGGTTCGCCGACTAGTTTCGAAGTGAAAAAAATTCCTTTAAACTGACTTCCTCGAGGTTGATTCCGTGAAAACCGGATCCGTGGGTATTGTTCTAGTTTGGGAAAAATCATGAGCGGTGATTCTGTGGAAATGCGGCAAGGTGAGTTGATCCGTCGCGGTGCCTACCCTGAAATGACGTGGCAGGCAATTATCGTGGGCTGGATTTTAGGAGCGTTAATTGCGGTTTCGATCAGTTACGCTGCCTTAAAGCTTGGCTTCTCCATTGAAGGATCTGAATTGGCAGCAATTCTTGGATGGGGCGTCTTGCGAGGGTTGATGCGACGAACGAGTATTCTCGAAAACAACATTAACCAGACGGTTGCTTCGGCAGTGAATGGGGCATCCTCGGGGATTATGTTTTCGGTGCCAGCCCTGTTTATTTTAAGTAAGAAGCCCGAGCTCTCAGGTGTCGCTGATTTTAATGTCCCGTTAATGTTGTTTGCCTGCATTGCAGGTGCATTCATTGGCTTGGCCTTTGTAATTCCACTTCGAAAACAGATGATTGATTTTCAACGTCTGCCCTACCCCGGTGGAATCGCAGTTGCAACGATTTTGAAATCGCCCGGGGCCGGAATCACCAAAGCGATGTATCTATTCGGAGGTGCAATCGTTTCTGGTCTGTTTTTCTATGTCGTTAAGAAAAAACTGGGTTACGAAGATGTCGGGGTTGGAGCAGCCCTTGGCTTGCCACCCCGCTACAGCTTGGTTTTCTATTGTTCCCTCATGACGATCGGAGTCGGGTTTTTATCTGGCAAAGGTGGGTTTTGGTTTGGAGCGGGAGGATTCATTTGTTACTGGTTACTCTCGCCGGTTATCAGTACATTCGGTTCCCCTGATATGCAGGGGATGGTTGAGATGCCGGGGGTCATGCGAAAATTTGTTTACAAGCCGACCGGTATTGGCATGTTGATTGGGGCGGCGATGGGAGGCATCATTATGGCGTTCCCATTGATCCGCAGCGCGATTAGTTCGATGAACCGGGCGAGTAAAAGTGATTCGGCAAGCCAGGATGAGATGCCAATTAAATTGCTTGCCACCGCCGTTGTGATGGGGGCAGCTTGTTTGGTCTTTTTAGCGTACAAGTCGGCTCCCGGGATGTCACTTTCTACCGCATTGTTGATGGCGATTTTGGGAACCGTTTGGATTTGGATTGCGGGAGTGATCGTCGCAGAATGTGTGGGGCGTACTAACTGGTCTCCTCTTTCGGGGATGACCTTGATTGCGGTCACCATCTTAATTGTAATTGCAGTGAATATGGGATTGGGCAAGACGGAAACCATCGTCAGTTGTATGGTGGTGGGTGCGGCGATTTGCCTTGCCATTTCGCAGGCGAGCGACATGATGCTTGACTTGAAGTCTGGTTATCTCGTCGGAGCGGTTCCACGGCGTCAGCAAATGGCGCAGTTTGTTGGTGCCTGGCTTGGCCCCTGTATCGTGATTGGCTTGATGTTTCTCTTGGAGAATGCTGGCCGCCCGCCCGAAGCGGCGGATCAACCGGTTGCGGCAGTTGTCGAAACCAGCCAAGAGGGAACGGCTTCCAGTGCAGAACAAAAATTTGATATTGAAAAGAAAGAGTACGGAATTGGCAGTGACGCTTTGCCGGCAGCCCAGGCGAGTGCGTTGGCGAGTGTGATTGAAGGGCTGGTCGATGGGAATGTTCCATCCTACCGTTACACGGCCGCCGGTGGTTTAGGATTTCTGCTGGCGATCAGTGGGCTTGGCGGAATTGGAGTAATGGTGGCGCTGGGCTTTTACATGCCTTTTAATATTGTTTTGACGTATACCATAGGATGCGTCCTTCGAATTGTCTGTAATAAGACTGCGGGCAACCGTTGGGCGGAAGAATTCGGAATCCCAATCGCGGCGGGGTTGATTATCGGAGAAGCATTGGTCGATGTAGGCTTCACTTTACCGAAGGTTATCGAAGGTTTGTACCAAACGATGATGATGTGATTCGGCGATTTGCAGTGAGCGTTAAGTATTGTGGTAATTCAATGATCCGTGCCCTTCGCGGCAGCTATGAAAAGATTGAGTCAAGCTATGAAAACAATTGGTCAAGTTTTATTGTGGGTTGGATTTCTGTCCGGATCTCTGGCGACTGTTTTTTATGCCCCGGCAGAAGGGGTTGGTTACATGAAAGCGATGACCCCGGAGAAGGCATTAGAAAAAGATTTTGAATTACCAGACCTCCAGGCTGTGGTTATACCAGAGGAAGGGTGGCATCTGATTCCATGGGTTTGGTATGGAGTTTCCGTCGCCTTCTGTGTGATCGGAATTGTCGTGCTCAAGAATGCAGCGAATCCGGAGCAGCAGGTTGAGCAGAGCTCGAATTTGAGTTTGGCAGACTTAAGTGTGCGACTGACTCAGTTGACTGGCAACTTGGAGGGTTTGCTTGAGTCGCTTGATGATCTTCCTCCCAGTCAAATCACGGCTCGGATCGATGAACAGCTGGCAGATGATTTTCGGGAATTTGCTGACGGGCGCAATTTAATTACGACAGAATACGGGTTGGATGTTTTTGCCGATGTAATGACGCAATTTGCTTCGGGAGAGCGATCCGTTAATCGAGCATGGAGTGCGGCAGCCGACGGGTATGTTGATGAAGCGGAGGCTTGTTTAAAGCGAGGTAGGGATCTCTTGCAGGAAGCTCATCGCCTGCTTAATGATGCAGCCAAAGACTAGACTCTAGGCAGCCCGTTGTTGCGAAGGAAGGTCGCAAATGGATGCTGCGAATTGTTCAATTTGCTGCTTAAGATCGTTGAGCTTTATCGCCTGATCCGCATACATTGCTCGACTGGATTTGAGTTCTGCGTTTGCCTGGCTGAACATCTCGCTGAGAGATTCGATGTGCTCGTTTTTTCGTTGGATGATTTCAGATTTTCGCATTAGAAGTTCGTCCATTTGCTCGACAAGGTTGTCGATGAACTTGTCTTTGCTCTCGAGATCTTTCTTTTTGCTTTCAATGATCTGTTGGGTCTGTAGTTTTTGTCTTTCAATATGTTCGTGCTTCTTTCGTAACTGTTCGTGCTTCTTTTGTAACTCGTTAGGAAGCTGCTTTAGGCGAGCAATGGCTTGATTCAATTCTTGCTGCAGGCGGCTGACTTGCGTGTTTTGGAAGACTGGGTTGTTGGGGTACAAGCAGTGAGTGTCCCAGTCGGTCTCGGTTGTTTGAATTTCACGTGAGAAGGCTGGGAGGATTTTGGCGGGGAAAGATAAACTCCGATCCGAAGCACGTGCCTTCACGCCGATTTCAACCATGGTTTCAATCAGTTGGTGCATTCGTTGCGTTGCCGAACCACGGTGTTCGAGATGGTCTCGAAGAGCAGTTTGTTGGTAGAAAAATTTTGGTGGCGGGGGATTCTCAAGTTCATTGAGAACTTCGTTAATGTGAACGGGCGCTGAAATTGTCCAGGCGGAGTTGACGTAGGCTGGAGTGTTGTTGAAATCAAGAATTGCTGTTGGTCTGTTTTTTGCAACGCTATCGAGATAGAGCGTGGATGGGGTGGTGATTACGGCATCGGATAGTTCAACCATGTCGGAAAGAGGGTAGGGGCGGGCTGATTTGTTGAGATGCCGCGGGAGGTCTAATTCCTCATGGAGCCCGTCGGTCAGTCGCCAAATGACTTCGACAGGTCGTCCATTGACTTGCCGGTTTTTTTCAAATCGTTCCTTGAGGTTGCGGATCGATTGAACCACGCGATTTCTCTGGTCGGTATCGAATGCGGGCGAGTTTGCGGTAGCGATTAATAAACGGAAAGGTCCATCTTTTTGAATGGGTAAATATTCGCTACTGAAAATCGAGTCGAATCTTGGAAGTCCTGTGACCTCACACTTTCCACTATTTCCCCATGACTCGATATGTCGGGCTTGTGAGTTGCCGATGCACGCGAGTTTATGGCCGATCATTGGTTGGAAAATCGAACCGTCTGCTATGGTGGGGTTTTGCCAGGTATTCCTGTACTCGAGGATACCGTCAGCAAGAATCAAAATTGGGATGTTTGTAGATTCGTAAATTTGCCGCAAAGCTGAAATCTCATCCCAGCGATAATGCATGTGGGTGATGACAATGCCTGTATCGGACGGAGGTTTCCACGCATGGATTGCCGTGTCGACGAGCTCGCATTCCACAGGGCAACCGGACATCCAACTCGTGTAGTTGGCGTTTTGGTTGGCGTAGGGATTGAGGATATAGGCTTTGGGTTGAGACACGAAAATAGAAATTTAATAGAGTGGAGACGGATGGATGTGGGGCAGTTTCAGTCTTTCGAACCCTTAAAAAATAACACTTCGCCTGTTGAATACCCAGATTGATTCACCAAATGCTAGCGTCCGGGCGGTTGAATTTCCTCGTTGAAACCGTCAAATTAGTCGGGTGCGAACAACTGCTGGCACGACTGAATGGCGGTGCGAGCCCGCCTGATTTGAATATATTTAAGATGCTAGACCGATGAATTACGAATCTTCCAGTAAATTTGAGAACAATGAATCGATGACGCCATCCCCTTCTGAAGCGAACGCTTCGAGCCAGAGAAAATCACCGGGTGGGGCTAGTGCAGCAGCAAATTCAGCTGCAGCATCTGAGAAAAGAGCTCGGTGCCAATGTTCTTATTGCGGGGCCAAGTTCTTTCGGGAGGAATCAAATTTCATGCCATTTTGCAGCAATCGCTGTAAACAAATTGATTTAGGGATGTGGCTAAATGAGTCCTATCGCCTGCCCTACGAAGGAGAGTCTTCGTTAAAACAGTATGAAACATTAGAGGAAGATGAATAGAGCAAGCGTGGATCGCTCAAAGATTGTCCATGACAACGGGGTGGTGTTCCGTTTCAATTGGGCAAGATCGTAGATTATTCACTAAGCTTTAGAGTCCATGTTGTCATCTTAGGATCAATGAGAATAGAATCCTTAACATTCTATTGCCGACAGGGAATGCGATCGGGCAAAATTCCCTCGCTACATAATTAGGTCGGCGGATGGAATCACTTGAATTAAACATCAGGAACGTGCATCAATGACTGAACAGCCTGTAATCGTACAGAAAATATCTTGGCTCAATTTGTGTCCGTGGATTTTGATTTTCAAAACATTTTCAATCGCATCGGGGACTGGCGTATTAGCCTTCGCTCTCCTGGGTATTTTGTTATCACCCATGGGTTGGATTGTCAGCGAAAAAATATTTCTTGATGACGTGCTCAATCGGAGTGCCCAGCTAAATGAGATTGTCGAAAACAATAGCAGTCCCTATCGAAGCGTATTTGCTCCGGCAAGTTCTAAAGATTCCGTTTCACTAAATGTATCGGGGGTGGCGCTGAGTGGACCCCAGTTAGTCTTTCGCCAGATTGAAAGACCGTTTGAATTTGTTTTCAGTAACGACGTGAGTTTGAAAGAGTTTGTCTATTTCGTATTTGGTGGGATTTGGACTGTTTTAGTCTGGTCTTTTGCTGGACTTGCGATTTCCAGAATCAGCCTTTTGAGATTGACTCGGAATGAGCGAGTTGGAATTGATGACGGGTTTGCATTTGCGAAAGGTAATTGGAAGACGGCGGTAGGAGCGATTGGTATTCCATTGCTTGCCGTTCTGTTGCTTTGTATTCCAGGGGCGTTGATTGGATTGTTGATGAACTTCGAATTCGGTGCTTTCATGGCGGCGGTTCTGTGGGTGTTTGTCTTGCTGTTTGGCGGTTTGTCTGCCTTGTTGCTGTTGGGGTTGATGTTTGGTTGGCCGTTGATGGTGGCGAGTATCGGTTGTGAAGGTCAGAATTCATTTGATGCGATGACACGTGGGTATGCATACACCTTTCAGCGTCCGTTTCATTATGCTTTCTACGCCTTGGTAGCCATTGTGATTGGAAGCTTCGCGTGGCTCGTTATCGGAGGCTTAGCGCAGGGTGTGGTTGACATGTCCAGCTGGTCCTCTTCCTGGGGAGCCAATATTTCTCAACCAGATCGTATGGATCAAATCGCTACTGGGGTTGATGGGAATGGAGATGAATTGAGTGTTTGGGGGCAAACTGGCCACTCCGTGATTCAGTTTTTTAATGCCACTCTCAAAACGCTTGCAGCCGCTTTTCTCTATGGTCTTTTCTGGTGTATGGCATCAGCGGTTTATTTGGTGCTGCGTTTCGACGTGGACGAGACTGAAATGGATGAGATTTTTTTGGTGGATGAAAAGCGAACATATCAATTACCGCCACTAAAGACCGATTCAAATGGAATTCCCCAGATCCAAAAAACAGCTCCGGCCGAGAGCAATGAATCGCCTTCGGTGGAAGCTCCTTCTGCAGAAAACGAATAGCGGTCTGTTTGCCGGTTGGTCGTTTAGTCATTACATTGACTCGAATCAATCGTTGTCACGAATGAGACGTGTATCCGTCAAGTGAACCGAATTCGGTAAACCGTCAAAGATTGAACCGTCAAAGATTGAACCGTCAAAGATTGAACCGTCAAAGAGTGGATTTGACTGAATTGCGGAATCGTTAACCAGCTGAAGCGGGATTTGAGGCGAAAAAAATGGAAACATTAAATTGGATTAGCTTGGCCGGTATTTTTGTCATGGTCGCGCTTGCATGGACAGTCAGTTCTCACCGTACACGTGTTAATTGGCGGTTGGTCGGGATCGGGATTTTATTACAAGCTGCGTTGGCAGCGGTATTATTCGAATCTCAAAACTGGACTTTCACCGAGAATTATCGAGGCTTTTCGGAATTACAGCAGGCCGTTGACTCCGGTAGTGTATCGGTTGAGGCAGTGGATCAGCATTTGTCTGCTGATAATTTGGCTAAGTACGAAATACTAAGTTCTGAGATTCAGGCGGGAACAAGAACGCTGGCCGAGGTCAACAGTTCCCTCGGTGAAATTTCAATTCCAAAGTATCCTGATGGCATCCTGTTTGCGGGCGTGAACGCGTTTTTTGCTGCGATCAATGAATACGTAAAGGAAGGCTCTGCTTTTGTTTTCCGCGCTAATGCAGTTCCCGAGGATAATCCGACGGATCCCATGGTACTGCTTGGAACTTTTGCCTTTGGCGTTCTGCCGACTGTGATTTTCTTTGCTTCTTTAATGTCGATCTTGTACTACCTTGGGTTGATGCAATTGCTGATCCGAGGGATGGCGTGGGTGATGCAAAAGACGTTGGGGACGTCTGGGCCAGAGAGTATGGCAGCTGCAGCGAATGTTCTGGTTGGTCATACGGAGGCGCCGTTGGTAATTCGACCGTACGTTGAGAAAATGACGCGCAGCGAATTGAATGCACTGATGGTGGGTGGGTTTGCCACGATCAGTGGGTCGTTGATGGCAATTTTTGTGTTCTACGGAATTAGCGCGGGTCACCTGTTAACGGCTTCAATCATTTCCGCACCAGCTGCCCTTGTGATTGCAAAAGTCCTTCAACCCGAAACGGAAACGCCCGAAGAGGTCGCCGCGGTTTCGATGGCGCCCGAACAGGTTGCGACAAACGTCATTGAGGCGGCTGCGATCGGAGCGAGTGACGGGGTAAAGTTAGCCATCAATATAACGGGAATGCTGATTGCGTTTCTGGCTTTACTGGCCTTGCTAAATGCGATGGTCATGGGGTTGGGAGAATTGACCCAGTACTTGATTAACCTCGGGCGCTCCGGCGAAGATATCGATCTTCGCTGGTCAATGAACAATCTCTTTTCAATGTTGTTTTATCCATTGGCCTGGATCATGGGAATCGAGTCAGGTGACTGTGCGATTGCCGGTGAATTGCTTGGCAAAAAAGTGGTTGTCAACGAGTTCATTGCGTATTCGGAAATGGGCGAGATTATGGATGGAAAAGTTCTCGATGCTTCCGGGAATGTAGTCACCATGACTGATCGAACCAGAGTGATTTTGACCTACGCTCTGTGTGGATTTTCAAACTTCGGTGCAATCGGAATTCAGATAGGGGGAATTGGCCCGCTCGCCCCTGAGCGGAGAAGTGACCTCGCTCAGCTAGGTTTACGGGCGATGTTCGGTGGAATGTTGGCGGCTTGCATGACCGCTTGCATGGCAGGCGTTATGTATGGGTGGTTGAACTGAGCTGACGGTGGGAATCAAAATTTGAAGTTTTCAGGGATTAGATCTTCGATGGTCCAGGTTTTGACGTGTTCAGGATTGTTGGCGTCGACGGCGATGATTTCGATCTGTTTCCCAAATTCGACGATGAACTGGCGACAAGCTCCGCACGGAGTGGCGAACGGATTTGCGGCGACGGCAATGGCTTGAAAGTCCTGATGACCCTCCGAGACCGCTTTGCAGATTGCGGTTCGCTCGGCGCAAATGCAAAGTCCATAAGAGGTGTTTTCAACATTGCAGCCGGTGTAGATGGAGCCGTCGGATGTTAAAAGAGCGGCACCGACGAGAAAGTTGGAGTAGGGCGCGTAGGCAATCTGCCGGGACTCGATGGCAAGTGAAATCAATTCTTGTTTAACTTCTGGCGTCATGGCTGTATCTCGATGAAACAAAATTATGGGAACTGGATCAAATCGCTTCCACGATTAGTTTGGGAGAATCGACTGGTTCGGAACATAGTGTAATTGATGATTCGACCAGCTCCGCCGCATGTTCGGTCGCAGACGTATCACAAAAGATATTTGCTATTGGTTTGTCAGGTTCGACTTTATCTCCAATTCGAACGAGAAACTCAATGCCGATGGAGTGGTCGATTGGGTCGCCAATTTGTTTTCTGCCGCCTCCCATTTCAATGATTGCTAATCCAAGTTGATGGGCGTGCACTTTTTCTACGAACCCGGATTGAGTGAGGTGCAGTGGAGTTTTTTTAGCGACGGCACGTTTGGCGTGCAGATCTCCACCGTGGCTTTCGACCATAGCGGCGAGTTTATTATATGCCTCACCTGACTCGATCAGCTGGTGTAGCTTGTTTTCGGAATCCGTTAGGTTGATATGGATTTTGGATTGCACGAGGAGTCGACTGGCTAGAGAGAGCACCACTTGGGTTACATCAGCGGGTCCAACGCCGCGAAGAACATCGATTGCTTCGTTGATTTCGATTGAGTTTCCAATCATGTTCCCGAGAGGCTGGTTCATATCTGTAATTAATGCAGAAGTCTTGACTCCCATTTCATTTCCAACGTGAACCATCAGGTCTGCGAGCTGGCGTGCTTGCTCGACCGTTTTCATAAACGCCCCGCTGCCCCATTTGATATCCAGGATAAGTGAGTCGAGGCCTTCGGCAAATTTTTTACTAAGGATGCTGGCCGTAATTAAAGGGGGGGACGGGACTGTGCCGGTGACATCCCGAAGAGCGTAGAGTCGCTTGTCTGCAGGGGCGAGGTTTTGGGAGGCACCCGCAATGGAGCAACCATTTTTATTGACAATGGAGCGAAACTCATCGATCTCCAGGTCAGTTCGATACCCAGTGATGGATTCCATTTTGTCGAGTGTTCCACCGGTCACACCAAGGCCACGGCCTGATATTTTAGGTACCTTTCCGCCACAGCAGGCTAATAGCGGCGCCAGGGCAATGGAGACTTTATCACCAATGCCGCCGGTCGAGTGCTTATCAACAACTGTATCGTCGGAGGGCCATTCGAGTCGTTCCCCGGAATCGACCATGCATCGAGTAAATACAGCTGTTTCGTGCGTGGTCATTCCCTGAAAATACACTGCCATGGCAAACGCAGACATCTGATAATCAGGCACGCTATGGTCAGAATAGCCGGCAACCAGTCGACTGATATCTGCATCGTCTAGTATTTTACCGTCGCGTTTGGCCGCAATGATTTTGGCAACATTCATTCGTCTATCTTTCAATCGGTCAACAACCTGTTTAGAAACCTAGCTATTGAATCGAGAAAGGTCTAGGTGTTTCTTTGGGGTGTGTTTCTGTCCGGTATGGCATTGAGGGGAGAGCTACGCAAATTTCGTCATATTTATTAGGTTTTAGACCTGAGTTGAGTGTTGCGACGCGTTAACGTGTCAAAAATTAGCATCAGCATTGCAGATAGGACTCGTTCAGATTGAGTCGGGTCTTTAAACTGTAGGCGATATAAATTTATTGGGATACCAAGTCTGCCTTTTGCGAGCCTAAATTAGCCATGGTGAAAGTACTTCTGACGACGACATCTTATCAAGACACTCCCGGCCCACATCATGCATTGTTAGAGAGTGTCGGCGTTGAAGTTCAGTGTGAGCGTGGTCCCCTGTCGGAATCGCAAATGCTAGAGCTTGCTGGTGATTTTGACGCATTTTTATGTGGCGACGATGCGATTACTCGGCAGGTACTCGATCGTTCTCTGCCCCGTCTTAAAGTGATTTCCAAGTATGGGATCGGTGTCGATAAAATTGACGTTGAGGGGTGCACCGAACTTGGGATTCCGTTGACGTTTTGTCCGGGAGTGAATCACACGACGGTAGCGGAACATACGTTCGGTCTTTTGCTCGGGGTTTATCGCCATATGCTTGAGCAGGCCAATGCGGTTCGCTCGGGGCATTGGAAACGAATGACGGGTCATGAGATCATGGGCAAGACGATCGGCGTTATTGGCTTGGGGCGGATCGGTAAAGAGGTTGTGAAGCGGGCCAGGGCATTCGAAATGAATGTGATTGGATTGGATTTGTATTGGTCGGATGAATTTGCAGAGAAATATGAGGTGCAGCGGGCCACTGAATTTCAAGAAGTCTTTGAAGCTTGTGATATTATTTCGCTGCACACCAATCTCACCGATCAGACACGCAATTTAATCCGCGAAGAAACGCTTGCTTGCATGAAGCCAGGAGTTGTGTTGGTTAATTGTGCGCGAGGGGAATTGGTGAATTCAAGCGACATGGCAAATGCCTTGGAGAGTGGAGTTGTTGGTGGCTACGCGACTGATGTACTTGATCAAGAACCGCCGGAAAAAGATCACCCTTTGTTAGAGGCAAAGAATTGTCTTATCACTCCTCACATCGGTTCTCGAACGTTTGAATCAGTCGAGCGTCAGGCGATGATGGCAACGGAGAATCTGATATTGTGCTTGCAGGGCAAGGCTCCGCTGGCTCAAGTAAATGACGTTTCTGTTCCGGCTTCCCTGCTTTGAGCCCCTTGCTTTGATCCGAAAAGTAACGGCGTTAGTTTGGTGGTTGGAATTTGTTCAGAATAGATACAATGAGTTCGGCGGGTAATTTCATACTGCCGACGATTAACCAATAAGAGAAAATAAATGTCTGAGAATTTTTATGTTGTGCCGATTTCACAGCACAATGATTTAATTGCCGCTGCTTATGCCGATCGCGGATTTGATAACGAAGAATGTGCAGCGGCTGCGAAATTTTCGGCCTACGCGAGTTGGCATGGCATTCGAACCCATAATGCCATCAAGGCACTTCACTTAGATGATCATTTCGGATCGAAGTCAGAAGGCTGTGTGCCCGGTGCCGGGATCGAGAAGCGGGAAACCCAATTTGCTGCTTCTCAGATATGGAACGCTAATAAAAAACTAGGACAGGCAACTGCTTATGCCGCGATGGACGAAGCGATTGCCATGGCTGACAGGTATGGAATCGGTCAGGTTTCGGTCGACAATGCGTTTCATTATCTGTGGGGCGGGGGCTACGTGATGGAAGCAGCGGAGAAAGGGTACATCGCTTACACTAACTGCACGGCGGCGTTGGCTGAAGTGGTTCCGTTCATGGGAAAGTTCCCAACCCTGGGAACCAATCCTCATTCCTGGGGATTTCCTACGACCGATGCTGTGGGGTTTCCGTTGGTGATTGACTGGGCAACCTCGGTTGTCGCGATGGGCCGCGTCCAGCAATTTCAACGCGAAGGAACGTCTTTACCGTCGGATGCTGCGGTCGATTCCGAGGGAGCGATGACGACAGATCCCAATCAGGTGGCAGCGTTGACGACCTTTGGAAAGCACAAAGGCTATGGTTTATCTGTCATTAATGAGATTATGGGTGCTTTTATTGGAGGATCGTTACCAACGCTCCGGTCGCGGTGGGGTAAAGTTGAACACGAAAAACATACCCCTGCGTTTTATTTCCAAGTCATTCATCCCGACGCAGTCAGCGGGGATGCATTTTCACAGGGAAGAACGCAGGCTGAGAACGTAAAATTAGTCTTAGCGGATATCGTTGGACATGGAAACGAGCAGTGCTTGCTTCCTGGAGAACTTGAAGCAAGAGCGGCTGCCAGATCAAAACACAATGACGGGTTGTTGTTTACGGAAGCAGAAGTCGACGCATTTAATCAAGTGGCCAGTGAGTGTGGTCAGCCTGGTTGGGATGTTAAAACATTAGCGGTCGCAAAATGACTCGCCAGGGTTTTGAGAGAATTCTTTGGTGGAGCTTTGGAAGCGGAAATTCCAAGGCATTTACAAAAAAACTGAACGAGAAATAGGCTGATGTCGCAAACCTACTTGGAGTCATTGTTTTCATTGTCAGGAAAAACTGCCGTTGTTATCGGCGGGACGGGTGAATTATGCGGAGCGATGGCGGAGGGATTGGCGTCCGCTGGCGCTCAGGTGGTTCTGGTTGGCCGGTCTGAAGAAAAAGCCAAATCGCGGATCGATAAGATTGAAGCGACTGGCGGTTCGGCTGTTTTTGAGTCGTGTGAAGTTGATTCCAAATCAAATTTGGAGAGTCTTCTCGAACGCGTTTTGAAACAATTTGGATCGATTGATATTCTGGTCAACGGAGCAGGCACTAATAGCGCGACTCCATTCTTAGAGATACCGGAAGATGAATACGATCGAATATTCCGAATCAATATGAAGGGTGTGTTTCTTGCTTGTCAGGTTTTTGGAAAGTACTTTGTTGAGCGAAATCAGGGCGGTTCAATTATTAACGTTGGTTCGATGTCGGGAGTCATTCCGCTTTCACGGGTGTTCACCTACTCGGCGACCAAAGCGGCCGTGCACAATATTTCTAAAAATCTGGCACGGGAGTGGGCGCCACTCAATATTCGAGTGAATACACTTGTCCCCGGTTTCTTTCCAGCGGAACAAAACAAAAAAGTACTAACCCCTGAACGTGTCGAGCAGATTATGGGGCATACGCCTATGAATCGATTTGGCGACGCTGGAGAGTTGATTGGAGCAACGCTATTGCTGGCTAGTAGCGCCGGTTCATTCATCACCGGTACGGAAATGGTTGTTGATGGTGGGTATGCCGCCATGACGATTTAGGCAAACTCAATTGAAGCCAAAAAGATTGGGCTAGGCGTTATTTGCCTTGGCGGTTAGCAGCCTTGTTCTTTTTTGCTCCTTGTTGCTTTTTTTTATCCGACTTTTTTATCCTCGCTTCGATCGCCGCTTGCTCTTCGGCAGGGCTGAAGTCCGGGTTGGGCTTGACTGGAATCGCTGCGTTGACTTTGGTTTGCCATGTTTGCAAATTGTTGAGGAGATCGGCAACGATCTGAGGGTTTTGCTCGGCAACATTGTTGGCT
>JAAHTH010001860.1_pt1 | contig 17216 bp, 28 predicted proteins | sample 6116091 | NCBI WGS metagenome assembly JAAHTH01 (sample SAMN13939990, study PRJNA603662) | sponge metagenome | isolation source: marine sponge | host: Mycale hentscheli | place: New Zealand | collected 2006 | reverse complement strand
AAGCATGACCGCCTCTAGTTGTTTGAGCGTTAAAACCATCTAGTAAATCACCTAATTCATCCACATATAAAACGTCGCTTTCTTGTTCTTCAATAGTTTTATCTATTACAATCTGAGCTGTTTTAAATAGTTCTTCTTTATTCCATTCTGCTTTATACATTGTATTATTATCAATGTCCGTGTCCATTCCAATATGAACGTCTGTAATAATAAGCTTGTCAAAGTCTTTGTTGCGTTTAACATTCTTATTCGTAACACCTGGAATGATTACAGGTTTAATATGCTTTTGAATTATCTTTTCAAAGTCAAAGCTTTCAACAGCTTCTTCAACTGTTTCTTTCTTCTTTGCGTACTGAACCCATTGTTGCCCCGTAGTTTTGGAAGTACTTACTTTAATAACTTCGAAGTCTTCAGGAACGTCAATTGGTTTACTTTGTAGTTTCTCAGTGCTAGAAATTACAGTCCCGTTTTTATCTAGTTTCTTAATAGTTTCAACAAATTTCCTTTTGTTTGGCTTTATCCTATCTTTTAAGACACTTTCAAACTGTTCTTCTGTAATGCTATACCTTGATTGATTTCTGCCTTCTGTGTTCGCTTTAACTTTTAACCCTAGCTTTTTAGCTTCTTTAATACTTAACCACTTTCTGAACTTATCCATTACTTCTATTTAATTGTTTTGTTTTTTAATTAATCTTGATTAGTTTTTTAAATGTCTGTAGGCTTTAAATAAGTCAACACCACCAGCGACACTGTAAGACAAACCTGTGACAGCTAATCCAATACTTAAATTTCTAGATGCGTTAGTATTGTCGTTAGGTATTAAATTATATATAACTAAAGAACTTAAAACGTTAAAACAAACACCCGTTAAAATGCGCTGTTGACCTCTTATGGATTGACTTTTAAAACTGTTTAAATTTTGCTTAATTTTTTCAATATGGTCTTCATTTCCTGACTTAAATTGGTTTTTAGTACTTGTATCGTAAGGCTTCATCATGTTTGGTGAGTACTGAGCTTTTGAACAAATAGAAACACCTAACACTAATATTAATAATAACTTTTTCATAACTTTTAATTTAATTGATTTGTTTTTTAATTGATTTGTTTTTAGTGTGACTATTTACACATTCGTTTACCTATAAAAATTGTATTTTTTTTACTTGGATGCACGTCTATTTCAATCCGCTCACCTGAACATTCATCCTTAACAACGGCAAACGGGAAGAAACCATCTTTCATACCTTTAGAAACTGTTTCACCACAACCACAACCTTCGTCTTTCTTGCAACTTGTTAACATTGCGCCAACTGCTAATAAAATAAATAAACCTGTAATAAAATCTTTAACTTTCATAATGTTTGTTTTAATTGTTTAATTGTTTAACTGTTTTACAAATCTATATTAAATATTTAATACTGCAATACTTTTTTTAATCTTTTTCTTTTTTATTTTCTAACCACTTATTAAAACACTTGTCCGTATCACAGTGTAAAGCGTTGTTCTTCACCTTTTTACCACACACAACACATGTTTTATTTCTAAATAAACTATAGTGAATTATTCTTTTCATGTTCTTAAATATAGCTATTTATTATTAAAATGGATATTCAAAAGTTTCCCCGTTCGAAGTTTCAAAAGTATTATCTTCCTGGATAGCATAACCGCTTTGTCTTGACAGTGCGTTTAATCTGCTGGGTTCAATATCGCTGTCTAACATATCTAAGGTGCCTTGTAAAGCGTCTTTAGTGTCGTATATAGGTTTTCTATCGTAACCGTCTAAAGGGTCGCTGTAACGCTGGTTAGTTAAGTCAAACTTAAATTTAACATCTTGTCCGATATTCTGCGAACCGTTTTCTTTAAACTTTGCTTTTAATAACTTAAAAGTTACATCCGCAGTCCTTTGGTTTTCGTCATCGTATCTACAGTGTACTGCAAAACCGTTATGCGTTTGGTCGTAAAATTCTGAATTACCTTTTACATCGTATAAGTTTGGTATCCTTGCGTCTTTCATTTCTCCATCACTATCAACCATTTTACGAGGGTGTGCCACTAAGAAAACAAAAACACCTCTTCTTTGTGCAAAGCTGGTTAATTTAGCTAAGTCTTGGCTAGATTCATTAATTGAGTTTTTACCCGTCTTCTTAAGTTTATTGTAAGCATCGATAACAAAAAAATTCGTTCCGTATCTCATTACCTGAGCTTCAAAGGTTTCTATCACTTCGTCAATTGTAACCATCTTATCTATCCAGTAACCATAAAACCTACCCTTCATAAACTTATGCGCTTCGATAACTTCGGAATCACTTGCAGCACCTTCCCTTTTTTTATCGTAAGGCTTTCCAATTGTTTGTTCAATTAATTGCTCTTTGTGGTCTTCCATCGTGTTGGATTCAGGCGTATAGTATGAAGCAATAATACTTTCATCACCTCTAATACAGCTTAAAGTGTAATCATGTAAAAGCGTAGTTTTACCCATTGAAGGAATTCCAGTCACTACAGTTAGTTGTCCCCTTATTACTGAAAATATATCATTTAACCTGTCCCATCTTTTACCGTAAGGTTTTAAGGTTTTCTTTGCTGGTTTATTTCTTTCTGCAATAATTTCTTCGTCTGTCAAATCTCCATAATCATATACATTCTCAATTGGAAATTCAGTATAATTGACACAGGCTTCTTGTAATTTAAACACTCCACCATTCATCAATTCGTCGTTAGCATCTTTGCCATGCTTAAAAGTAACCTCTGCGCACTTATACCTTCCAAACCTATGTATTAAGTTATCTCTTAATTTCTTACCTGGTTCGTCATTATCTACAGCAAGAATAAACTTATTGATTTTTTTTAATTCTTCTTCACAGTTTTCAAATATATCGTTTAAATCACCCGCACCATTTGGAACACTAATACAGTTAACAATCCCAGCTTCATACATTGCTAGTTTGTCCATTTCACCTTCAACAATATAACATTCATCATATTTAGCTAGGTCGTCTATTCCGTAAAAAACCTTTTTACTTCCTGAATCCTGAACAAACTTTTTACTTTCTCCAGTCCTATATTTTCGGTTAACTCTATTCCCTTCATGGAAATAATTAAACGTAACCCACTTGTCACTTCCCTTTTTGAATACGCTAGGAACCTCAAAAGTAATTCTGCAGTCTTTAATAGTTTGTTGCCCTATACCTCGAAGCCTGAACCATTTAACAGCGTTATCACTTAAAGCCGTGTGATTCTCCCAGTCTTGCGGTGGTGTTACTAGTGGCTTTTCATAATTAAGCTTCTTCCCTTTCTTCTTATCATCGAAAACAACCCAGTCGCATTTGTGACACTTTGCCACTCCCTCAGTTAAATTAACACCTAAAGCTTCAGGTTTAACCCTTTTACCCATCTCTTTACAATTTGGGCACTCTGCCTTACTCCATCCGCTTTTGGGTCTCTTTACGTTTATATCACTCCACTTTGCCATTATCTATAATTTAATTAATGTTAGAAATATTTTCTTCGCTTCTTTGTCTAATCTTGTTAAGTAGTTTTCTCCATGAATCTGCAGAAGTAATGTAGCCCTTACTAGCCAACTTGAAATATTTAATACATCCGCTTTCACTGTAGAAAGTTATGTTATAAACTTTACAACTACAAGTGAATTCGTGTAAGCTTCTCATTAAAGTATTATCAATGTATTTCTGTAAAGTTAATTCATGACCCGCAGTTCTTTCTTTCCTGTCTTCATACATTTCAGAAATCCATTCTTGATTTGGTCTTCCTTTTATCTTAGAAAAAAGAGTTTTAAATTCAGGTTTGTATTCTTTTCTTTTAATTTCTTTTTCTTTTATTTCCTTTACTTTACTATCCTTTACTTTACTTTGTGGATTACTACCACCTTTAAGTGTGAACTTTGGGGGTTTAGGGTTACCTTTTGAGGGTTTACGGATACCTTTTGACTGTAAAAGTAAGAGTAATGAATTTCTATCAATACAATTATTGTTTCTTTTTTTGTAAGCATCAGAAACATTTTCTACAAATTTATTATTAAAAAGTATCTTGTTTTCTTCCCAAAGTTCTTTGTCAAATTCATCTAGTTTTACCAGGTCTTTAATTATCTCAGTTAAGACAATATCAGACACTTTCAACTCACTTGACAAATACATTAACTCTACGTCGTCGGATAAATTTAAGTAATGATAAGAAGCCTTCCCTAAGTTTTCAAGTAACATAAACCAAACCGCGTAACCATCATTTCCAAACTTTGAACGTATGTAGAACATTTTCTTTCCGTGTGTCACTGAGTGCGGAAAGTAATCCACATCATTTCTTTCCTGTCTAGCCATTACTTATTTTTATTTAAGAATTCAATTAATTTAAGCACATCTTTTTTTTCAACAGCCACTTGCATTCTGTTGGCTTTGTGATTTGATTCGAATACATCAATTAATATTCTATCTCTGTATGCTGTTAATTCTATCTCATTTAAGTTAATAGATTTTATTTTTATAGACTCTGTCTTTGACCTAAACAAATCTATTAAATCATCATAAGCTTCATTCTTTTTCATAGTGTTTAAAATTTTAAATAGTTAATGCAAAAAAATATTATTGTTCTTTCTTTATTAAGAAAACGGAACCAATTTTATGGAATTTTATAGAGTTTTTTGCAATCCTCTGATATACCGCCTGAACTGAAATGTTCTTAATTTTTGCGTATTCTTTAACGCTTATTAAATCATTCATAACCAAATATACTTTAAATATTTAAACTAAAAAAATTAATTTTACTTTTACTCATTTATTTTATTAACATTATAATCTATTAATCTACCTAAACCAGGTCGGTATCTTTTAATTGCATTTTTAAAAGCGTGTGTCTTAGTATATCCAAAGAAGGATTCATTTACGTCTTTATAATCATAACCCATTGATATAAAGTTTAGAATGGCTTTACGGTCAAGTAATAACTTCATTGACAACAAACTTACGTCAGGCTTTGGCTTCTCTTTAATAAACAGCTCTTTAACTTCTTCAGTATAATCTACAGACTTAAAAGCGTTTAAGATAGTGTAAAAATGCCACATATATCGTTGACCTTGAATTAAGTGATTATCAACACCTTTTGAATAATACTCCCCTTTATAACTGTTTTCGTATTGGTGATGAACTGAAGTTCTGTCTCTTCCTAGTATATTCCCCAGCATTGAAAAGTAAGCTGAGCGCTTTCCGTTTGGAATATCAAACAACTCAAAAGCAGCCATTAAATACATCTCCCTTTCTCTTTGTAACTTTCTACCCCTTCCCGCTTCTTTAAGCGTATCAAGTCCGAAGTGCTGACAAACATACTTATATAACCCTGAGGGTGTTTGTGTTGTTTCAGAATAAGCAATATCCTTTGAAACTCTCCATTGATTTGTTTTGTCTAATCCTAAAAATGTCATTGGATTCATAGTTTAATAGTTGTTAACGATTTTTAATACTTCTTTGATTAATTCAACTTGACCCGAAAGAATTTCTATTTGTCTGATATAGTAAGCTCTTTCTTTGTCGTCTTTAGCTTTTACATATCCGTCTGCAGCGTCGCAATATAAATCGACGTGTTTCTTTTCTAAGTCAATCATTTTTAATAATAAATCTGTCTGTTTGTTCATCTTAAACGGTTTTAGTGAGTGTTTGTAAAAATTGTTTTTTGTTAGTGCTTGAATAGTATTTATTTAAAATAAATGAAACACTTAAAGCAAATTCTGTGATTTCTAGATTTGGGTCAATTAAGTCAATCGCTTCAATTAATCCCTTTGTAAGTGGCTTGTTCATATCCTTTGTTTTTGTTGATAAATCAAATATAGTAATAAATATCTAATATAAGAACATAAAAAAAGGGTAAAAAATTAATCTTACCCTTATTTAAAATGATTCTAAATAACTCTACAACTCTGTAATAGTAAATTCAATGCGTGGATTCTCTTTGTCTAAGTGTTTACGTGCTAATATCTCTACACAAAGATTATCGTTCTTTATTGCTTTACATTTCTGTAGACAATCTAAAGTAGACTTTAAGCTATTATCTAAGTCGCTTCTTCTGTTTGGGTAGTAAACGTCCACTTCAAACTTAAACTCTCCCTCAATGAGCTTATAACTATATTCAGACATTTGTATACTAAAACTATTTTCATAATCGTAAAGCTTTTTTTGTTTAGCCATTCCGCATCTATTACCTAGTCTTATGATTTTGTAACAATTACTCTTTGAGGGTGCAACCCCTTTAATAATATATTTCATAATAAAAAAACCCTAGCTGAGTAAACAACTAGGGGTTTGCTTAAAGGTTAGTAATTAAAAAGGCAATCCGTCGCTTTCATCTTCAGACATTGCAATTGGTTGCGGTGCTGGTGTGTTTCCTTCTTTCTGAATAAACCAAGCATCAAGACTATTAAAATATCTGTCGTTTCCTGTCTTAGGGTCGTTCCAAGCTCTACCACGAAGGTTGAATTTAACTGTTATTGTATCACCTACAGAAACACTGTTTAGTTTGTCGCAGTTGTCCTGTGTTAATTGTAATTGAATATCTTGAGGGTATTCGCTATTATCATCCGTTAAGACAAATTCCCTTTTTTTAAACTTTTCACTAATTACATTAGTTTCGTTTAATACTTTTACCGTTCCTTTGATTTCGTAACTCATTTTAATTGATTTTAATTGTTTAGTTATTGTTTATTAATCTTTCCATTTCTTCACTTATATATGTCGACAAAAACACACCTACAGGCTTAGATTTTCCTTTTTCCATTAACGCTTTCACTTCTATATGTCCAGGTAAAACTTCACCTTCTGCTGCTAGATATATTTCGCAGTCTTCATTTAATTCACTTAGCGTTTCAATTAATTCTTTTACTGTTGAAATCATTTTAATTGATTTTTAAATTATAGTTTGTAATTAAAGCACATCCCTCGATTTGCTCACCTTTTTGCAAGGATTTTTTTATTTCCGATTTATTTGGTTGTTCTGTTACTTTTACTGTCTTGTATTCTTTTGGTAAGTCGTTAACTATTCCAGTAACTTCGACAGTGGTACTTTTTCGAAGTCCAAACTTAATTAAACCAACTTCAAACTCCCCGAAGATATTAACAGCATTTAACAAGCTGTTTTTAAGTTTTGTTATAAGATTACCGTTTGTTTTCTTCATTGCTTGTAATCGCTTAATTTCGTCGTCTATTTGTGAGTTTAAAGCTTCCCTTCCTTTTATAACAGCTAAATAACTTTCTGACTTGGTTTGAAGTTCGTCGTTAGTTATTTCTAACTGAGAATTCATGTCTTCAGTTAGTTCTCCGTCGTTCGCTTCGATTTCACTAAGCAAATTTAACATTTTTTCGTTGATATTATATAAACTTATCATAGTTTTTATTTATTTGATTCGTTGTAAATTCTTTCTAATTCTGTTTTTTGTTCAGGTCTTAACTTATATTTAACTGAGTGAGTTAATAACTTCTTTAAGTCTGAAGCTGCGAAGGTTTTTGCTTTCTCAAATTCTTCAGGTGTTAGCCATTTCTTATCAGTTGTCGGTCGTGCTTCTTGTATGGCTGTTTTTTTTGGTGCTTTTGGTAATTGTTCCCCAGCACCGTCTGCGTCAACGTCAGTCACTAATCCAAGAATCGAGCTTAAAGAGTATCTTCGATAGTAAGTAATTGCTGAACCTGTGACTTGAAATTTATTCATACCTTTTAAAACTACGTCGCTAGGTAGTTCAACAGTGCTTTCTATAGTTGCACCACTTTCGCAGTGAAAAATTATAGTGTTTATACTGTTGCCGTTCAAAAGCTGTGTAAATCCTAAACCGTGCTTTTTTAACAATGGGTTAATAGTGTTTAGTATCTGCGTCAAATTTGCGTATGTATACCCGTAACCTTTTGTCGCTTCGTGTATTGCTGGGACTTCTTGTTGGAAGTTAGCTAATGCTTGGAATAATTTTACTTTGCTGTCCATGTGTCTGTGTTTGTTTTGATTATTAATTCACTTGATGAATCGAAAAATTTAATAGCTTGTAATAGTTTCTCTGCAGTTATACAAGTACTTCTTTTTTCTTGGAAAATAACTACGTTGTTATGCTTGTTGTTTAAGTTCTTAAATTCTCTAATACTGTCAGCAAGTTCTTCATTGCTTTTGCTGGTTTGTGCGTGTAAAAACGCACCTAAATCGTTTGTTGGTTTACTCATTGGTTTTTGGTTTACACTATTGATTGATAAATAAATTCTTCGTAAGCTATTTCGTTAACATTAACACCCGTTAATGCTTCGTATCTGTCAATTAAGTCAGTTACAATATTTCCTTCTTCGTCAAGTATGTCTGTACTTATTTGGTAATCTTCATCCGCTGGTGTGTAATAGTCCCCTGTATCGTAAGAGTATTCGAACCCGCAGGTAAAAAACTTAATACCGTTATCACCTAACGAAAAGGTAATTTCTTTTTCTACTGTTCCAAAGTTTGTCATGGCTTAAAATTAAAGAGTTATTTGTAAAATGTCTAAAGTAATGTTGTAAGGAAATCCGCTGAATTCGTCAGCTAAAGAAGGCTTGAAGTCTTCAGGGAACACGCCAGTACTCCACCGAATGCCATTTTCGCCAAAAGAAATTAAAGCTAAATTTTCTTGATTTTCGTTGTTAATAGTAATAGTCATCATATCGTTTGTTTTAGTGATATAACAAATGTAAGTATTAATTTCTTAATACCAATACAAAAACCAAGAAAATTTTAAAAAAATATTATTTAGAAAGAAAAAAGGGCTTACTTAGAATAGTAAACCCTTGATAATTAATTGAATAGATGAACATCTATATTTGACATAAATTCTTTAACACTGAAGTTTGGACATGATTTACTTGACAATTCGTTATGTCCTTTAATATCTGCGTCAGGGTATTCAGTTTGCAAATTGATAATTAAAGCGGCTAAAGTTTTCTTTTGTTCTGCAGTAAAGTTATCTTCTGGCTTATCATTATCACTACGCCCACCAACTAAACAAATACCAATACTATTTTTATTGTAACCCCTAGCGTGTGCACCTGACACGTTTAAATTTCTTCCCGTTTCCACAGTTCCGAAGCGATTAATTATAAAATGATAACCGCAATCAGACCAACCCTTATCCATGTGCCAACGTGTTATTTCTTTAGCACCTACTAGCATTCGCTTATAAGTATCTGCGCAATGGATAACTAATAGGTTTATATGTCTGTCTGTTTTTAAAATCATAGTACAGATTCTAACAATTCAATGAACACATCCGAGTCGATACTATTAGCAAGTAATAAAATACTAAGTAAGGCAACTATAACAACCTTAAATATTTTCTTATAAAGCAAGTTCTTTGCAGTTAACTCCATTCCTTTATTCACTACTTTACCGCCTTTGTCAGACGTAAAGAATAATCCTAGTTTTGTAATCAGTTTTTTCATTTTGGCGTATTTAGTTTATTGTTTAAATAAGATTTTAAATATATTATAAAGTTTATTCCTGTGATATTATGAAAGTTTTCACCTAAACTCTTAACCTCTACAATAGCAAGGAAGCTTAAAGTTATATTAGTAAAAGGAATCCAAGGTGTTAAATAAGTTTCTGCAATAAAAGAAGACATTAACAGTAAATTATACACTAACATTTTAACCGCTGTGTTTTTTAGTCTTTGTGATTTTATAGATTCCCCTCTTTTATAAGCTGCAGCTATCCCCGTTATTAAGTCAGCCACTATTAAGAATCCAACGGCTAGAATTGAAGCTTGTATAGGTGCTAATATTGCTAATATTGCAAGTGCTATTTTAGTTAATAAATCAATCATTTTATTTTAATTTAAATAGATACCACCAAAGAAACTCTTTTTACTTGGTGCTATATCGTCATCGTTAATATTACCCTCTATATATTCAGGGAAAAGAACCTCATTTGCACATAGATACTTCGCAAGTCTGTCTGTGTAATACTCTGCGTCATCTCTTATACTTTGTCTTAAAAAGTTAACTTCATTTAAACTACTAGCTTCGGAATTGTCAGAACTCTTTTTTACTACTGCCTTATTTGTTATTTTATAGTTAAAGTATAGAATACTTGAATAAGTCACCCATTCAACCAATGCGGGTTGTATATAGTCTTCTAATAAAGTCACCATTCTAGCTGAAACAGTCCCACTTGTAACTTCGGAAATTAAGACATCGAATAAATTAGTACCTAAAGCTCTCTCGATATTTAAGTTTTGTGCTTTTATTATTTGCGGGTGGATTAGTTCGTCATCCACATTTAAGTTAACTACGCTATTCCTTTTGTAATAATCCGCAGTCATTAATAGTATTTTATTAGTTGGCATTTTCTTCTGTTTTTGGTTCGTTTTCTTCTTCTACGTCGTCAAGTTTGAAAGTAACAGATTCATTCAACAAGATTTCCCCGTCAATTCCGTTTAAATTCATTATTCTATTGTATTGACTTTCTAGTAAATATTGGTATTGGTCAATTACATTGTGCTGAAACATTGCTTCAGCTTCTATAACCTCACTACTTGTTCCAAGCTTTCCGGCAGTTGCAACCCCTACAACAGTACTAGACGCTCTGTGACCTATTATAATTTGTTCCTTAACTTGTTGTGCTAAATCTTTATATCTTTCGTCAGAATCGTTTAATTGTAAAGGTGTTATAATTGGGACTTGTGCTTCGTCTTCGCTTAGTGTTAAGATTATTTTTGAACTGTTAGCACTTCCAGAATATTGTTCTTCTAACTTTCTTTGAAATTGTTTCATTTCTTCATCAGAAGGGACACCAATCATATTAATCATCATTGACGGCGTAAAACCGTTTTTAACACTGTTTAAGTGCCAAGAAGCAATTTCTGTATCTAAAGCGATATAAGTTGAACAAGCTTGGTAATCAGGCAAAGGGTAGACGTCTTCACTTCCAGGTCTATACATTGGAACGTAAACCAACTGTGTTGCTACGTCATTGTATTTAGTTGAAAAACCTTGTACTATTTCAGGCTTGTATTTTTCTTTCCTTTCCTGTGTCCAGTCTCCAGAAATTTGGAAAAAGTCAACTCCTTCGGTTTGTCTTACGGCAACTTCAGAATCGTCTTCTAATTCTTTAACCTTACGAACCTTTGACCAGTCCATATATTGAACACGTGCGATACTCTTTTTATCCTTTGACCAAGTTACAAGAAAACAATAACCACCGTAAAGTGCTAAATCATACGCATTTTTATAAACGATTTCGTCAAGTGTTTCGCTTCCACTAAAGTTGTTTATAAAGTTCTTTTGTTCTGAAGTGGTAGCTTCAAACCCTAAACCCGCTGACATATCAGACTTCTTCTTTAAGATAGCACTGTGAAGTGAAGAAGTGTTCATCATTTCCTTTAATATGTCGGGAAAGTCGTTTTTCTTTCCGTACAATATATAATCTTTGTTGTTTAAAGTCTTAAATTCAGGCGCTTCAACTTCAATCGCTGGTGCTGAAACCATGTTTACTTTGGTATTTTTGTTATTTGCTTTCATAGTGTTATTGGTAAGCTATGTAATTGTTTTCTTCATTATCATTGTAAGACGTTGTGACGGGTTTTAAGTCACCTTTTAAATATAACTTACCAGTTTCAACTATTCCACTAGTAGACGCAATATCTAAGTTTGTAGGGTCTGACATTTGGTAAATATTATATTTATAATATCCGTTCAACTCTAAGTTTATGACGCTATTAAGTAAGTTTTCCGTTCCTGTTGTTACTTCAACTAAAAATTCGTTGTATCTGCAAGTGTTATTTGAAATGTCAGAACCTGTAAAAATCTTAGTTGTTTTAGTGTCGTCACTTATTAACTCAAACAAGAAGTAAACAGGTGCAGAAAGTGTTGTGTTTTCTGACGCTGTAAATATTACTCTATTCGTTTGATTTTTAATTAACTTAATCATGTTATAATATATAACCATTTACTATTTGTTTTGTAAATAGATACTTTAGGGCAAAAAAAAGAGGTTATCCCTTAAGACAACCCCCTCAAAAAACACTATATAAACCAATTAAGCCACTGTTAAACTTGCGAAAGCTGTTGAGCTCATTTCACGAGCTGGTGAAGATTCTTTCCCTTCAATTGTTACAGTTGTCCCGTTAAGGTCTCCGTAAGCTTTCCCCGCCGACTGAGTAGACGCAACTAAATCTGCACCGTTTCCTTCACCTACAACCCAATATTTCCCGTTTTGGTCAAGTACAATCACCATTAAAGTTGACTGCGCTAATAACATCAAAGTATTTCTGTCTTCAGCGTCTGACTTTGTGAAAATCAATGATACTGTTTGAGTCCAAAAGTTTGTTCCGTTTTCAACTGAGTGGTTACCAGTTTGAACAAATTCCCCTTGCTCATTTCTTTGCTCGAACGTGTAGAAACTAGGCGCACCAGTTGCCGTGTCAATTACGTCGTCAGCATCATAAGTAAACACTGTTGTCGCATTGGTCGAACCAATATAAACTTCTTTAATTCCGCCTAGACTGTCTTTACAACCTAAAGCTATTCCATTTGCTAATATACAAGCCATGTTAATATATTTTATTGTTTATAAAAAAAGGGGTAAGGATAACACCCTACCCCTTATAATTAATTATTAATTACTAATTAAGGTACTAAAGTAAATTCAACTACAAACTCAGGGAAAGCAATCTGTGTACCTATTTTAAGTTTAGCAACAAATCTTACTTCGTCGTTATCCTTAGAATAGAAAATACTAAATTGTTCAGCATCGTTTAACAAGTCAGTTCCTACGTATAAGTTAGCAGTTCTTGAAAGAATCATTCTGTTTGTTCCGTTCAATCCTTTAACAGCTAAAACTTTTACATTAGTTCCTGGAACCATTTGAGAAAATTTCTCACCTTGATTTTCTTGACCGTTGTAAGCGAATAAATTAGCGTCTCTTAATGCTTTAGCGTATAATCTGTAAGCATCGTAACCCATGAATAAAACTAAGTCTTCAGCGTCGATAATGTCAGCGGGTACTGAGCTAACCATTCCGTCAACAATGTCGACAACGTTTGCAGCAGTTACACCAGTTGCAGCAGTTACAGCGCCTGAGTTACCGTCTACAACAGAACCTTCAGCGTCAATAACTTTTAGTAAACCGTCAGCAAGTGCCAAGTTTCCAGCGCCCAAAGTATCACCTTTCCAAACGATTGATTCCAACATATCTGCAATCTTTTCCGCTTTATCTTCAGCGTAGATTTGCTCAAAAGGAATTGATTCGTTATAAGAACCAGCGTTCATCATTTTCTGTGTGTAATAAGATTCTAAAGTATCAACACAAATTGATTCATTTACTTTAATAGGTGCAACACCTAAAGACCTTTGTGAAAGTACTGTTGTACCGTCTGAGTTAAAACCGCAAGAACCAGCTTGACCTACTAAAGTAGAATCAATAATGTTAATAGTAGCACTAGACTTAATGTCTGGTTGTACTGTAACATAGTTTAAAGTTCTTCCTTCTAAAATTGACTTCTTAATTAAGTCTAATTTATTTTCATCAGTATAAACTGATAATCCACTTACATCTAATCCCATTTTAATCTAATTTAATTGTTTATTTATTTATTTATCTTCTTGCAAAAGCCTTTAACTTTGACTCCCTACTTGTTAATTCTTTTTTAACTGATTTTCCAGAAGACTTTGAAAGTTTTACCTCTTCTTCAGCTGGTGAGTTTGCTAGTTCAGAAACTACTTTACTAAGGTTGTCAACAGCGCTCATAGATTCTGAAATGTTAGCAAGTGCTTTTTCAAGTGCTTCTAATCTTTTCTCCATTTCGTCCTCTTTTGGATCTTCTTCTTTTACTTCTTCTTCAGGTTTTTCTTCTGCAAGTTCAGGTTCAATAACTTCTTCAGCTTTTTCTTCATCGCATTTGCAATCTTCATCGCCTTCTTCACATTCACACTCCTTTTTTTCAGGTGCTTCAACTTCAACCTCTTCTTCTGCGTATTTGTCGCATTCGCAATCTTTTTCGCCTTTACATTCGCAGTCTGAATGTTCTACTTTTTCGCTTTCTTCTTCCACTTCGGAAAATAAAACTTTAATTTTATCTATAAATGTTTGTCTATTCATGCTATTATATATAAATCAATTAGTTATGTTTTACTTTTTTTTATTTTCCAAATAAACCGCTAATTTTATTGAATAAATCAGCATATTCATTGCTATTATTATCGCTATCATTTTCAACTTCTTCAGACATTTGTATTATATTTTTAGAGAATACGCCTTCGATGCTGAATCCTTTAACTTCCCCGCTTTTAACCATTTCCCAAAGGTTGTCATTATCTACTTTATAAGACACCATCCACGAACCTTTTGGAATATCTGAGAATCCTAGTGCGTTTGATTTATCGTTCTTTGGGTCGCTAACAATCCAGCTTTCAACTACAGTAACATCCCTTAAACCTGTCTTGTGTTCAAAGTTTGTTGACTTAGTTTTTCCATATTTGGCAAATATTTCCTGCGCTTTTGAAATAGTTTCTTCTGTGAAATAAACAAAGTACGGGTTGCCTTCTGCATCCATTCTTATAATTTCCTGATTTGGCACCATTGCGGGACCTGTAACAATTCTTTTTTCTTCGTCTGTAGCTTTGAATTGAAACTTTTCTTTATCTTCTTTAAAGTGCATAAAGTCTTTTTCGATCGCTGGACTAGATACAAAAGAAATTATATCAAGTGCGTTGTCTTGGTCCTTATCGTCAATAAATAATTCAATTAATACTTTCTTATCCATGTTTTAATATATAAAATTTATAAAATGTTTAATTAACCAATTTCACTCAATTGTTGAATGTTTGAAGCTGTATTTTGTGAGGTTGTAATGTCGCTTTCTGTTACATAAGCACGAACAACTTGTGCCCCGAAATTTTCACTTCCTGAACTTCTACCTTCAAAACCTAAATCTGGCGAGGTTTGTTGTGTTGTCGGTGCGTTACTTCCACCACTTCCACCACCTTCAATTTTTGGCGCTGGTGCTTTTAAAATAGAGTAAGCTTTTGCCATATTCGTACCTATTTGTAGCAATCCTGTGGCAAATTGAAAAGCACCCGCTGCACCACCTGTAACACCGTTTAACTTATTCTGTGCACTTGCTTTGGTTAATCCCGAAATTGCTTGTGCTGTGTCTATTGCTATCGTCCTAAGTGCAACAGCTTTTTGAATACCTAAAGCCACTTTACTATTTTCACCTAGTACACTAGTTAAACTGTCTGCAAAGCCTTCTATACTGCTGTTAAACTCAGCTTTTGCGCTTAGTAATTTGTCGTCATGTGCTTTACTTGCTTCAGCGTCTTTTTTGTCTTGCTCTTTTTTATTAGCTAATAACAATTCACTCGCTTCAGTTTCTGCGTCTAACCTTGCTTTAATTGCTTCTTGTTGTGCTAAAGCTAAAGCGCCTTGCGTATCTCTGTAAACTTGGTTTTCTTCTAGTCCTAACTCCCTAAGTTTTAAAAGCTTGTCTTCTTCAGCTTTCACTATTGCGTCAGCTAGTTTTACGGCATCTTCCTGAAGTATAGCGTCTAAGTCTCTTTTTGCGTCAATTAACTGCGCTTCTTTGTCAAATTGTTCTTTCCTTAATGCTGTATTGTTAACTATTTGCTCGTTTTCAATCCCCGCGTTTTCACTTCTTAATTCTTGTATTTCAATTAACTTTTCTTTCTCTAAGTCTAGTAATTCAGTGCTACGACCTTTTAACTGCATATTTCTCCTAGTAGCGTTCAGTTCAGCTTCAGCTAATGAAATAGCAGATTCAACACGTTGCTTTTCTATCGCACCTATTTCTTCATTTGCTTTAATCCTGTCTTGTAAACTTTGCGCTTCGTCATCCCTTATGACTTTAAGCTTTTCAATATCTGCAAGTGATTTGGCGTTTTGTACTTCTTGACTTCTTCTTACAGCTAATAACCTTTGTTCTTCTTTAACTAAGGCGCTTAATTTATCTCCTAATTTGTCGGCTTCTTCAACATAAGTTTTAACACCTTCAACAACAGCTTCGACAGCGTTAACAACGTCATTTTTTAAAGTTTCTGCAGCGTCTGTAATTACTTTTTGATTTGCTGTTATATCTTCTTCAATTTCATTTAATTTCTTTTGTAGTGCTTCAGACTCTTCAACATCACCCGTTAAGTTATTCCATGCAAGTCTTATTTTAGTTATTTGTCTAAATACAGACAAACCCAATAATTTCCAAGCACTCAAATAAGGTGCAAGAATATTGTCTTTCCAATAATTAACACCCGCTTCTATTCCGTCAATTAGTTTGTCAAAAGTTTCACCAGGTGAAGCAATAGCTTCTGAGATTTTACCAAAAGCAAAAACAACAGCATCTTTTAAAGGTTGAATAAAACCACCTAAATATGCGAAACCTTGCGATAGTTTATTACTAGCTTGTTCCGAACCGCTTAGAGCTTCTGTGACGAATTTAACCGCACCAACTAAAGCAACTAGAACCAAACCTATTGGATTCATTACAATTGCCTTTAAACCGTCTAACATACCAGCTAAACCGCTCTTACTACCCGCAGCCACTTCACCCGTTTCTTTTATTGAATCGTTTACTTTATCTGTAGATTCTGCAGCCTTATTTGCTTCGTCACCTATTCCACTATAGGCATTTTCAACATTACTAGCACCTTTTGCAGTGTATTTTGTTTCTATTACTATTTTCTTTTTAGCCATTGTAAGGAATTAAAGGGGGTTTTTTACACCCCCTAGTTATTAAGTTAAACCGTTAATATTTACAGTTTGAATGTCATTCGATACCATACTGTTAAGCTGTAATTTACCAACATTTTGGTCGGAAGGTCTAACCTGATTTCTTATGTGGTTAAAATAAGTATCATAATCCCCGTCACCCATTAACCAAATAAAGTTAGAAGTATAGCCAGCGCCCTGCCAATTATCTGGATCATAAATGCTATCAACATAAGTATTGTATCCTCTAACTAATTGACCATCTCTATAGTCATCTTCCCACTTCTTGGGATCTGTTATCATTAACTTGATCTCAGCATCAGTAGGAACATTCTGATTTACTCTTAATGTAGTTATAATCATACTAGCTACCTTACCGTGAAAGTTTCTATTAGAACCTCTTCCACCAATAGTGAAGTCTCCAGTAACAGCTCTATCCATTCTTGCACCAGTAGATGTCCAATTACCTGATACAGATAAGTCAGAACCTACTGCGTTAAATGAAT
>JAAHTH010001856.1_pt1 | contig 17236 bp, 12 predicted proteins | sample 6116091 | NCBI WGS metagenome assembly JAAHTH01 (sample SAMN13939990, study PRJNA603662) | sponge metagenome | isolation source: marine sponge | host: Mycale hentscheli | place: New Zealand | collected 2006 | reverse complement strand
CGGATTCTCGATGTCTGCCAGCCGTGAGAAAGATCAAATTGGACACCGGCACAAAATTAGACGTGTCTTGTTAATGTCCTGTGACTCACGCCACAGTTGAGTGCTTGGGGGACGAGGGTCGTAAGTGTCATAAAATCGGTTTGTATTTGAAGGGTTTTTGTTATCCTGGCGTTCTGTCGGGTATAATTCACGAGAAGTATCCCTTGCCGCTCGGAAGCCGTTTCATGAAGGTTACACAACGCCTCTTTGTTCTTGTCTTGGTGGGGGTCAGCGTGATCATTCCACATGTTCGTGCAGATGAACGTCGTGCTCCCAAGCCGGAGGTGGATCCCGCAACATTGAAGGGGATCTTTTTCTCTGACATTAACGACGCATTTCGGGGTGAAAAACCCACCATCGCGAGCGTAAGAGCGACGGCACCGCCTGTGGCACCCCCGTCGGCCGGGGCCACCACCAGCGAGACTGCTGCAACCGGAAATGAACTGTGGTCCGGGCTGATCTCTCCGCAGTCGCTCGAAGACGAAGTGAAAAGAGTCAAGCTGGAATTCGACGGTGTTGTGACGACGCCTGGAGCTTTCAACAGTGGTGGGTATCTGGACGCACGATTGCATCTCACTGTTCTCGCTTCATTATTTGCTGTGATTAACCAACACCCTGCTGAGGTACGTTGGAAGGATCAGGCGGCGGCGGCACGTGACCTGATCAGCAGAACGGCATTTAATTGCAAGGCTGGGTCAACTCAGGTTTACAATGAAGCAAAACTACGAAAAGGTGATTTGCAGGATCTGGTAGCAGGGAGCGGTCTGGCCAGCAAAGACGCAGAGGAAGAAACCGACTGGACGATGATCGCTGACCGATCGCCATTGATGGAATATGCCGAAACATTGATCGATGCGTTGGAAGACGGGGCTCGTGACGAGGGAACCATCAAGAAAGAGACCGATTTGGTTAAACGCAACAGCGAATTACTTGCTGTACTCGGTGAGATCCTCGCCCAAGAAGGCATGGATGATGCGGATGACGAGGACTACGCGAAACTAAGTCGTGACATGACAGAGAATGGGAAGGGTGTGACAGCAGCGTTGAGCCGCGGAGACTTTGATGCCGTGCGGGTCGGAGTCTCAAAAATTCGTCAAAAGTGTGATGCCTGTCATGAGCAATATCGCTAATCAAGCAGCGCTGCTGATGAGATCCCAAGCAACTGATTGTCCCTCAACTGAGACGTGTCCTCAAGTACTTCAGACTGCGTGTTAGGGCACGCCTTGTGACGCTTTACCAATCTGCCAAGGGGCCTGTTGAAGACTCCATTGCATATCGGAACTGTGTGTCACAAAAAGCGTCTGTCATGCCGGCGAGGTATTCACCCACCACTGTTTTAAGCGGATTTGATTCTGCTCGCTGACGGAATCTGAGTGGCATTCGTGCGGGATTTTTAACCAAAGCCCGAAACAATGTTTCGAGCCTGTCCGATGCAGCTTGGCGAACAGGAATCAAACGCTGGTGGCGATAGACTGCATTGAAAAGAAATGACTCGAGTTCGGTTCTTTCCGAGTCAATCGCGTCGCTGTGGGACAAACGTAACCCTGCTTTACTTACACTTCCGGTGTCCTGCCCTTCAAATGAACGAATAGCTTCTAGAGCCTGTTCCAATAAATCCCCGACTTGTAAGTCGATCAACTCGTGCACTAACAGTTGCCTCAACTGTGATTTCGGTAGCAAGCCGTATCTGACTCTTGTTCGCTCCAACGCGCGCCTAATCACTGCAAGTTCGGACAACTCGTCGATTGACAGCAGCCCCATCTGCAGTGCATCGTCGACATCGTGTGCATCATAGGCGATTGAGTCTGCAGCATCGACTAATTGAACCTCAAGCATGGGAGAACGTCCAACTGCGGCCTCGGATTTGTGAGCACGGACATCTTGTCCCGCAAGGGTCTCACGTGACAGGTTAAGCCCGGGAAAACTTGCGTATCTCTGTTCAAGTTCCTCGACGATCACCAACGCAAACCCGTTGTGGGAAAATCCCCCAACTGATTCCATGCAATGACTCAGAACGTCTTCGCCGCAATGGCCAAAGGGTGGGTGTCCAATATCGTGCATCAAAGCAAGTGCTTCCGTGAGGTCCTCATTCAAACGCAGCACGCGGGCCATCGTTCTTGCTACTGATGCGACTTCAAAGGTGTGGGTCAACCTTGTGCGGTGGTAAATCCCCATTTCGCCCGTGAAAACCTGCATCTTCCCGCTGAGGCGTCTGAAAGCACTGCTATGCAGGATGCGATCACGGTCTCGTGCATATGGCCCGCGATACGGATGAGAAGATTCAGAGTGAACACGGCCCTCAGTGTCACGACTGTGCATGGCGTAAGAAGCCAACAACAAATGCTCACGGTCGGCATAGCGACGAAGGTCAATCATGGGTTCAGAGTTTGGTTGATCCAAAGTGATCCCATTGGAGTAGCGAGGAGGCGAATCTGTCTGTCCCTCCAGAATACCATTTTCCGACGTTTACCACAGCAAGTGTTGATGCGAGGCATGCAGAATGCCCACCGAATGTGGATCTAAGACGTCGGTACTGGACTGGCATATCAGCCGTCGTCGCCGAAAATGCTACAACAAGCAGGGGATGTCGGCAACACGGCCTCCCACCATAGCTAGACGCAGCCGCCGCACTTACTGAATGCTGCCGGCGAGGATAAACTCGTGGGCCTAACAGTTTTGTATTTTGATCACAGAGGCTCAACCTATGACTGGCACCGAACCATGGCTGCAAAATGGATGGATCGAACAAAGCCAGCGCATGCTTGATTCATACCACTGCTTGCTAGGTCACCAATTGATTGAACGAGTGGGTACCGATGCTGAGCAAGCTGCATCACTGTACAACGCACCCTTCGTTGTCGTTTCTCACGGAACTCAGGTGGACCCGCTGCTGAACTATGCCAATCAGGTTGCCCTGGATCTCTGGAAAGTTTCGGTACCCAAGTTGCTCAATACGCCGTCGAGAATGACCGCAGAGACCGTCCACCGTGACGAGCGTGCAAAGTTGCTGGCACGAACGACGCGTGACGGATATGTGGATGATTATCGTGGTATCCGAATTGCAACTGATGGGCAGCGATTCCTAATTGATCGAGCGACCGTCTGGAATGTAGCCGACCCCCAGGGAGTCTACGTTGGACAGGCAGCAACATTCAAGAACTGGACCAATCTGGAAGCAAGTTAGTGCAAGCTGTTCGTCACGAAGTGCAGAGGTCCGGGGTTTTGTCTTTGCCGCTCTGGTAAGAAACCACCCGTATAATGTTCCCGGATTTTGACTCGGCGAGAAAGTAAAAGTTCTGGTTCAAAACAGGTACGATGATTCGGTATTGCATGACAAATCTCCATTCGGCATTGGGAACCACGGAAAAATAAAACACACAGCTTGAAAACCAGTCGTGCAAATGCACCGCTGAGAAGTTCGAGAAAAATCGCATTCCCTTGCAATCAACTTGATGTGGGCTTGGAAAAGCCCCGCATCAGCATCTGTCGATTATCACACTGACGGGCCTGCAATCACTCGTTTCTGTTCACGTTTTATCTACGCATCCAGCTTGCTCTTGGATCATTCTATTCCGAGGCAGGCGAACCAATGCTTCCAAATCGTTGTGTGCAGATGGCGGAGTCCTGCCGGTACAGGCATCGGTACAAATGGCGGTTGCCGTTCTTCTAAACTATTGCGAAGTTCGAGCAACACAGGAACTTTGCTACATTCACTTCAATCGCTCTTCCCCTTTGAAAGCTCATTATGCCAGCCTGCTATTTTCGCCAAGCTGCGCTTTTTTCCATGCTGACGGTTCCGTTCTGCTCCCACTACGCCACGCTATTTGCTGCGGATGTAGTCGAGTCATGGGGCAGCTTCCGGGGGCCGGAAGGAAACGGGGTAGCTTCTGGGACGCATCCTGATGCATGGAGCATGGAACGCAATCTAGCGTGGTCCGTCGAGGTGCCTGGAGGAGGCTGGTCATCTCCGATCGTAGCTGGTGACAAAGTGTTTGTGACCACCGCTGTTGCCGGTGACGGAACCCGCCCGAAAGGTTTCGGTGAGGGTGTCGCGTCAATGCGTTCACACTTCATGGGGAAGGCGCCAACGGAGCCGTACAGCTTTGAGGTCCACTGTATGAGCTTAAAAGACGGCAGTCTTCTGTGGAAACAGCAGGTCATCTCGAAAAAACCACCGCACAAAGTGCACCCATCCAATTCCTACGCCACGGAATCTCCCGTGGCCGATGGTGAACGTGTCTACGCTTACTTTGCGGCTGTTGGGATTGTTTCCTGCCTGAATCAGAACGGTCAAACGGTTTGGCAGAAAGACGTGGGTGCCTACCGGACGTCGAGTGACTTTGGAAGCGGCAGTTCACTCGCCATCAACGAGGGGGTCGTTTTTGTCCAATGTGACAATGAGGAAAAGTCGTTCCTCATCGCCTTGGATGGCAAAACAGGTGAGGAAAAGTGGAGGATTGATCGGACTGGCCGAACGAGCTGGAGTTCGCCGATCATCTGGAAGAACAAAATCCGTACGGAACTGGTGGTCTGCGGGGCCGGAAATGTTACCGCTTATGATCCGGGAACAGGAGAGTCGCTATGGACATTGTCAGGCACAGGTGGGGCCTTCAGTGCTTCGCCCACATGCGATGAAAGTCGGATTTATCTCGGGAACAGTGGTCGTAATAGCCGCGGGCCATTGATAGCAGTTGCGGCCGGGGCAGAGGGAGAACTCACACTTGAATCCATCGGTGAAAACCAAGTCGTATGGATCGAAGATGCCGCCGCGCCGGGGATGTGTTCACCCGTCGTAGTTGATGGACGACTTTACGTACTCAGTCGCGGTATTCTTAGTTGTCATGACGCGGCGACTGGTGAGCGACTTTACCGGGAGAGACTTAAGAATGCGTCGAGCGTGACCTCGTCGTTATGGGCCGCCGATGGAAAAATCTATGCTCTCAACGAATCCGGAGAGACTTCCGTCATTGAAGGTGGGGATGAGTTTGCACAACTTCCATCAAATGAAACCCCCGGGTTGTACTGGTCAACACCATCCGTCGCGGGAGAAGCCCTTATCTTGCGTGGGGCGAAAATGCTTCACTGCATCCGATAGCGTTCTACGAAGATTTGCCCTATCGATGCTCCATTACCAGACTCGTGCAATGCCAGTGGCTTTGCTGATGCGGTGACTTGCGTTGGGACGCTTGCATACCGATGAGCTGCCATTATCGAACTATGAAAGTTTGCTGCTGCGGGTCTGGGGGCTGTCTGGCAGAACCCTCAAGAAGAATGATTTTAACGATGATTGCGCGTCTGCCGTTTGCAATCCTGCTTTTGTAGGTCGATGGTGCGGGTTTCTCCGTTTCAGCAGGTTGTAACTGTGGTTTCTGCAACCGCAGCAGCACTCCATTGCCCCAGGAAGCAAAATGCTTGGAATCCATCCGCCCAAGCAGTTAAATCCAACCTAAGCTCCCTATAGCGGGGGCTGTCCGTTGAAAATATGTTCTCAACCCCCCCCTGCTGGCGACCGAAATTCAACTTGAACCTCCCGGGCCCGTTGCATCGAGGATTCAATCGGCACTGGGGACGGTCTGTTGGAAAACGAAGAGTTCATTCGCGAATTCCTGGAGGAATCCGAGGAAAATCTTGATCAACTTGATCAGGACTTTGTCTCCTTGGAACAACAGCCAGGCGATCTTGAGCGTTTGGACAGTATTTATCGCGCGATCCACACGATCAAGGGAACCAGCGGCTTCTTCGGATTTTCAAAGCTTGGAGCCGTGGCTCACTCGGCAGAAAACCTTCTGAGCCGTTTGCGAGATGGGGAACTCACACTCACTGAGGAACTGACCTCTGCTTTACTGGAATCCGTTGACGCCATCCGCAAAATCCTCTCCCAAATTAGCAGCGACGGTGCTGAAGGTGACGGCAATTACCGTGAGCTAAATCAGCGATTGGACGAACTGTGTTCCTTTGCGACAGGAGCTGACTCTAAGGAAATCGATACACCGGATGCGGCTTTTTCACAGCTCCGTTCTGACGGGGTGAATTCAGATCCCGTAGTGATCTCAACCGATAAACCGCAACCCGATCAGACGCATCGTCACCGGGTGGCGTTGGAACCCAAAGCAAATCCTTCGCACGAGGATCAATCTGCTGAAACACAGAAGGACAGCGGATCTGAACAAACGCTTTTCAGCCACCCAATGGACGCAGACGCTTCCGCGGTGCAGCCGAACAGTGAAACACCGCAACAAGGTGCCGATATTGGAGAAGCCCTTGTAGTGGCAAGTGTGACCCAGAGTCCTTCTTCTGAACTACCGAAAATTGAAAATGGGCCAGATCCTGGCAAAACACCGGGTTCAGCGTCCGAGGGTAGCATTCGTGTTGACGTCGGATTGCTTAACAAGTTGATGGACCTCGTGGGTGAGCTGGTACTCGCTCGCAATCAACTATTACAAACGGAGAGCAGCGAACACGACCGCCGCTTGATCAATGTCACGCAGCAAGTGAATCGAATCACTACGGAACTGCAAGAACGAGTCATGCAGACACGCATGCAACCCATTGGAAACATCTGGGGTAAATTCCCTCGATTGGTTCGTGATTTATCGGTCATGTGTGGCAAAGAAGTTGACCTGCTGACAAATGGTGCGGATACGGAAGTGGACAAGTCATTGCTGGAGGCAATCAAAGATCCACTTACACATCTGATCCGCAACGCAATTGACCATGGCATCGAGAGCGGCAGCGACCGTATCTCGTGCGGCAAGAAGCAGAGAGGGCAATTGCATCTTCGTTCGTGGCCTCACGGTGGAAAGGTCAACATCGAAATCAGCGACGACGGCCGTGGCATTGACGCTGTTAAAATCCGAAAACAAGCAATTGCAAAAGATCTGATCACCTCTCAAGAGGCCGACAAGATGGACGATCAGCAACTGGTCCAGCTCATCTTTTGGCCTGGCTTCTCAACAGCAGACCAAGTGACGGGTGTTTCCGGACGCGGGGTTGGTATGGATGTCGTGAAGACAAATATCGAAAGCATCGGCGGCACGATTGACGTTCAGAGCCGGACCGGCAGGGGCACAGCCATAAGGGTAAAAATTCCGCTGACGCTTGCAATTGTTCCCGCACTTATCATCTCCAGCGACGAACAACGGTTCGCAATTCCGCAAACCCATGTTGTCGAAATGTTGCGTTTGGATCAGAAAAACGAATGCGATCGCATCGAAAAACTACGGGATACTCCGGTATACCGCCTGCGAGGTGAATTGCTTCCCATTGTCTACCTAAACGCCCTGCTGGGAACAGAGTCCAACAACTCAGACAGTCGTGTAGATCATGTCAACATTGCGGTGCTGCAGGCGGACAACTGTCGATTCGGTCTTGTTGTGGATCAGGTTCAACGAACCGAAGAAATCGTAGTCAAGGCACTTCATCCTTCACTGAGTGTCATTCCGCATTTTGCTGGCGCAACCGTCATGGGCGATGGCCGTGTAGCAATGATCCTCGATGTCATGGGCTTAGCGACAGACGTGGGTTTGTCGGCCGAGGAACTCAAGCAGGCGTCCGAACTGCTGGAGCAAAAGAAAATTTCCAGCTCCGCAACGCAGATGCTCATGTTCCGCCTTTCGTCTGGTCGTGAACTGGCGATGCCTCTATCTGAAGTTGATCGACTTGAAGACATTCCGGTTGCAAGCATCGAAGAAACCGAACAAATGCAGGCAGTGCAATATCGTGGTCAAATCATGCCACTGCTGCCACTGTCAACACTACTCGAACAGTCTGCAGGCAATCCACAGCCGGTGGACAGTGACTCGGATTTCGCTAGCAAAGCAGTCAAGGCAATTGTAATCAACACCAACGACAGTCGCACGGCAATTGCTGTCCACGAAATCATTGATGTTGCAGAACAGCAGGGGCCGCTGCGTTTGTCAAACGAGCCAGAAGGTTTAGTCAGAGGCGCCGCTGTGATTGATGGAAAAGTAAGGGATGTATTGGATGTTGAATCGGTGCTACATCGTTGCGGCATAGATCTGAATTCACCGATCGGAGCGACGACATGATCGGGACACGTTTACCAAACAAAAGACAAGTTTGTGCATTCACTCTTGGTGACCACCTATTTGGGATCGAAGTCAACTACATACAGGAAGTTTTCCGCTTCCAGGAATGTACCCCGCTGCCACTCACGCCCCCATTCGTAAAGGGGTTGTTGAATTTGCGTGGGAAGATTGTCCTTGCGATCGGTCTCCGGGAACGGCTAGGCATGGCTGAACGGCCAGGTGGAAAGTCACCTACCAGTATCGTGGTACAGATTGACGATGGGGCGTTGTGTTTTCTGGTAGATGAATTATTCGACATCATGAGCCTTGATTCCGCGGATTTCGAAACTATCCCCAAGACGCTTTCCGCAACCGAAAAGAAGTTTGTCAGTGGTTGCTACAAGTTGGAAGATCGCCTACTGATCCTGCTTGACACAGTAGGAGTTGCGGACATCGCTAAGTCGTTAGGCCTCGCACTCGAGGAATCACAGGCAAGGTCGAAATACAGGGAAACGATTACGGTCAGCGAGCTTGCGTAAGAGCAGCTCACAAAAACCTCATTATTGACACTCATTGAACGTAAGTATTGGCTGCTCCTCGTGGAGCGACTACTCAATTAGAGACTTAACATGAACGACCCATCAACCACGAATCAACGACGCGGCCTAGGGCGACTGACTCATATGGCAGTCAGTATTTTGCAAAACCGCATGCTGATTGCCTTGCTCGCCATTTCGCTAATTCCACTGATCATTCTTGGCCTGTCAATGTATTACTTGGCATCCAACGCGATCATGAAGCAGGCAACCGATCGTTTAACAGCCGTCCGGACGATCAAGGCCAATCAAATCCAGGGATACTTTCATTCTATTCAGGATCAGATTCAGACATTCTCCGAGGACCGGATGGTCATTCAGGCAATGTCAGACTTCAAAAGAGGAATGAACGCGCTGCAGCCTGTAGGTGAAACAGACGATTTAAACGTTTCTGACATGCGGCAACAGGTTGGGCGTTACTACAAAGCAGAGTTTTTACGGCGTTACAACGCTGATAACAAAGACTCCCAAGAAGAAGCGGAATCCTTGGTGAATAAGCTTGTATCGCCGTTGGATGCAGATGCAATCATGCTCCAGTATCAATATATCCAACAGAACCCAAATGCGTTGGGTAGCAAAGAGCTGTTGGACGATGCTGGGGATGGTTCTGACTACAGCCTCTCCCACTCACTTTATCATCCGATCATCCGCAGCTATTTGCAAAAGTTCGGTTACTACGACATCTTCCTCGTCGACATTTCAAGTGGTGACATCGTCTATTCCGTCTTTAAGGAAGTTGACTACGCGACCTCCTTGCGTGATGGTCCTTATGCCGGGACAAATTTGGCGCGTGCTTTTAGAGAAGCAGCCAAGTCGAATTGGAAAGACTCTGTCATCTTCGTAGATTATGAATCTTATCCGCCCTCCTACGAAGCTCCTGCCAGCTTTATCGCTTCGCCAATCTTTGAAGGGAATAAAAAAGTAGGCGTCGCTATTTTTCAAATGCCCATTGGCCGCATCAACGAGATATTATCCGAACGAACGGGACTTGGGGAAACAGGCGAAACTTATGCTGTCGGTTCCGATCACCTGTTTCGAAATGACTCGCGTTATCTCGAACAGCTGAACGTTGATTCAACGATCATCAATCCCTCAATAAAAGCGTCCACAGACGCAGTCATCAGTGCCTTGGACAACAATGAAGCTGGCTGTGCGGTGATTCGGAATTATCGGGGAAAGGAAGTGCGTTCGTCCTGGCAACCGCTCACCGTTGACATCGACGCGGAGGGAAATGAAGACAGTCGGCATTGGGCTCTGATGTCTGAAATAGAACTCGCCGAAGTTCGTCGACCTGTGGTGCAGATCGCTTTTTACTCGATCATGGTTTGTGTGATCACAGGTATTCTGGTTTTGTGGGTGTCGTATCGGTATTCGCAGCAGTTTACCGTTGAGGCTGCTCGGCAAGCAGCGCTCGTCCACGGCATTGCGGATAACACAACCTCCCTTGCAGGGGCATCAGAGGAGTTGACATCGGTAAGCCAGCAAATGAGCACCAATGCAGAACAAACCACCACCCAAGCCAACGTGGTTTCGAGTGCCGCAGAACAGGTCAGCCAAAATGCGCACACCGTTTCATCAGGGGTCGAAAGTATCACCGCCAGTATTCGGGAAATCTCTGAAAGTGCGAACGAAGCTGCTCGGGTCGCAAGCGAGTCGGTACGAGTCGCATCCGCAGCCAATGATCGAATTACAAAACTGGGCCAAAGTAGCTCCGAGATCGGTGAAGTCATCAAAGTTATCACTTCGATCGCGGAGCAGACCAACATGCTTGCTCTCAACGCAACGATCGAAGCGGCTCGAGCAGGCGAAGCAGGAAAAGGCTTCGCAGTAGTAGCCAATGAGGTCAAAGAATTGGCACATGAGACAGGCAGAGCCACAGAGGACATAAGGCAAAAAATTGACGCCATCCAGGAAGACACCGGGGAGGCTGTCGAAGCGATTGGGAAAATCAGCACCATTATTAATAAAATCAGCGACTTTCAAAATACGATCGCAAGTGCTGTTGAACAGCAAACATCCACTACCTGTGAAATTAGCCGGAATGTTTCAGAGGCCGCAATTGGCAGTTCCGAAATTGCCCAGAACATTACCCAGGTTGTGTCAGCTGCCGAAAGCACAGCTGAAGGAGCGGGGAACATGCAAATGTCCGCTCAGGAATTGGCAAGAATGGCAGCCGATCTCCGTTGTCTCGTTGAACAGTACCGCGACGCTTGATAATTCGGTAGCATCAAACCATGCGAGCATTTGTAATCGATGATTCGAAACCGGTACGCAGCATCTTGGCAAAGATGTTGCAAACCATGGGATTCGAGACAACAGAGGCTGAAAACGGGCGTCAGGCCCTTGAGTACCTGAGTGGCCCAACCAAACCAGACGTGTTTGTGGTCAACTGGAACATGCCGCTGCTCAACGGTCTGCAATTCATTGAAGCTGTTAAAGCAGATCAACGATACACTGACATTCCATTGCTGGTGGTATCAGGAGAGACAAAGGAGTCCACCAAGGCACAAGCTATGAGCGCTGGTGCCTGTGGGTTCCTGAATAAACCGGTAACGCTCGCAAAGCTGCGGACCACGCTGGTTTCATTTGGCGTGCATCCAAGCTTGGGCGATTCAACAGTCCAGCAGCCCCCGCTAGCCAACGCCAAGAGATCAACACCATCAGTTTCAAAGCGATCGAGGGTCCTACCAACGCCTGCATCCAAAAATCGTACTGAAGCTGACACAAATGCAGACGTTGTTCATTGTGAACTACGGAATCCAGCAAATGCAGATATTGGGGCCGAGCGAGCCGGAAAAACACGGGTGCTGATTGTTGATGATTCTGTCGTGGTGCGTGGAATCGTCAGCAAGATGCTGCAGCAAGATGGAGAAATCGATGTTGTGAATACTGCAGCTGATGGTGTCATTGCACTCGCGAAGCTTGAGAGAATCAAGGTTGACGTCATTTTGCTGGACATTGAAATGCCGAGGATGAATGGCTTAGAAGTTTTGAAGAAGCTCCGCGAAATGCGGAATCGAACACCCGTCGTGATGTTCAGTAGTCTCACGCAACGGGGGGCATCGGCCACCATCGAAGCATTGATGTTGGGTGCAAAGGACTATGTGATGAAACCCGGTGGTGCCTTCATGACGGACGCAAACGAAGGGAAGAAGGCGATCATGGAGGAATTGATCCCGAAGGTAAAGCAGGCAGCCGCGAAAACAGCCGTTAAAAGGACTGGGACAAATGTACCGCCAACCCCTCTGCCAACCAAAACCACGAAGCAATTTAAAAAGATAGAAGCGGTGGTGATCGGTGTGTCGACCGGCGGTCCTCAAGCTCTTGCAAAGTTGATCCCAAAACTGGGAAGTGATTTCCCCGTTCCAGTGATGATCGTTCAACACATGCCCGCCACCTTTACCAAGCATCTATCCGACCGCTTGACCACAGACTGTGGTTTCTCTGTAACCGAGGCAACTCATGGACAAAAACTGGAAGCCGGTACATTCGTGGTCGCACCCGGTGGATTTCATCTTGGTGTTAAGCGTTTTGCGTCCAAAGTGATGGTTGCACTCAATGATCGCCCAGCGGTGAATGCCTGTAGGCCTTCGGCCGATGTTCTTTTTGAATCTGCTGCAGCCGCCTATTCAGGAAACGTGTTGGGAGTCGTGTTGACCGGCATGGGGTCAGACGGCACAGCTGGATCAAAGGCAATTAAGCAAGCGGGTGGTCACATTGTTGTGCAAGACGAGGACAGCAGTGTAGTTTGGGGCATGCCCGGAAGTGTTGTGCGCGAGGGTGTAGCTGAAAAAATCGTGGCAATCGATGAACTTGCCAGTGAAATACTTAAGCGAGCGTGGAAGTATCGCAATCGGAATGCCTCTCTTGATTCGTTGAATAATTCGGGGGCAACCCAATGACCATCAGACCAGATACTTTTGCGTACATCCGAGACGCCCTGCACCGGCGAACAGCGATTCATTTAACCGAAAACAAGGAATATCTTGTTGAGACACGCCTGTCGATGCTGGCACGTAGAAATGGGCACAGGAATGTTGATGCGTTAGTAGACCAATTGCGAATTCCCGGATCCTCGGTGCAATGGCATGAGGTTGTGGATGCAATGACGACCAACGAAACGTCGTTTTTCCGCGATGTAACGCCATTTGATGTGCTGAGAGACAAGGTGCTTCCCGCCCTGACGGGAAACACACCCACCACGAAAAAATTGCATGTGTGGTCAGCCGCGTCGGCGAGCGGTCAGGAGGCCTACAGCATTGCAATGCTCTGGGATGAGCTGCGTGACCAATACCCCGGTTGGGATCTCGAAATACTCGCCACGGACATTTCGCACAATATGCTTGAGCGTGGACGTGACGGATCGTACTCAGAACTAGAGATCCTCCGGGGCGTTTCTGGGCGTCGGCTTGGCCGACACTTTCACCGCGTCGGCGACCGCTGGCAAATAAACCAAGACTTGAAAAAGCACGTCGACTTCCAATATCTCAACCTGATTCACGCCTGGCCGACACTTCCCAAAATGGACATGGTTTTCATTCGCAATGTACTTGTTTACTTTGACCACCCCACCAAGTGTAATTTATTCGCTAAAGTGCGGAAGATTCTGAAGCCCAATGGCTTCCTGTTTTTGGGCGGAGCGGAGTCTGCCCTGACAATCGACGACCAGTTTGAACGAGTTTTTGACAGCGGTGGCAGTTGCTATCGGTTGAAAAGTGAATACACAACATGACTGAAAAGATCCAAGTTCTAATCGCGGAAGATAGCCGCATTCAGGCCAAAATGCTTCGCAAGAAACTTGAAGCAGCCGGCTATGCCGTCCGATGGGCGGAGAACGGGAAACTCGGTCTTGAGATGACGAAACAGCAGCGTCCTGCGCTAATTATCTCTGACATCGAAATGCCGGAAATGACCGGCTACCAGTTTTGCGAGGCCGTCAAGTCAGATGCTCAGTTAAAGACAATCCCGTTCATTCTGCTTTCCACACTGTCAGAGGCTGAGGATATCATTCGCGGTCTACACGTGGGTGCCGACAATTACGTCACCAAGCCGTATGACCCCGAGTATTTGCTGTCACGCGCTCGTGACTTGCTAGCAACACCTCTCGGCGTTGATGATGACGAAACCGAACTTAAAGTCACTTTGGCAGGGAAGGCATATACCGTCAAAGCCGGGAAACAACAGGTGCTTAATCTGTTGGTGTCGACCTTCGAAAACGCAGTAGGAAAAAACCGGGAGCTTGTAGCGGCGAATCAGGACCTGGCTCTCGCTCGGGACCAACTCAAAGAATGGAACAAAAATCTTGCAGAGCTCAATTCAGAATTAGAGGGCAAGAATCAGAAAATGGCGCACGATTTAGCGGCCGCCGCGAAGATACAGCAGTCGCTTCTTCCAAGTGAAACTCCCAATATACCCAGTGTCAAATTAGCCTGGAACTATGTGCCGTGCGATGAACTTGCTGGCGACTTCTTGAACTTTTTTCCACTTGATGATCGCCACCTCGCAGCATTTGTAGTCGATGTGAGCGGACACGGAGTCGCTTCTTCGCTGCTCGCTGTAACCGTGGGAAGAGTCATGACGCCGATGGTGTCCAGCACATCTCTTTTGGTGAAGCCATCGGAACAACAAAATGAAACAAGAATTGTCTCGCCAGCGGAAGTTGCCTACGAACTGAACAATCGCTTTCCGATGGAGGATCAAGGCAACCTTTACTTTACAATGGTTTATGGGGTGCTCGATAAGCACACCCAAGAATTCAAGTTCGTTTCTGCTGGGCATCCAAACGTGGTACACGTGCCCGCCGGTGGCAAGCCAACTCTCGTTGAAACTGCAGACATGGCCATTGGCTGGATTGAGGATACTGAGTTTGAAGAACACACGCTGCAACTTGCTCCCGGAGATCGTATCTATTTGTACTCAGACGGCGTCCCCGAAGCGATGGACCATGATCTCGAGGAGTTCGGCGATGACCGTATGCTCGGTTCTTTGACCAAGTCGCTTAATTCATCAGTCGACGTCAGTATCAAGCATCTCTTAGGCGCTGTGAACGATTGGTGTGCGGTGAATGGACCAAAAGATGATGTCTCGATTTTAGGAATTGAGATTATTGACTGAGCCTCAAAAATATTTACAGAGCCAGCGGGTACCCACCTAAGCTGTAGTTTGGCGGTAAGTAAGGCGTTGAACATCCTGACCTTTCCCGTCTTCGAGCCAGAATCGCGGACAACTGCACTTTGTCTCAGCCAACCGCCGGCGTTCTATCCTGAGGTGTCGACCTGATAGAGGGTTGGACTCATCAAATTAAATACACAAGTATCTCATGGAAAAGTGCCATGGCCGACCAGCAGCAATCCGAATGGAATGAGCCGCATCCTCAGTTGGAACGTGGTCCCCAAGCACCCAGTGAGGGAATGGGTGGCTGCGCCCAGGCTGCCATAGGTTTCGGAATTTTTGTCGTAATCCTTCTTCTCATCGGTCTCGCAGGCGCTTATTGGGTGGTGCAGAACGCACGCGGTATTGCAGCGAACATGGTGACACCTGCCATTCAGCAAGTCGTGTCGCAGATGAAAATTCCTCCCGAGCAGGAAAAACAAATTTCAAGACGAATCAACAACTTAGCGGAAGATTTTAAAAATCAAGAGATCAGTGTTGAACAGTTGACAGCGATCCTCGCTGGTGTCGGTGAAAGCGCAATAGCTGTTGGTGCGATGACACTCTGGTTCGCCGATGAGTACATCGGAAAGTCAGGCCTTACGGCCGACGAAAAAGCAGACGCGACTTTGATTGCGAAGAGATTCGCCAACGGGCTGCTTGATAAGAAGATCAACGGCCAAAAAGCCAATGAAGTCATGGATATGATTAGTGATGAAACGCCCGATGGACAAACATCAATCAAGCAAACGCTCACGGACAAGGAACTGAGAGACGTTCTTGTCAAAATGAAAACAGATGCGGATGCAGCGGGGGTCCCTGCCGAAGTTCCTGAAATCAACTTTGCAAAGGAGTTCGATAAAGTGGTGGATAAGGTTCTCGACGGAAAATCAAATTCAAGCGATCCGACGTTGGACGCAGAACCCAATCCATCTACCAGTGATCGAGGTAGTCCTGCGGATCAAAGGACGGTTCCTGCTGGATCAATATAGCTGGCATGGCGTTGCAGGCTTCTCGATTGGCGTCGACTGATGAGCGTTCTCACGCTCGGCATACAGAAATTTCGACCAGTGGCCCCACCGGCAAGTTAAGGTGGCTTCGATTGGTAGCGTTCTTAAGCCTCAAACGTAAGTTCCTCCATCACGCTCAGATTCCGAGAGAACTTGCTGCACTACCCCTAATCTCACTGCGATTTATCCCTGCTATCTCTGAATAAAAGCGGTTGTGCGGTTGAATGAACAACGCTTGCATGAGCTGTGTGTAGTACAGTATTGGCCTTGAAACGCACCAACTCGCTTGTACACGAGGACTTCCGTGACCATTGAAACTATCACCGCATGGATGAATCAACCATCAACGCAGGAGGCCTTCAGGTCAATGCTACCGAGCGTACCGATCGCTTTGGCCATTCTATTTCACGCTGTTCTGACGCGCACTCGTAAGCCGATAAAGAATGCCTCAACGCCAACGAAAAGATCAGAGGCAAGAATCCGATAGATGGGAGAATTCGTCGGCGTGACCCCGTTTAGAATCAGCTTACGTCGTTAGTAGCAAAGCTGTGAATACTGTAGGTTACACCAGTGTCATAAAGACATTGATTACAACGCCGTCTCACTATCCTCTCGGCTCAATTGTCAATAGGACCCATTCGCTCACAGTTTAATCCAGAGCCACATCGCTCGCCCCATAAGCCCCTTACCGTATCGAAATACGATGCCACTTTTTCTTACCAAACTTCCACAAACACCCTTGGTGTTCGTCTCGCTTTTTCTGGTCACTCCAGGTTGTAGTTCGACCGACAGTGATACACACTCCCTTGAATCAGTCACCAACTCAATCGGTATGGAGTTTTTAATGGTTCCCGCCGGGAAGTTTAGGATGGGGACCAATGCTGGCAGCGCGAACGAGACGCCCATTCACGAAGTCACGCTTAGCAAACCCTTCGGGCTAGGAATCGCGGAGGTAACGGAGCAGCAATATACGACGGTCATGGGTGAGAGTCCCCGGTTCTCGAATCCCACGAACGCCATCAATTCACTTTCCTGGAACCAAGCAAACGAATTCTGCCTAAGACTATCTGATTTACCTGCAGAGAAAGCAGCGGGCCGTATTTATCGACTACCAACCGAAGCCGAGTGGGAGTACGCATGTCGGGCCGGAACCGATACTGCCTACAGTTTTGGTGATGATCCAACACTGGTGACCCAACACGCTTGGTATGGCAGAAACAGTTCACAAGGCACGCATCCGCCCGGTCAAAAGATCCCTAATCCTTGGGGTTTCTCCGACATGCATGGGAATGCTTGGGAGTGGTGCCAAAATTGGTTCTACGAATACCCCAAAGGGCCACCGGCGGCACCAACGGGCCCCCCAACCGGGGGGGGGGGGGGGGGGGGGGGGGGGGGGGGGGGGGGGGGGGGGGGG
>JAAHTH010001855.1_pt1 | contig 17241 bp, 19 predicted proteins | sample 6116091 | NCBI WGS metagenome assembly JAAHTH01 (sample SAMN13939990, study PRJNA603662) | sponge metagenome | isolation source: marine sponge | host: Mycale hentscheli | place: New Zealand | collected 2006 | reverse complement strand
AGGAAGTAGTAGTACATTTACTATGGTATTAAATGCAGGACAAGATGATACATTTAGTGGAGAAATTACAGCAGCAGGTAATGCTGATGGTAATGGTTTTGGTGTGTTTAAGTATGCACCTCCAACAGGTTTTTTAGCACCATGTTCAGCTAACTTACCCATATCAGATGACATGGACCCTGCACAAGATACAGGACCAACTAAACATTTTGATGTTGTTACTTATACAGGTAATGGTAGTACACAAAGTATAACATCTTTAGGATTTCAACCTGATTGGACTTTAATTAAAAATAGAAGCACTGGTGATTGGTGTAATCAAAATAGTTCATTAGGTGTAGGTAAAAGTCAAAAATGGAATGATGATGGTGGAGTTTCATCTGATACAGATGCTGTTACATCATTTAATAGTGATGGTTTTTCATTAGGAGCTGATAGTAAAGTTAATACAAGTAGTGCTAATTATGTAGCTTATTGTTGGAAAAAAAGTGCTGAAGCAGGATTAGATATTGTTACTTACTCTGGTGGTGGTGGCTCACAAGCAGTTAGTCATAGTTTAGGTGCTACTCCTGATTGTATATTTATTATGTTAAATACTGGAACTGCATTAGATAGTATTATGTATTTTAATTCTCCACATATGGGAACTTCTTATGGTATATTTCCTACATTAGCTAATGCTAGACAAAACTCAACTTATGTATCTGCAACTACTTCAAGTAACTTTACTGTAACTACTGCTGCTGATACAAGTGGAAGAACATATTTTGCCTATGTTTTAAAATCAATAGAGGGATTTAGTAAGTTTGGAGAATATCTTGCAAATGCAAATACTGATGGACCTTTTGCATATCTAGGATTTAGACCTCGTTTAATAATTATTAAAGCATTAGAATCAGGACAAACATGGTTCTTTTTTGATACAGCTAGGTCAACACATAATGTAATAGATTTATATTTATATGGTCAAAGAGATTTAGCAGAAAGTACAGCAGGTACTATAGATATAGATTTTTTATCAAATGGTTTTAAAATAAGGTCAAGTGGTTCAGATTTAAACAGTTCTTCTGGTCAGGCTTATGCTTACTTAGCTTGGGCAGATGTGCCATTCAAATATAACAATACTTTTTAGGAGGTGAAATAATATGTGGGCTTTAATAAAGGATAATAAAATAGAACAAATATATCAAAGACCAAAATCTTTGGTAATAGGTGAGGTTCGTTATCCATCTAATATGTTTACAAAATATACAGATGCAGAGAAAGCTGCTATAGGAATATATCCTGTAGAAGATAGTGGTACAAAAGGAGATGATAGATTTCAATATACTTCACAAGCTACATATAGTTTTAGTGCTTCTGATAAGAAGGTAACAACATCTTATACAATAACAGATAAGTCTTTAGTAGATGTTAATGATGTAGATAGTGATGGTAATGCAGTTACAGATTACAAAGGCAATCAAACAGTAACATTAGGTTTAAAATCTATAGCTAAAGAAAAAGCTAAACAACAAGCTAATAGTCTTATAAAACCATTTAATTGGCTTGTAGAACGATTAGCATATGATAGTAGTGCAACTATACCAAGTGCTGTTGGAACGTATGTAGGAGACATTAAAACAGACTGTGCAGCTATTGAAGCAGCTATAGATGCAGCTTCTGATATGGCAGCATTTAAAGCATTATATCAAGATACTTATAATAGTGATGGTACAGTTAATGTAGTAGCAAGAGTAAACAGATGGAGTGATGATTATGATGTTAAAGAGTATGTTAGATAGAATAAAAGATTTTTATAAAAAAATTAAAAGAAGATTATTTGGTAAGCTTTGTGAGTGTGATAACTAATGAAGTATCTAGTAATACTATTATTTTTTATTACTAGTATATCTTTTAGTAATGAGTTTATAAATAGAAAACTTACAACAACTTATGTATGTGCAGATAGAGACTTTGCAGTTAATGATTTAGAAAATAGATTAGCTCTTACTAGAACAGCTTTTTCAGTAACCTCTAATAATAGTATTATAGAATTATATACTAATAAGAATAAAGGTAATTGGTTAATTATGATAACAGGAACAGACAAAATCACTTGTGGTCTTATAGGTGGTCAACAAGAATTTATATTTGAATAGGAGAATAAAATGTCATCAACATATACAAGTAGACTAAGATTAGTAAAGCAAGGTGATGGAGATAATCCAAATACTTGGGGTACTGTATTAAATGATGGTATGATAAGTTTAGTAGATGATGCTATTGCAGGTTATACCACAGTAGAATTAGGAGCAGCAGCTACAGTAACATTATCAGCAGTAGATGGTGCAAGTGATGTACCACGTAATGCTTTTATAGAATTAAAAGGTTCAGTAGGTGGTAGTCATAATACTATCTCAATGATAATACCTGCTCAATCTAAAGGTTATGTTATTAATAATAAAGTATCTGCAAATACAACAGCATCAGATATAGTTAAAATTAAAACAGCAAGTGGTACAGGATACACAGTTCCTTTTGGTGCAATAGGTTTAGTTATATGTGATGGTACAAGTGTCTTTGCAACTAATACAAAAGGACAAGGATTTGGTACAGCAGCTTCTGCAGATGTAGGAACAGGAACCACAGATGTACCTGATGTATCTATAGCTGATGCAAGATATGTAAGAAGTTCAGTAACAGCTAATACAACTGTACGTGGAGACTTTGTAGTAGAAGCAGGTTCATTAAAAGTAGGAACATCTGCTAGAGCATATAACCCAATAACAACATTAACAGATGCTGCAAGTATAGCAGTAGACTTTGCATTAGGTAATAACTTCTTAGTTACTATAGGTGGTAATAGAACATTAGCAGCACCTACTAATGCAGTAGCAGGACAAACAGGACAGATATATGTTATACAAGATAGTACAGGTTCAAGAACATTATCTTATAACTCTGTTTATCAATTTGTATCTGGAGCAGCACCAACATTAAGTACAGGTGCAGCAGATGTAGATATATTAGTATATAGCACAAGAAGTGCAACAACAATAGACGCAGCATTATTAAAAAACTTTGATTAGGATTTAAATGTCAACAAGTTCTAAATTAGTAAAGATGGATTTCAAGCCTGGAATCTACAGAGAATCAACACAGTATGCAGAAAAAGGTGCATGGTATGATGTTGATAAGGTACGTTTCAGAGCAGGTAAACCAGAGAATATAGGTGGCTTTGAAACAAAAGTATCTGCTACATTTAATGGTGCAGCAAGAGATTTAATTACATGGTCAGATAATAATCAATTTAAGAGAGCAGCTTTTGGTACTGCTCAAATGTTATATGAACATAATGGTGACCAGATATTTGATATTACTCCTGTATCTGCAAGTACAACATTAGCTAGTGCTTTTACTTGTGCTATTAGTTCTAATACAGTAACAGTATCAGCAACAGCACATGGTAGAGCAACAGGTGACTTTGTTTTCTTTACAAGTTCTACTACCATTGGTGGTAATATATTATTAGGAACAACAACATATCCTGTAAGTGTTATTAATGCAAATACATTTGCTTTATCAGTAGCTACTACATCTAGTGCTGCTCAATCATCTACAGGTGGTGGAACAATACATTACTTATTAGGTAGTGGTGTAGATAATGCTGTAACAGATGTAGGTTATGGTGCAGGTTCTTATAATGCAGGTGTAAGTGTTGCAGGAGGAAGAGCTTGGAATAGACCTACATCAGTAGGTGCTAGTGACTTTGCTAGTCAGATAACACAATGGAGTTTAGATAACTTTGGTGAAGATATTGTAGCAAATAGAAGAGGTAGTTCTATTTATCTTTTTGATACAGATGCATCAACAAGTCCTACTAGAGCTACATTAGTTTCTGGTGCTACTAATTCAACACCAACAACTGTAAACTCTGTTATAGTTTCTCCTAACGATAGACATTTAATTTGTTTAGGAGCAAATCAATTTAACACAACTGCAGACCCTAATGGAACCTTTGAACCTATGTTAGTAAAGTGGTCTAATCAAGAAGACTTAACTAACTGGGTTCCTTCATTAAGTTCAACAGCAGGAGAAAATTTATTAACAGATGGTACACAAATAGTAGGTGGAGTAAGAAGTAGAAATGCTATTAATATATGGACAGATAATTCACTATGGACTATGACTTTTGTTGGACCACCTTTTACATTTCAGTTTCAACAACTAGGTAGTAACTGTGGATTAATAGCTCCACATGCTGCAGTTGATTATGATGGTACAACAGTATGGATGGGGCATGATAACTTTTATATGTTTGATGGTCAAGTTAAAAATTTAGATTGTACTGTAAGAAGATTTATATTTGATAGATTAAATAAAGATCAAAAAGATAAAATATTTTGTGGAATTAATTCTGAGTTTAAAGAAGTAATTTGGTTATATCCTTCTACAGATTCTGATGAATGTGATAGTTATGTTATCTATTCACCTAATGAAGGTTACTGGACATATGGTTCTAGTATTTTTACAACCTTTGCAGATAAAACAGTATTTGGAAATACAATAACAACAGGTGTAACAGTAGCAGGTAATAATTTATATAACAATGAACCTGATGGTTTGTATACAGAAAGTGGACAACCAATGTCTTCATTTATAGAGTCAGCAGATTTTGATATGGCAGATGGAAATGATATTATGTTTTTATCTAGAGTAATACCTGACTTTACAATTAATGATGGTGCATTAACTTTTTCAATTAAAACAAAAGACTTTCCTGAAAGTTCTACTGAAACAGAAAAACCTGCACCACCACATACAGTAAGTAATAATACAGTTAAGATAGATATGAGAGCAAGAGGAAGGCAAGGGAGAGTAAGAGTATCTTGTAATTCAGCTAACACGAGTTGGAGATGGGGGTCAATTCGTTTAGCTATACAACCAGATGGTAAAAGATAATGGCACAACAGTATCCACTTATACCTAAGTTATATGGTTATCAAATGCAAGAGAATGAAGAATTAAGACAGCTATATATATTAATGGAAAAATGGGGTTCTACTTTAATTAATGAATTAAATACTAGAGATGTACAAGTAGATAGTAGACCATCAACAAAAATATTTACAGTTACTACTGTTACTAATATTACAAATCCACAAGCAGGTGATATAGCTTATTCAGCATCAACTGGTAAGTTTAAAGGATATGTAAGTTTAGCTTCTGAAACATCATGGCATGATTTAAATTAATGACTGATAATATAATTATATTTCCTAAAGATAAAGTAATACAAGAAGAAAATAATATTGTAAGTAAAGAATATATATTAAAACAAAGAGAACAAATTATACTACAACAAAAAGAAATTTTAAAACAAAGAGAAAAAATACTAGAGATAATTAATGACTGATAAAAAATACTTTGATTATGTTTATGGTAGTACCTTTTTAGATAATTTAAATACAGGTAAAGCTGTGTTACCTAACTATTTTTCTTTACAACAAAAGGTAGAACCTATAGCTAACTCTAAAAAAATAGTGTATAATAGTAGTAACTTTATAGCAGACAATACAAAACCACAATCTAACTATATGAACCCAAAAGGAATAACGAATGATAAACCCTAATGCCCTTCCACAGTCTGCAACTGTTCAGGACTTTCAAAACTTTGGAGATAACTTAAACAGTACAGATTATAATGATACCCTTAATGCAATGAGATATATGCAAGGACAACGACAACCAACAGGAGGTTTAAATAGGTTACCTCAAGTAACTGTGCCTATGCAAGAAGGTGGTATGATGGAAGAAGCTATGATGGAACAACAAATGCCAATAGAACCTATGAATGAAGAAGAAGTTAATATGAAGATGCAAGAAATAGCACAAGAGGGACCACAAGAACCTAATCCTGAAATACAAGCTATGGCACAGCAAGTAGCTTCTTATGGTAGAGGTGGTGATAAATTATTATTACATATTAGACCTGATGAATTACAAGGTTTATCTTCTATGCTTAATGTAACTATTAATCCAGTAACAGGACAACCTGAAGTTATTTTTAATAAAATAGTTAGAGCAGCTACAAGTATTCCTAGAGGATTAGCAAAAGGTGCAAAAAAAATTGCAAAATCAAAAGCATTTAAAACAATAGCACCTATTGCATTAGCTATAGCTGCTCCATATGCTTTAGGTGCATTAGCTCCTAGTGTCTTTGGTTCAGCAGCATTAGGTGGTGGTACAGCTTTTGGTGGTTTATTAGCATCAGGAACTGTTGGTGGTGCTTTTGCTACAGCAGGTCTTGGTTCTCTTGCAGGTAATTTATTAGCAGGTAGGAAGTTTGGAGATGCTGCAAAAGCTGCATTAATAACTGGTGCTACTGCAGGTCTTACAAGAGGTATAGGTAATAAGATGGCAGGTAAATCATTTATGGGTGTAACTAAACCATTACCTCCAGGAGCAGGAGATTCTTATCAAGCTGCAGGAATGAAATTAGTTCCTGAAGGTACTCCATTTAAAACAAGTACAGAAATACCAGGACTTACTAATACAGGAGTTGATTCAAGTGGTTTAGGAGTTGAAGGAAATATAGCAGATGCTAGATATGGACAAGCTGTACAACAAGCTTCACAACCTAATATTGTTCAAGAGGTTATTAATACACAAGGACTAACAGGAGAAATACCAACTGCTGCATCTTATGGACAATCACTTAGTCCTGATGCTGTAAGTAATATAGCAGATACAGGTAGCTTTGTTAAACCTCCAGTAATGACAGGACCAGTAAAAGAACCAACATTCTTATCTAGATTAGGTGATGCTAAAGATGCAGTAGTAAGTGGAGTTAAAGATAGATATACCTTTGATAAAGCAGGTGGACTTAATTTACTTAAAGATGTAGCAACTGCAGATATAGGAGCATCAGCAGTAGAAATGGATAATGCACAACAACAAGCATTAGAAGACCAACAATTAGCAGATGCAGGTTATTCAGTATCTTATCCTAGTGGATTTGGTACACAAAGAGTTATAAGAGATTCAAGTGGTGTTGTTACTAATTTAACAGCAGCAGATATATTAGCTAGAGCATTAGGTGGTGGTCGTATGCAGTTTGCACCTCAAACTACATTTGCACCAACAGCAGTAGCAGCACAAGGTGGATTAGTAGAATTAGCACAAGGTGGAGAATTTAGTGGTATGGTTCCAGGTCAAGGTGGTGGCATGGATGATAATGTTTATATGCCTATTAAAGAAGGACCAGAACAAGTAGGAACATTAGCAGTAAGTCCTAGTGAGTATGTAGTTGATAGTTATACAATGGCAGCATTAGGTGATGGTAATCCTGCAGAAGGTGCAAGAGTTATGGATAAAACAATTAAACAGATTAGAAAAAAAGCATATGGTAATACACAGCAACCTAATGAGATAGATGGTTTAGCTGCATTAAAACCAATGGCACAAGGAGTATAGAATGGCAATATTATCTTCATTATTTGGAACAGCAGGACAACAACAACCTGCAATAGGTGCACAACCAATACAGTCAGCAGAGATACCTACAGAGTTAAAACCTTATTATACAGATATATTAGGTAAGGCACAGGCATTATATAATAAAAGAGTTGAAGAAGGTTATAAGCCATATGAAGGTCCAACAATGGCTCAGTTTACTCCAGAGCAACAAGCAACCTTTGAAGGTATAGCAGGACTACAAGGACAAGTAGCACCTAAGTTTGCAGAAGCAGAACAATTAACTAGAGATGCTTCAGCTCAAATTACAGGTGCACAATTACAAGAAGCTATGTCTCCTTATCAACAAGCTGTAACTGATATAGAAAAAAGAGAATCACAAAAAGCTTTTGAACAAAATGTATTACCTAAGATAAGAGCAGCACAAGTAGCTCAAGGTTCTTTTGGTGGTACTAGAGGTACTTTATTAGAAGCACAAGCATTATCAGACCAACAACAAGGATTAGCTGATATACAAGCTAAAGGTAGTGCACAAGCATTTAGAGATGCTAGAGCAGCATTAGAAGCTGAAAGAACACGTATGGGTCAAGGTGCTACACAGTTAGCTAACATAGCTCCTACTGCATTAAAGACAGGACTAGCAGAATTAGGTGCTCAACAAACTGTAGGTGAAACAAAACAACGTCAAGCACAAACTGCATTAGATGAAGCATATAGACAATTCTTACAAGAGAAACAAGAACCATATGAAGCTATGCAAAAGTATCAAGCAGTAGTAACAGGTGCTCCATTAACTACAACACAATTTGCACAACCTGCTCCTCCAGGTCCATCATTAGGACAAACACTTATAGGTGGATTAGGAACTGCTGCAGGTTTATATGGAGCCTTTACAGGTAATAATCCATTAGCTGCTGTAGGTTTAGCTAAAGGTCAAACTGGTGGTGGTATTGCAGGTTTAATGCCTGTTATAAATGCTAGGCAAGGAAGACCTGTTGGTTTTAATCCTTATGAAAATGTAGAAGATGTATTTAATCCTAATGTTAGTGGTAGAGTTAGAGGACCACAAGATTTAACTGAAGAACAAAAAAGTTTATTAGAAAAATTAGGAGAGTTAGCTCCTGAAGATAGAACTCCTACAGGACAAAGTAAAAGAAAGTTTTCATTAATATCTTCAGCACAAGCAGCAGATAATATACAGGATGATAAATTTGCAGGTGGAGAGTTTGCAAATGTTCCAACTGCAGATAATCAATCAACTAAAATGGGAGATATAGAATTTCAAATACAACAGAACATAGAAAAAAATAAATCTACAACTGAACCTAAAAAAAATAAACAATTAAAAGGTGGTATTGCAGATACTAAACCTATACAAGGACCTCCTGCTCCTAGTAAATTTAATTTAAGAGAAAGAGATATTAGAAAAGAAGAAGAAGGATTAAGAAGTTTATATGGACAGTATGAAGATAAAGGTAAAACAGATTTAGCTGAATCTACAGATGCTAGATTTAGAACACAAATGGCTAATATGGCTCAAGCTTTTTCACAATTTGCTACAAGAGGTGGTGAAGGTAATATTTTACAAAAAGCTATAGGAACTGTAGGTGATAATGTAGATAAATTTGTTGGTACAGAAGATAAGTTTAGAAAAGAAAAGAAAGCTATTGAAGCTAATTTACAAAAAGGTAAACTAGATGAAGCTAAACTAGGATATGATATTGTAAGAGATAGAGCTAAAAGAGAAATTGAAGAAGACGATAGAGTATTAGCTAAAGCTAAAGCTGAAAGTGATGAAGAGTATAGAAAGAAATTACTTGAACTTAAAGGTAAACAATTAGAAAGTGACTTAAAAGTTAACAGGGCAAAAATATTAGATTTAAAAAAGAAAGACCCTGCAAAAGCTGCAGAAATGTCAGAAGCTAGAAAAGCAACTATGCTTAAAATGGGTGTAACTATAAATGATAAAACTGGAGCTTTTATATTTGGTGGTAAAGCATTAGATGGAAATGCACAAAAATTAATGAATAATGCTTTAGCTGCAGCAGAAATAGGAACAGCAAATGCAGGTGCATATTCAACATTTACTAATACTGCTGAGTATGCTAATTTATTATCTTTTATTCAAAATGATATATTAGGAACTAAAGTTAGTGAAGGTGCTAATGATGCATCAAATCAAAAAGCAGGTGATAATTTAGATAGTACAACTTATTAATATGACAGTTCTTTCTCCATATAGTAGTAAATTTACTGATGTATTAAAAGAATCTAAAGATTTATTTAATCAAGGTAGTCTTCAAACTAAAGAAGAACGAACTCAATTTATTAAATCTAAAGGTTTAGACCCTAATGAATTTAGAAAAACATATAAAGAGTATGAAGAAATAGAAGCTAAAGGTGGTGCTGAAGACCTAGCAAAACCTGGTATTGCTTTAGGTCGTATGGCATTAGGTACTGTAGGAAAAATAGCTGAAGGTGTGCAAAATATAGGTGAAGCTGTTGCACCTGAGTTATCAGAAACTATTAGTAAAAAATATTATGATGTTGTTCCTGAATCTGTAGAAAGAAAAAGACAAGAATTATTTGCACCAACTATGACAGGTTTAGATAAGTTTGTTTCTACAGCAGGTTCTATAATTGTTCCTGGAACACAAGTTGTAAAAGGATTAAGTTATGCAGGTAAATTAGCTAACTTAGGTAAAGCAAGTAGGCTAGGTAATGCTGCAAAATATGGTGCAGGTTTTGCTATAGGTGCCACAGCAATAGAAAAACCTGAAGATAATATTGTTAATGTTCTTGCTGAATATAGTAATGCTTCTGTTAAAAATGAACAAGGTAAAGAAATAGGAACTGTAGGAACATTATTAAATAAATTAAAAGTAAATCCAAATGATGCTGTATCAGAAAAATATTTAAAAGCTTTTATAGGAAACTTAGCATTTGAAGGTGTAGCAGGTGTAGCTTTTGGTGGACTAAAAGGTGTTGCTAAAACTGATGCTATAAAAAAATTAATAACTCAACCAACAAAAGAATTTGCAAGTAATGTAACAAAGGGAGTAAGCAAAACTGCAGATTATGTTTTACCTACAGCAGTTAAAGGTATAGGAAAAAAAATTAAAAGAATTTATGATGAAGAATTTACCTCACGTATGGGATTAACTGATAGAGCTTTTAAATCTTTACTACAAAAAGAAGGTAGAGCAAGAGACCTAGTAACAGAAGCAGAAGGTTTAACAGTAGCCTTAAAAAAAACAACAGAAAAAGAAGGTTTAAATGTTAAAGGTAAAGCAGGAGAACAAAATTTAATATTGTTAAATAATGCATTAGGTGGAGATAAAGGTGCATTAGAAAATATTAAAAAACAGTTTCCTGAGACTGCAAATGTTTTAACTAGTATGAGAAAAAAACTAGATAGTTTTTCTGAAGAAATAAGAGACAATGTGGCTACTTCAAGATTTATTAAAACTAATCCTAAAATGACAGTACAATCTTTATCTAAAAAATATGATGTAGAACCAGAAGAATTAATAAGATTAAATCCTGGTTTAACAGATGATGCTATAAAAGCAGGTAATATAGAAAGAGTTGAATTACCCTCCTTAAAAACAACCATAGATGATAATTTAGGTATGTACCTTAATAGAACATATCGTATATTTGATGACCCTTCTTATGCAAAAAATATTCCTCAAAAAGTTCAAGATGATGCAGTAAATTATCTAAAAGGTTTAAAAGATAAAAAAGGAAATGCTTTATTAGATGAAGAAGAAGTAGGACAAATGTTATATTATCTAACTAAAGGATTAAAAAATACAGATGAAAGAAAAATGTTTTTTAATGCTATAGGTAAAAGAGGAGGAAAAATTTTAAGTAGAAGAAAAGATATTCCTGTGCAAATTAAAGCATTGTGGGGTGAAGTAAAAGACCCTTTTAAGAGTTATGTAAATACGTTTACTAAATCAGGTAATCTAATAGCAGAACATAAATTTAGAACAGAGATAGCAGAAGAAGCTTTAAAGCAAGGTAAAGCTACAAGAGAAACAGTTGCAGGATTTTCTGGTAAACCAGTTAGAGGATTAGGTGAAGTAGATGAAGGTATTTCTTTTACAGAATCTACACTTGGTTTAGGTGGCACTAATACAAATATTAATAATCCTCTTAAAGGATTATTTTTAGACCCTTCTTGGAAAAAAGCTATTGAACAAGGAACAGATGTAAATATAAATGCAGGTGATGGTATATTTGGTAGTGCTGTTAGAGGTTGGATGAATTTAAAAGCTACATCACAAGCTGCTAAAACTGTTTATTCTGTTCCTACACATGGTAGAAATGTAGTGGGTAACTTATTTATATCTTTAGCTAATGGAACTGTAAATCCTAATAACTTTAGAAAAGCTTTTAAAGATTTGTCTAAAAGGTATAGAGGAAAAATGACTCCAGAATTAAGAGAAAAAATAGGTTATTATCAAAGACTAGGTATTATAGATAGTTCACTTGATATAAATTCTTTACGTAAAGCTGCAGGTGAAGGATTTAAATTAGGTCCTGATGGTCTTATAGGAAAAGCTGCAGAAAAAAGTAAACTTAAATTTTTAAATAAAAAAACTACACAGTTATATGAAGCTGAAGATAATTTATTTAAAATAAATAATTTTGAAAATTTAAAACAAAGATATAAAAAAGCTTTTCCTGATATGAGTGAGGAGATGCTAGATAAATTTACAGCACAAAGAACAAGAGATATGATGCCTAACTATAATCTTGTTCCTAAAGCATTTAAAAGATTACGTGCTATGCCTGTTGGTAACTTTGTAGCTTTTCCTGCAGAGATGGTTCGTAATACTAAAAATTTATTTAAATATTCTCTAAGAGATATAGGTGAAGGAACTGCTAAAGAAGTAAGAGATTTAGGATATACAGGTAGAATAGAAAAAGGACAATTAAAAGGTATAGGAATGACAAGAGCTGCAGGTATAACAGCAGCAGCAGTAGCAGGTGATGGTATAGTAGAAACAAGTAAAGCAATGTTTGGTGTAACTGACGAACAAGAAGAAGCTTTAAATAAAATAGTAGCACCTTGGGAAAGAGGTCAAAATAAAGTATTTACTGGACCAGTAACAAAAAATAGTAAAGGACAAATAGAAGTTGATTATATGAATTTAGGACCTATAGACCCATATTCTTATTTTAAAGCTCCTGCAAAAATGTTAATAAGTGCTATTATTAATAATAAAGAATACAATGATGCAGAAATAAATGATATATTTGCTGCTTCTTTAGGTAATATAATATCTCCTTTTGCTAGTCCTAGTATGGTAGCACAAGAATTTATGGATATATATGACCAAAGAAAAAGAATAGATGGTAATTCTAAATTAGGTTCTATGATTGTAGGATTAGGTTCTACTTTAACCCCAGGTACTGTAGACTTTTTTTTAAAAAGAAAAAAATTTTATGATGCACAAGAAAAATTAGGAGAAGGAAGAGAAGTAAATCAATATGGTTTTACCATAGCACCAGGAGAAGTAGATTTTCGTGCGTTTATGGGATTTAGAAGACAAAAATTAAATTTATCTCAAGGTCTTGGTTATAATACAGGAGAACATATAAAAAATATGAGAAGGTCTAAAAGTATTTTTGCTAATAAAGCAAGAGACTTTAGTGTTGATGACCCTAAAGAAGTTTTTGAAGCTTATAAAAAATCACAAAAAGAAAAATTAAAACATAATCAAAGATTAAGAACAACAGTAAAAGCATATAAAGCATTAGGAATGAATGAAGCAGATATGTATAAAGCTTTAATAAAAGAAGGTGCATTATCACCTAAAGTTGCTCAAGATGAGTTTGAAGAAATAATCTTTGCAGATAAAAATATATTTAGACCAGATATGATAGATGAGAGTTTAATAAAGTTTGGTAAAGTAGGTAGTAAAACACCTATACCCTTAGATAGTATTATGAAAGTTTATCAAATATTACAAAATAATAAAATAGATTAGGAGTAAACAATGGCAGATATGAATATGATATGGAACGCAGTATTAACTATGGCAATAGGTGGCTTTCTATGGTGGATACGTTCTACGTCTGCTGCTATTAGTAAAGTTAAAGATGAGCTATCAGAGACAAGAGAGAACATAGCTGTAACCTATGCTTCTAAAGAAGATGTTAAAGATGATTTAAAACAATTATTACAACGATTTGATAGACTAGAAAGTAAAATAGATGATATGATAAGGAGACATAAGTAATGCATACAAGATGGAAATACTTTTCAGAAGATGAATTAAGATGTAAAGGTACAGGTGAAGTAAACATGGATGAAAAGTTTATGGATATGCTTGTATCTCTTAGAGAAAAACTAAAACAACCTATGTCTATTAGCTCTGGTTATAGAAGTGAATCACATAACTTAGCTATAGGTGGTAGTACTAGGTCTGCACATTTAAAAGGTTGTGCTGTAGATGTTGTTTGTTCTGGACATAAAGCATTTGAGATAGTACGTATAGCATTAGAGCTAGGCTTTACAGGTATAGGTGTTAAACAAAATGGTGTGCATGAGAAAAGATTTATACATCTAGATACTATGCCTAAGAGTTCTGTAACAAGCCCAAGACCTTGGATATGGTCTTACAAATAGGAGTAATATATGGACCCAATCACAGCTATTGCAGCAGCAACAACTGCTTTCAATGCTATAAAGAAAGGATTTTCTGTAGGTCGTGATGTAGAAAGTATGTCTAAAGATTTAGGCAGGTGGATGGGTGCAATACAAGATGTTAAAGATGGACATAAGAAAAGTAAAGGTAGAACATTTGGTTCAGTTGAAGAAGAAGCTTTGGAGACGTTTGCTGCAAAGAAGAAAGCAGAGCAGATGGAAAGGGAGTTACGTAATTTTGTTAACTTGTCTCATGGTCCTAGTGCTTGGAATGAAGTAATACGTATACAAGCAGATATAAGATTAAAGAAAAAAGAAGCTATAGCAGAAGCTAAAAAACTACAAGCAAAAAGAATAGAGAATATTATTCTTGGTGTTCTTGTAATATTTTTTCTTGGTGCTGTTGGTGCTGTTCTGTATTTGATTCTAACTGTTGATTAAAATTACATTTGCTAACTAAACTTTCTACTTTCTTTTTGCCTAATATATTAAGTGAATTAATTATATTTTTTTCTAATCCTTCAGGAGAAGTATCCACTTCTTTATCACTCTTTGCTCCTCTTATCTTAGACAATAATTCTAAAGCTTTAATAGCACTATTAGTATGTCCATTAACTTTAGCATACTCATATTGTTTTTCTATCTCAGTAATAACATCTACATTAGTCTCAAGATTTTCTTCTAGTTCTTTTATTCTATCTTGTATCTCAGGTAAGTTCTTTAATCTAAATCCTGTATTAGCTAATGCATGAGAAGAGTTTGCTGTATATCCTGCAAACCTAGCTGCTTCTGTAGCATTGTTATGAATAACCATACCTTGTGCAAACTTCTCATACTTTTCTTTTAGTGCCATTTAACCACCTACAATCCAATGAAAACCACCTGCAACTAAACCTGTTATGATTGCATAAACAACTAATTCTATATACATAGCTTCTATATTCCTTATTTTATAATAAATATATTTTAATAAATTCATTGATATAACCTTACGTTAGGGTTTTTAATATCTAAAGTTACTGGTTTACATATACCAGTATATCTTTTCTTAATACCTGGAACTGCAGGTTGCTTACTTATTCTATTAGCAAAGTATCTACATCTATTAATGTCACGAAAATGCATATCACTTTGTTGAACAGCATCACCTAAATAAATTACTAATAAAAATACAGTAGTCATTATTTAAGATTATCCCTTGCTACATTCTTAGACTTTTCAAAAGACCTCATAGCTCCAAGTCCTAGAAGTGACATTACTAATGTAATTAATCCTTCTACTTCTAACTGTGGTGGTACCATATCAGGAAACCAAATACCTGTTGCCCATGTTAGAATAGGACCTACAAAAAACTGCCACAATAAACCAAGACAACATACCCACATTATAGCAGGTCGTGCTCCAGAAACAAATAAACTAGGATGTTTAGCTTGTTCTTTATTAACATCTATCTGTCCTTTAGATAATTCCTGTGCATGTTTCTCTGCCATAGTAGCAATAGAATGTGCTAACTCATTCTTCTTATCTTTGTCCTCTATAAACTTACCTAAAAGTTTAGTAGCAGGACCTATTAAAGCTGTTAAAGCCATTATACTTTCTCCTTTTTTATACAATCAACATGAGTATAATCTTTACCCACACATACCATATATATTTTTAAATGTTTAAATTTATTCCAAATATTTTTTACTTTATCTGACCACCATACACCATCAAATACAGATATATGTACATTCTGTCCTTTAAATTTACCTTCTTTAAAATGTTTAAGTGCAGGTTGACAAGATATGTTTAAGAATACTGCTTTTTTACTATGAGATAATATATCTTTTAATACATAGTCTATATCCTGCTCTGCTATATGCTCCATAACATCTGTGCATACTACAATATCATACTTCTTTTTAGATAGTTTATTATACTTAGGATATGCAGGGTCATATAAATCAAATGAGTCTAAGTTACATAACTCTTGCACAGGTTTTTTTAATCCTATACTTTTACATTCTTTTTTTGAATAAGGTATTGCTTTACCACAACCATAATCAAGTAATGATTTACATTTATTTTCTTTTGTAATATTTATTAATGTAGGTACAAGAGGTACTAAACTTATACCTCTAAACTTACCTTCTTCTTTATGTAATTCTTTATAAGAATCTAGTAGGTCATAATAATCTTCTGATGGTTTTAACTTCATACTAAATCTCCTTTAAAAGCTTGTTGCTTTTGTGTATATCTAGCAGATAGTTTCCATAGTGCAGATACTAATGTATTTTCTCCATGAAAATTAATATCCATTTCCATAGGTGATTCGTTAAAATACTTTTCACAATCTTGTGCTAAAGCAAGTAGCTCACCTGTTGTCCAGAACTCTTGTTTATTAACAGATACTTTAAAATATTTAGGTCTTGGTTGCTCATCTTCAGCACCTGTTGTTTCTTTTTTTTGTTCATCAGTAGGTTCTTTCATATTAGAATCAAAACCAAATAAATCAAAGAAACGAAAACCCATAGTATGCATAATACCTATAGCTCTCATAGCTGCACATGTACCACCTGTTATTAATGTAGTGCCTTCTGGTAATCCTAAGTCTTTATTAAGAGTAACTACATTATTTTGTATACCTTTCTTTTGTTCATCAGGGTCACGTAATGATTCTGTAAATGCATGCCATCCCCATATATTAGCTTTTCTTTCTATTAAGTAATCAGTAACAGAAGGGTCTGTCATAGAAGCAACAAAAAATTTTGTAGTAGGGTCTATAGTTTTAAATAAATCTTTTCTTATTATACCATGTGTACTTTTACCTGTAATAGGTCTAGGGTCTAATACAACACATGCCCAAGGTTTAATTCCATGTTCTAGTAATTTCATATAAGAATGTTTTACAGTTACTACTTTACTATTAGGATTATCTTTAATTAATTTTTTTAGTTTATTAAAATTAATATAAGGTCCACCTGATACTAATATACATTTGTAATCATGCAGAGAAAACTTACCTAACCACTTGTCAATTTTTTTAAAATTAGTTCTTATGTTACCTCTAATATAATCTTTAGGCACACAGTCTCTAGGATTAACTTTAATAGGTACACTAAATAAATGTTTAGGAGGAG
>JAAHTH010001854.1_pt1 | contig 17242 bp, 6 predicted proteins | sample 6116091 | NCBI WGS metagenome assembly JAAHTH01 (sample SAMN13939990, study PRJNA603662) | sponge metagenome | isolation source: marine sponge | host: Mycale hentscheli | place: New Zealand | collected 2006 | reverse complement strand
ATGAAAACCAATATCCATTTTAGTCCCCTCTGGGTTCTTATACATTAATTCACAATACTATACATAACTCCTACCCAAATAGTAGTTTATGTCCCAATTATAATCTAAAGATGGGACAATAATCCTACCTTTATAATCACCACTATATGAGTAACCTATATTATATTCTTTTATTTCATCTTCATTAATGTTTCTATTCTTAAGATATTCTATTGCCTTATAATAATCTGAAGTAGTTCTTTTTATTGTTAATGAATTAAATTCTTTTGGTAATCCATCGATGATATGATCAACATCTTTAGGTAATATTTTTCTATCTTCTGGTAATACTAACTTATACTGTTTAATGTGGGTTTTATTACCATACTTTCTAATAAGTTTATTGATTGTACCGTGTGTCCCATAAGTTTCCGAACATGCCCAACATTTATAAACATGATGATGATAATTTATCTCTAAATTACCCTTACCATCTCCGTCTGGACAATCTTTTACATCTGAACAGACAGGACAATCGAAAGATATTTGGCTTTTTCCACTGTAATGCTTTTTAGGTTTCCCTAAAAAATCTTCTAATATTTCTATAATAAGTTCTGACACATAGCAAATATAAGGATCTTTTTTTAAAAATCCAACTATACCCAATCACCACATTTTCTCATACCACCTAAAACACAAGTATAAGCGTCTGTCATGTCATAATTTTCTTTTTTAAGTTTTTGATGTTTGTCTCTCATCCACACAATTTGTGGTTCTAACTCATTAACTTTTTGGTGTATCACTACTTTTTTATCGATATCATATGGTAACGCACCAAATAGTACCGGATTTTTCTTTAACATTTCTTTTTCTGTGTATTTTTCACCACTTTTTTTAATTACTCTTTTTGACATTAAGTCAGGAAATGCAAATTTTCTAGCATCGTAAGAGGAAACAAATTCCGGAATAACATTTAACACTTCATACACTGATTTACAAATCATACCATTAAATCTCAATAATGTTGCAACTGTATTAACATTGTTAGACCTTACAAGTGGCTCTTCAATAAATACTCTATCAATACCCATATCGATATATTTATTTAAAAAATCGTTCTCAAATATCTGAACTTTTTTAATTAATAATTCTAATTTATCTTGTGGTTTTGGTTTAACTACTGGTGTTATGTGTGTTAATAATTGTAACTTACCTTTTTCTACCCCATTTTCAAAAACTGCAATCCCTATGGTTTTTGTGGATACATCTAATCCTAAAATTCTACTCATTATAAAACATTTTTATATTTAAAACTATTCAGTTTTAATTTATACTACGATTTGTATGTCCATTACTACAAAATCATTTTTCTTTTTAATTACTTGCCTATCAAATTTACCAATAGCTAAAATATCACCAGCAACATCACATATCGCAATTTCACTTAATCTAATATTATCACTCATACCTATAGTTTCATTTTGTGACTTATAAAATTCATTTCTTCCAGCGATACATAACAAACTTTGTAGTACAGTATTTTCAATTGCATCTACAGTAACATTATATGTGCCACCGGTGTAATAATATAACCCTAATGGATTTGTTTCTGTATTTGTTTCTGTATTACCAGTAAAATCTACCACAATATTATTAACGATAGTAGGATCAGTAAAGGCTAAAATACCTTTTTCTAAGTAAGCCACACCAATTATTTTATCTGCAACGATTCCTGTTGAGGGTACACTATTAACATTGACTAGTTCTTTCCCATTTACACTAAATGGTTTATTAGTGTCATAACCAGTTGACCAACTTTTAGTTAAGTCATTGTTTGGTCTTTGGATTTCATCACTCACTAGGTACGAAACGTCAAACTGTGAACCAAATAATGAAGTCGGTAAATTACTATTATCTCTATATTGTGTATCTAAATTACTTAATTTAATATTAGTTTTTGGGAATGTACTGTATATGTCATAGTTTGTACTACCTGTTACGACACCATCAGTCGTATACCCACTAGCTATAGGTAAAGTCATCTTTATTGATTTACCATCTATTAAATCTGCATAATCATCATTATTAATTACGCTTAATAAAACTGGGTTACCACCTACACCACTAAATGCAGTATCTGACCACCCACCATTTGTTGATGTGGTAGCGGTAAATGTTTCTTTTCTAGAAGATAATATAGGTAAACTTAAACTCCTAAATAAGTTAGTGAATGCGTTTGTATTATCATTTTTATTAATTTGTAAGAAAGTTAGACTTTTACCACTAACAACATTTTCACCCATCATATCTAATGTTGTTCGAATTTCTGATGAATTAGTCTCAACTGTTTTAACTGTGTTGGTTGAGTTACCCACATATATTTTACTACTTATAACTGCATCATCAGCATTGTTTATTCCACCTAAATTACCACCCGTAGTAGGTATAGTACCTGTTGGTAGACTCTTACTAGTCCTATAGTTTGCGTCTGAATCACCCAAAATAAAATGAGAAAAAATAGTATTAGTTTCTTTTAACATTCTTTCTCTACCGTTTTTGGTGAGTTTTGCCGTTATAGTTATCGTTGTTGCAGTGTCTAAAAATCCCATTTATTTTATTTTTAAAAGTCTATTGTTAATTCTAAAGATGCAGTACTAGCATCTGATATTTTTATTGGTCGAGATAATTTACCAACTAACACTAAATTTTCAGAATCATCTAAAATACCTACTTCGGTTATAAATCTCTCACATGTGTTATCAAAAGAAGGGTTACTACTTGAACAAATAGTTGCACCGTCTACATTTATGTTAAATAATGTTTTATAAATAGTTGCACCAATGTAAGTCCTTAAATTACCATAAAATAATCTTTCATCACCAAAAGTCATCTTCCCATATTCATTACCACTAGACATATCTAATGTTGCACCTAAATTAAAGGTAGATGCACTAGCTGCATCGTATAACCCACCAGTTACTAAGAACCCAGTATTAGAAGAGCTTTGATTTTCTAAAAGTGTTGGATCAATAGAACCACTACCACCATTTATATTAGTAGATGTAAAATCTAATTGTCTCCATTTGGACGATATTGGTCTACACTGTTTAGGGTCAGAATTAATTTTTACTACTTGACATAATAAATTAAATTTATCCGCAAAGAATCCGTAACCGTCATAACCTACACTATCAGGTTTTCTCATATAAGGTAATTCTCCTATATTATTAATCCTAAATTGTACATCTCTATCACTATTAGTTAAATTATCAATAATTGTGTATCGTTGACATGGTAATGTTGGTGTTGTGGTAGTACCAGTATTCTCCAACCAATAAGTTAAATACATTCTTTCTCCAGCACCTACTACACCACTACACGGTCCAGCAGCACAATTAGTTAATTCTGCAGACAAATCAGGTAATGTATAATTTCTATTAGATTTATATGACATTGCTGCCAATAATTCTTCATTCTCTATTACTACTATTTTTAAATTAGGGAATACTTTTCCAACGACTAAAGGTAGCGTTGGTGTAACTGTCATTCCGGAAGATTCTATTAAATCGTAGTATTCAATAGTGTTATTATATGATAAAGTTTTTTGTATTGTATCAGAAACAAAAGTCATACCTAATGTAGTCCCACTACCAGTACCTTCATTTCTTCTATGCCACATTATAGGGATATCTAATTCTAAAAGTTTACCACTATCCTCATCTATGTGAAACATTTCACCATATGAATTAGAAATACAATCATTAGTATAATGTATTATAGATATTGCCTTACCATAAGGATCCATATAACTATTCGATAAATTATTTTGACTTTGTGTAACAGTTAGGTATTCATTCATCCCTAAAAATTGTTTAGTTCCAGCATATTGCTCAGAACCAAATAATGTGTTTTCATGATAGTATGTTGGTGTCTGTGACCATAATCCAGCCATATTTTCTGTCCATATATTATTCATATTCCATACAGGAATATTTTCCACACAAATATCACAACTACTATCAAAAGATAAAGTACCAGTGTTCCAGTATGCACTGAGTGATGGTAAACCATAATAATCATTCAATGGGTTATCCCCACCCGGTAAAGTGTAATAAGTAATAATTGTTCCTGAATCTCCAGTTAAAATAGGTAATTCTCTATCTACTTTAATTTCACTACCATTAATATCAGTTATATTATAAACGGGATTAACAGTAGCTGCCGTCATTGTAGCACCTAACTGATCACCTAACGTATTATTTGATAACCTAAATATAATGTAATCGTTTACACTAGTCGCAGTTAATGGGGTATCTAAATTTAAAACACCTTTTATATATGTTGTCGTATCTACTGAACCAGAAAAGGATGCTAAATCTATTGTACCACTTTCTTTTATGAAAGAAGTTGTTGTCATTGCAGTTAAACCTTCCCCTACTGTTGAACCAGAGAAAAAACCTCTGTCATCTGCTTCGTTAGAGACTATTCCCTTTATTAATTGTATATTACTTTGTTGATTTAAAGGGAACTTAAAGTTGTCTGTTTGATCCAATAAAAAAGATGAAGGCCATGGTTGGTTATCTTTAGGTCTCAATACTTTAGAATAAATATTTTTTACCTCATTACCGTCTGCTTCGGGAAAATAAAATTCTCCTGTAGCTGCACCAGAGTTTGGTACGAATTGTTGCCACCCTTTGACGTATTCATAGTCTACTTCTGAATCACCTAGAACATAATTAGAAAAGGTAAGTTGTCCCTTAGCTAATTGTTCTCTTCCTATGTCCGTTAATTTTACTTTTATTAACGATGTACTTTGTTGATTTATATAACTCATTACTGGTATATTATTTTAATATAAATATGCAAAATGTAAATATTATTAGTAACTTTCTCCGATATTTGTCGCAATTTCTACCTTTATCGTATCACTTATCGCATATGTATAAATTATTTCTCCCTTTATGGGCTTATAAAATTTTTCATTTTTTATTCTGTAAAGAAATATATCGCCTGCTTTGGCATTTTTTAAATATGTTTCTAAACTATAACTTTTCTCACCAACACGGTGTGAAGTTGTAAAACTATAAAGTATATTTTCAAAATTTGTATCATCCTCACTAGTATACTCAATAGTAAATATTCCACTATTATTTATTGGTTCGTTACCTATTGACCAAGCAATAACTGGTCGATTAGAGAAAATTAACCCAATATTACTAACTGTTGGAGTGTAAAACGCCTCTATAACATCTTTTGGTTTTAAAGTACCCTCTAAAATTATTCGTCTATTATCACTAGTTGAAAGGTAATATTCAATATCTCTAGCCAGCACATTACCATTAAGTGAAAATATTACTGCACTTCCAGGTGAAGACTGTAACCAAAACTCAAACTTTTGGTGTTCGGTATTATAATACACCCTATCGGTATCCAACCGTTCAGTAGTTGTTCCGCTTTTGATTGTTGGTGGGGTAAAATAGACATCCGCAAATAAATCACCTTCCTGTCCTTGTTTTACATAAGCATATGTTAATATTTGTTTTGGTAAAGGTTCGAAAGTTAATCTAACAATTGGTGTTACACCACTAGTTATTGCACTATATTCCACATTCTTCATAAGAACTGAACCATTCAAACTCACTATAGGATCCGATAACCCTTGAATAAAATAATCAGTTTGTCCAGATTTAGTAAATTCCGAATTAACAACTAAACTATTAATACTAACCGGTGCAGGTGCATCATTATTCATAAATAAGGGATTATCTGCAGTAAAAACATTAATAAAGTACCAATCTGTTTCAGAATTATATAAATTATATTCATTACCTCGTTTATACGTGTCAATACTATTTTTTCTCCTACCTAACTGTTTAGAGACTAAAGTATTGATATCATAACCCCAATAACCTTTCATTATAAATTCTCCCTCACCAATATTATCTAGTGGTATTGAAGTGAGGTTAGTGGTACTAGCACTTAGAGTACTATAATCAAAATTAAATGTATTTACTGAAGATGTTGTAAATTCTTCAATAGTTTGATCATATTTATAAATCTCACCAGTAAAAGACATTTTTTTAGCATCTATTATATCATTAATATTATTTATAACTACATCAAAATTAAATGCAACTCTACCTCTAGGTGTTACATAAACATATCTGTCACAAGAAATAGTCTTATCTGTGATAACATTTGGTAACCCCCATTCTGAAGTAACTCCTGTTATTGTAGAAGATGTCAATGGAAAGTCGTTTACCTTTAAGTTACATTGTACTCCTTTACCGTTTGGTCTATGAATAACATGTAAATCAGTATTTCCTTTATCTGCAATATATATTTTTTCATCAGCACCCATTTGTAACGCCCCTAAACTAGAACCACTTATCTTAGGTAGAGTTATCATATTAATTTCCATATCCCTAGCATTATCATAAGTTAAATCGAACTGATATATCTTTTCACCAGCACCATCAGAAACATAAAATTTAGTTGAGTCTGAAGAATATTCTAAACCATATGGTCCAACATCATAAGTAATACCAGATAAAGTTATAATATTAGTTATCGTACCATCTTCTCTATTAAAATCACCAATATCAATAATATCCTCATCATATAATAAAGAGATGATTTTTTCTCCATCTATAGAAGTCTTCATATAACCTCTAGCAGTATTATGTGTAGAACCAGTATCACTAATAATCGGACCACTTAAAGTAGTACCATTTAATTTATATGAATAATATCTACTATCACCACTAGTGTGTGTAATTATCCAATACGCATCTTCAGAAGAATGACTACAAGCAGTTACTTTTTCAGTCATAGAATTGGCAATAAGTTTAATATTTTTTGTTTCTACTTCACCTTCACCATCTTGTGATACCATATTAACTATAGAGTATTCAAAACCATTAGGACTATTATTATAGTCTGTAGTAAATATATAATATTTATCACTATTAGGTCTTGGTACAATAATACTAGATTGTGTAGATGTTCCTGAACTACTTAATCCAGTTCCATTAACCATTATAGTATTATTTTTAGTAAATACTGTTTCACCGTTTGTATAAAATAATAACTTACCATCTCTATCACTAATAGATGCACAACCTTCTGGTGAATTAGTTTCTCCTGTGATTATGGTTGGTGTCGCACCTGTTTTGATTGGGTTGAAGGTTATTCCTGCATTATCTGCAAACAACCAATTATAATTTAACCTATCATATGTATATCCTGTATATGTAATAGGACCACATAGTGTGTCCGCAGTTGTTGCTGGTATTTTTCTAGTCCCCCTAACAGAAAACTGTGGAAAATCAAATCCATCTATGTCTGATCTTTCAATGTATGGGTATAGTTCACTATTACTTATCGGTGAATTTACATAATTATTCTCTTCACTTCTCGCACCCTCTAATTCATACATTTTACCATCCGTAATGTATTTCATCTTAGTAAATGGTAATATCTTAATAGGTAAAATTTCTTCACTTTTTTCACCATCCATATAAAGTGTAATCACTTGTGCGGTTTGTGTTGTTTGGAAGACAGTGTTACCCCATTCTGTTGGTGCAACCAAATTATATATTGTTGGGATGTTAGATAAGTCTGTAGGTAAAAACATATTACCACCAGCATCAATAAAAGTCGTATGTGAAGAACTACCATAGTTCGCCAATATCTTACTACTATCATTTGTAGTGATAGGTGCAACATATGGAACATCAAACGTTGCCCTTACATTTAAATTCTCTATTTTACCTTCTCCTTTATTCATTATATCATATTATTTTTTCATTATGATTCTAAAAGAACTACTAAATTTATTGTCGTACTATCTGTACAATCTTCTCCACTACCATTGTCTTTTAATACACTAACATAAATAGTCCCAGTACTACTAACATAACTACTAGGAACTGGAATAGGTATAGTTAATCCAGCATCTTCCCAATACGCAAAAGTTGACGTAGTATAATCTGACGGTGCAATATTTGCTTCTTCTGCGGTTAAATCAAAGGTAGCTTGCCCTCCACCTTCATCAACCTCATTTATAGTTACTGGTGATAAAACCGGTAAAGGGGAAACATTTAAGTCCATAGTTGTAACATCAGAACACTCAACAGAATCATCGGTTGTTACCCTTACATAGATTATTGTATCACTACTAACATAATTTGCAGTGTTAGTAATAGGTGTAGTTAACCCTACATCTTCAAACCATTCAAAAGTTGCCGTAGGATCAAAAGGTGCAATATCTGTTTCTACTGAATTCAAATCAAAAGTTGCTTGCCCTCCTCCTTCATCACAAACATAATATTCTCCAGAAAAAATATTTGGTAGATTTGCAACTACTAATCCTAATGTTGCAGTATTTTCGCAACCACTAGAATCAGTAACTTTAACATAAATCGTTGTATCACTACTAACGTAACTACTTGTTGTAGCGATAGGTGTAGTTAATCCAATATCTTCAAACCATTCAAAAGTCGCAGTAGTATAATCAAATGGTGCTATATTACCTCCTTGCATATCCAGATTAAACGTTGCTATCCCTCCTCCTTCATTACATATTTCATTAATACCGTCAAAAAGCGTAGGTGGTGTACAAGGTGCTGGTGGTGCTGGTGGTGCTGGTGGTGTTTCTTCACTTTCTTCTTCTGCTGCTGATGCAGATGACGGACCACAATTATGAATTAGTTCACTTTGGTAGAAATATCCACCTGGTCGCCATTCAGGATCACCTATTACTGTGACATTCCCTTCGTATTCATTACTATCATTTATATGTGTTATAAACACTGTGTCATAATTACTAATTTGGTTTTTAGATTTTCTTACACATTTTCTATATTCATTTTCTAAACCTGCAATATAATTTCTTTGTCTCTCATATTCTACAGTACCTACAATATATTGTTGTTCTAAATCATCTTTAGCTTTAGTAAGTTGTTCACTTATAGGATAACAATTTTTAACATTATCGTTAAACTCTTCTTGATTTTGAACAAGTTCTTGTTGTAACTTACTTAAAGTTCCATTTAATTTTTTTAATTTTTCACTTAATTCCTCCAAATTGTTTTTAAAGTAAATAATTTTTTCCTCTAAATACTTAATTTCTGTAGCTTCATCTTTTGTTGGATTGCTTATTAATAATAATACCTCCAATCTACATTTGAATTCTTCTATTTTTTGTGTTATATCAAAAATTTCTTTTTCTATTTCTCTTATTTTTGATTTTAATTTTTTAATTTCTTCTGTTTCTGGTGTTAAAGACGTTTCATTTACTTCTACACATACATTTGCAGAACCAATAGAATCATTAGTGATACCAGATAATGGACAAATTTCACTATCGTTAAAGTTTAATACATATCTTCTGTAAGCGTATTTGTTTTGATCAAATATAGTATTTCTATATATTTTACCAGAATTATCACATCCCTCCCATATTGTAGTTGCAGGAACAACTTGTTCTAATAAATCTAACCAGTAATCACCTATTTGATCCATAAATTCAAATAAACTATTATATGTCAATTTACCAGTTAAATCTTTACCACAATTACTAGCGTTTAGATATAATAAATAGAATAATTGTAACATTGGGTAACCAGAAATTACTTGTCTGTTTTTAGCATCAATTAAATTACTACTAACTAATTCATCAAACACTTCTTTTATCTGTATATCAGATGGGTTAACATCTAAATAATCTAAAGGATTAACACAAATTTCTTTTGTTGTTCCTGTTACTATTATTGTTGACGATGTTAACGTAAACAATGAAGAAGGATCAGAAGTACATTCTTCACTAATAAATGCAGACAACTCTTTTATTGAGACAAGTTGTTCATCTATTGACTCCAATTGTTCTATTAAAGTGTTTCTTTGACTTTCATATTCTTCTCTTGTTTGACTCCTCTCAGTAGCGATAAAACTAATATATGTGTTTATATCATCTTCTAAATCTGTTAAAACTGATGAGTCATCCCCCAATTCAGTAAGTATATTATTCCACCCATCTGCCCAAAAAACTCCTTCATCTTCTAATTCACTAAGAATATTATTAATATCAGTAATCAAAGGATTAAAATATGTTGTAAGTGGGTAATATGGTGTACCCGATAAATCTCCAACAGTAGTTGCAGTTGGGTTAAGATCCATAATTTCTTGAAGTTCGTAAATTAGTTGTTCTAGATTATTTTTTAAATCCTCATATAATGACTGTCTAGCCTTTTCTTGTTCATCTAAATCTTTTATTTCACTCTCAATATCATTTTTTTCATCATATAACTCATCATATTGATTACTTAAAATAGTTAAATATTCATCACAATCCACCTCTTTTTCACAAAGTCCTGAATCAGTATTATATGTATACCCACTTATACATGGATTTTTACATTCCTCATAAGATGCAACAATCTCGTTTGAACAGTATGTACAGTCACCCTTTTCATTTTCAATTTCTAACCATCTACACTTTGATGTTGTACTATCCCAATCATAGTTTTTTTCTAAACCTAAACCATTTACACCTTTATCACTTATTAAACCATTTAATTTTATACAACATTCTTGTGTTATACCAGTAGTTTGGTTAAATGTTTGTGCGGTGTAACCACTTAAAATTTCTGTATACGAACCACCAATATAAGGTGTAACATCATCGTAAATATAATTTTCATATAATGAAAGTGTGCCATCTTCATCTTCTGTAATAACAGTAAATAATGAATTAACATCTTTATAATTACCAATAACAATATTATTAGTATTACAATTATTAGTTTCAATTTTAAATTCTGACAAACTACCACCTTTATTTAATAAATCCGTATATGACGCATTTAAAGTTGCATTATAATCAGAAGTTAATATATAATAATCATTTTTGAGTTCTGTTATTTGTTCTTCTAATGTATTAGTTATCGTATCACAACTAAATGGTAATCCTCCCGTATTTGCACTTAATGTAAATGTATATGCGGATAAACTACTGCTACCACTATCTCTAACACTTCCCTCATAAGTTACTGTACTACCACTTTCACAACTAGTAGGACATTCATCACAATCTATATTTTTCCAAAAATTATAGACATCACATTCTATAGCATTTGCTGGATCGATTGCGAATGTCGCTGATTTAGTATTTAAAATTAAATCAGAATGGTTAACATCGTATTCAGTATATCTATATTCTAACTCTTTCCATAATCTATTTTGTGGTTCAGTTAGTTTAGTGATATTATAGTTATTAGTTGATGCGGTATTACATACACCATCTGGATAAATTGTTTCATCAACCACACCATCACCATAATATACCCAAGATTTTCTATTATCTATGACACAACTTAAATCAGGTATCATACAATCATTAAAAGATAATCTTCTAGTGGTATCACAATCAGTAATATTCACTTTAATGTTATCAACAACTAGACATACCGCACATTCAAAGTTTTCTATCTCAATACCAATCTTAAATCTCTTATTAGGATATAGTCTTCTTAAATCTTTACATAAACATTCAGGTAAACTGAAATTAAGTGTACTCCACTGAGGTTCAAAGAAAGTAGATGAAGGTTTATTACTAATTATACTACTTAAGATACCTTGTTCCACTTCAGTAACGTCAATTTCTGATCCCTCAAAATAAACCCCACTGTAGTCATTAGTAGTGTCCCATTCCCATATAGGGTTAACTTCACTAGTGTATGGTAAATTTTTTATTCCATTATTATCAACGAACAACTTAAAATTAAGCTTTAAATCATCAATATAGTCAACATAATTACCACCCGAATTTTCATTTAATTTATTTAATGATTCACGAATTTCTTTATACCATATGGAGTAACATTCATTTTGATTTTTAAGAACGTATTGTAAACCTTCATTTACATTTTGAAGTACTTTTTCTAATTGTTTTAATTGTGTCTGACAACAATTAGTGTTTTGTTGTTCTAAATCATATCTTTTCTCTTCTTTATACCCTCTATATACATCTAAATCTTCATCGTATTGTTGTTCTTTATTTTTATATTCCGTTTCAATAACTTGTTTTGATGTTTCTTTTTCGTTTATCTGAGCAACTAATTCTTCTTTTTTTCTTTTTAATTTATTTATTTCACCTTTATTTCGACTTTCTTGTGTTCTTAAAGATACTTTTTCGTTACTATTTAATTTTAAATTACCATATGAGTCAGTGATATCGTTAACTGATTTACCTAATATTTTAGATGTTGTTTCAGCAACGGCTACCGTATCATTATTCTGTTGTTTAGATGTCTGTAAATTTTCATTATTATTCACAACACCATTTACACCATTCAATAATGTATTTAATCTTTTATTAGTATTTTCTAGTTCTTTTTCTATTAAATTTATTTTAACTTGATTATTTTGGTTTTTAGCCACAATTAATCTACTATTTAATTCGTTAGTTTGGTTACATAAATTTAATAATTCAGTATATGTTTTTATGTCTTCTGATACACTTAATGTTTTTGTTTTAACACATGACTGATAAGCAGTATTATAGTTTTCCGTACCCTCTTTGACTCTACTACTATTTTCACTCCTACAGAAAGATTCAACATTAAAATCATTTAATTGTTTTAATGTATCGTTATATATAGTACAATCTTTACTGGGTTGGGTATCCCCTAGTGATTGTCTTATGGTTTCGTTATCGTATTGTTTTGTTTCTATTTCTAAATCTAAATCACTTATGGATTTTTCTATTTCTGAAATATCATCGTTTATAGATTTTACATTTTTTTCTGTCTCATACCTATTAGTTTCTTTATTAGTTTCAGTATCAACTATTAATGAATCGGTTTCTGCCTTACTATCACTATATGCATCACTACTCTTAATACATTCTTCCGTTTCAATTATCATAGATTTTAATTGGGTAGCATAAGTCTCGTAATCAAATCGTAGTTTTGTCCATAAACCACAAGTTATTTTTAGTGGTAAAGCACATACCTCTTCTGTTGTAATATATTTAAAAGGTGGATACTCACAAATATTTTCCGATGTAGGAATGTCTGTATATCTCAAACACCCACTTTCAAAAAAAGAGTTTATTTGTTTTTCAACTAAAGTTAAATTATTAACTGTAGTTATCATAGATTCACTAAACGAAGGAAGTATATCTGGTTTCTGAGTGAGATATAAATTTTTATATTCTTTTATAACATTCTCATTCCAAACTTTTATATAAGAAAACCAATTCCTTTCATCCACCTCAACTATAGTTCCACCCATAGCGGTACAACATTCTAATGAAGGTTCAATCTGAGGTGTTTTTTGCCAAACCTTAATACTTTCATTATCATAATTTGTTGGTGAATACTTTTCTAATACTTTAGTATTTTTTTCATCAGTAAAAGTTATAAAATTATAACAGTATATATTATTAATTGTTGAGTCATTTATGATTGCTACATCACATTCAACACTTTCGCCAACACATTCTATTAAGTTATTAGTATCATATTTTAATATATAATCAAAAGTAATATCTACACTACATTCACAATCTTTTTCTTCTGGTAACTGAAAACCTAAATCATTCTCACTACCGAATAAAATTGTCACATCATTAATATCCTCACACTGTATATGTCCTGGTTTAACCACCGCATCAGTTGTCGATTCATTATATGGTCTTTTAGATACTGAATCACCGTTATTTGGTATTTTTATTAGTTTGTTATTAGATGGGTTAATTTTAAAAGTTCCATATTCAAAACCTTTTTCAATACCTATATTATTATATAAATCCCCTCCACTATCTTTTGTTGTATTCCAATCTAATATATGTTTATTTTCATTATCATCTGTCGCAGAAAAACTAACCCTACCGTAATTATCTATCGATTCAACACTCCATTTATTAGCATTATTAAGGTCAGGGTCCTCAAAAGTGGAATAGAAATCAGTAGTTACTTCACCAGGTTTAGAATTCCCATTAGTTTTAGTTATTGCAACTTCATTAATTAATGACTTTCGTGTAGAAAGGGAAGAGATTTTATCTATTGATTCATTTCTATTACTATATGGTTTATAGTTTTCATAACCACTACTTAACGGTGGTAAAATATTTAATTCACCCTTAAGTATTAATACTTCTTTTTTATTTTCTAAATCAATAATCTCTTCTTTTTTCTGAATTATTGAAATATTTGCTTTTTGGTTTTCTTTAGATGGTAACTTAGTATTTTGTAAAACTCTTTCCATCTTATGTAACTCAGTAAGTTTTGTCGATATTTCTGACTCAACTGATTTCACACGTGTTGGTAATGAAGATTGATCTTCGTCATCCACACAAATTACAAAATTAGTTACAGTACCATCATTATTTTTTACTGTCTTTATTTTACTACCATATCCGTACCACGCACAACATTCTGGACTACTTACAATAGTATCTGTACTAGCGTCAGCTCTTTTAAAACAATTATAAAAATCTTTACTACCATTATTTTTTTCTGCCCATTGAGATACTTTTTCAGGTGACTCGTTTATATCATACCCAATAATTTTTCTACAATATTCACTTGATTGATATTGGTAATGTGACCCATCTTCACTACATAACTGATAACATCCATCATCAACCACTACAATATCATTAGGTAAATTGTTACCAACTGTCTCAAAAACCACAGTTCCATCTTCTTTGACTTCTTTAGGTTTACCAGTACATGGTTCAACCCCACAATACTCAATAACCCTATCACCGTCTACATAAGAAATATATTTTCCAGATAACCCATCTACTTCGGAAGAATTACAACAACACTCGTATTTATTACCACTTAATTTTTCACCTGTTTTAGCATCAATTAAAATTAAAAAACCTTCTTTATATATTTTTTTTATATCACCACAACAATCTAAAGAAGGGTTTTCATATTCTTCTTCATTTTTAATAGATTCTACAACACATATCTCTAAAGATAAATTTGTATTACAATTTTCTGTTCTAATTTCTTCATTATAATTTTTACTAGCTTCTTCGTATTGATTTTTAACTAGAATAAAGTTAGGTGAATAACGTAAATAAGGGTACAACTTAATCTGTTATAGATATTGGTTATATTTTTCTTCTGCTTCATCTCTAAGTTGTTCTAACACGCTCTTACCATCTGGTTGTATCGGAGTTTCAATTAAACTGTAAGATACTTCCAAACAGTCTTCTATGTTCTGTATAATAGTATTAGTAGTATAATCATATAAAATTTCTTCAGTAAAAAATGTATTAGTCGTTACATTATTAAAAATACCATAATTGTAGTTTATAAAATTATTAACTTTATTAACACTTTCTATTAAATTAAATTCTGAATGACCACTGAAGTTTGGGATAAAACACTTACTAAAATAATTTAGGTATTCGTTCCCACCATCATATGATCCAACGTGTGGGTTATTACCTTTAAGGTTTGTAACACCTGCGTTTTCACCAAAAGTTTCTTTATACCAACCACCTGCTTTTTGGAAATACATTTCTGTGTAAGGATTTTCTATTATCCCTACAGTATTACCTGTGGTGGGCCCATTTACAAAATCTAAAATAACTAAGTCACCATTTTTAGGTGGTGAAGGGAATCCGTTATCGTCATATGGGATATGTGAAGTATCAGTATCACCAGTATAAAATAAAAGTAATTCTTTTATTTTATTCATATCTAAAGGTTTATCTACAATAACAATATACTCATTGAAATTGACTAACGCTTCAGGTGCACCAATGAATCTAAATAAAAATTCTATCGCTTTCCTAGTTCCTTTACTTTTCCATATCCACGCAATATTTAGAATTAATCTTCTATATAATTCAGTATCAACCTCTTTATTCGACATATTCTTTGGTGAACCACTAAATGAACCTAATCCAGGAACAGGTAAAACTGTTTTACTTAAATTGTTTGTCATTACAAATGATGTTGGGTCTAACCCTAACATATGTGTCAAATCTTTTACTAATGAATCTGGTATATTATCTTTTTTGTCGTAAGTTACTACATGTGCAAATTTAATACCATTAATATATTTTTTAATTTCATCAAAACTTACACCATATATTCTTAGTAGTTTAGTTGCCTTTTCCCCATCTAAAACTAAATTATTTCCGTCTCCTCTTGGTACGGTATCAAAACTACTTATTACTTCTGCAGTATATTTTCTTACAATTAAATCAGTATTTGTTTTATCATAATTAACACCTATACTGTTTATTTTATCTAAATTTGAAAGATAAAAACTATCGAAAAAGTTTAAATTATATCCATCTCTAATAATAGGAAATGTTAATTTTTCAGTAATTGTAACAACAACTCCTTGGTCAGTAATTTTAGGTGACGTAATTATACTAGTGTAAAGAGGGTAGGTATCCCTATTTAATAAATTATTTTGTAAATCATTTAATGATGTAAAAAATAACTCTCTTTCTACTTCGTTTGGTTTTATTGAAAAGGGTATTGATCCACTAACAGGTGCATTTAAAAAAGTAAGTTGGGAAATTATAAATCCAGTTAATTCAGGAAAGGGATTTCCTTCCACTACTAATGTTAATGTTGAGTTAGTTGACTGTTGGGCGGGTATAATATCTTTTATCTTTTTTATTATTCCATTATGTTCGACAACATAAGATTTATGTTTAATCGTAAAATTCCTTAATGTAGTATTTTCTAATGATGTACCCGTAAAAACTGCATCTGCAGTATAATTAATCCCATAAGGGTTATTAAAATAACTGGTATCTACAGTAAATGTAGATTCATCAGTGTTAATGTCATAAGTGTAGTTTGTAATATTATTACCACTTATACTACCCACTACAGAATCAACATAGATTGCTGCAGGCCATTTTGTGGAAACTTCTTCCAATGAAGCCCTAATTAATTCACTAGCAGAACCATACCATATATAAGTTAGTGGGTTGCTTAAATCTAAATTTAAACTAGTGTTAATATTACTATTAATGATAACCTCACTGTTGTCACTAACTACATCTTCTTTGGTATAATAAGGTGATTGTGTACCTTGTTGGAATACCACATTTGGTTTAGGATCTAAATTAGCATCAATTGAGAAGTTACCATTAGTAAACAATGGTGTTCCACCTGCGCTTGCAATTTGATTACCTACTAAATTGGGGCTAAAATTTCTATACTCTATATTATCATTATAATATTCTCTTTTAGCATGACACTCAATTTTTATT
>JAAHTH010000236.1_pt2 | contig 17246 bp, 12 predicted proteins | sample 6116091 | NCBI WGS metagenome assembly JAAHTH01 (sample SAMN13939990, study PRJNA603662) | sponge metagenome | isolation source: marine sponge | host: Mycale hentscheli | place: New Zealand | collected 2006 | reverse complement strand
CCCCCCCCCCCCCCCCCCCCCCCCCCCCCCCCCCCCCCCCCACCCTCCCGCTCCCAGCATGATGTTTTGGGCATGCCACTGAGGAAACGAATTATCCGCAGCATGAACACTGACGAAACCGCCGCCGCTCGCAACATATTTTTCAAAAGCCTTTTGAGTTGCCTCACTCCACAACTGGCCGTTGTAATTCGAAACCACCACGTCATATTCTGAAAACTCGGGAGAAAACGGCTCTGAATTTTCACCTCGTCCAGATGCCGTAGCAACATCGACCGCAAACCTTCCACTTCCCTCCAATATCTGCTCCATCAGAGGAGTCGTGACTTTCCAATTGTGATTATTTTGCCCATCAATCAATAACACAGAAATCTTGTCGAATTCCTGAGCCCGCAGTGACGAAGACGAAACAGAAGCAATAGCTGGAAGCAAGAGAAGCAGGGAGGCTAACTTGGGCATGTTTCGCTGCTGGAGGTAGTGGGATGAACAACGACAGAAGTCAAAAACGTCACCACGAACGTTTCAAAACCCCAATTCTAGCATTTCATTTGGTTCTACTGACCAGACTCTGTAGTGAATCCCCATGATTCATGAAGATTGATGCGGGCTTTGATCTAACAATTCTGGTACTTCAGCGGTTCTAAAACCTCCGACGGCCTTCTAATATAGGGAGACTCAAAGGAGCAAAGAATGTCAGAGTATTTACGCGGATCATTTCCTACAACTCGGATGCGGCGAGTGCGCCGTCATGATTGGTCACGGCGACTTGTCACCGAAACGTCACTAAGCACAAATGACCTAATCTGGCCCTTGTTCGTTTTTGACGGTAAAGGCCGACAAGCGGTCGACAGTCTTCCAGGTGTTGATCGACTCGGAGAAGATGAGATTGTCCGCGAAGCAATTCGAGCATGCGAGCTTGGCTTACCAGCACTTGCTATTTTCCCTGCTACCGACCCCTCTCTCAAAACCGAAGATGCAGCCGAAGCCGTCAACCCCGACAATCTTGTTTGCCGGACGGTTCGACGCGTCAAGCAGGCCGTGGGAAATCAAATCGGTATCATTTGTGATGTCGCTCTTGATCCATATAGCAGTCATGGACAGGATGGTCTTGTCCGCAATGGTGATGTTGCCAATGACGAAACGCTAGCGGTACTCTGCCGTCAGTCAGTGGTTCAAGCTGAGGCTGGCTGTGACATCATTGCTCCAAGCGACATGATGGATGGTCGAGTGGGAGCGATCCGAACTGCTTTGGATGAGCAGAATTTTTCGAATGTCCAAATCATGTCCTACGCTGCCAAATACGCGAGCTCTTTTTATGGCCCGTTTCGCGATGCCGTTGGCTCCTCTGGTAACCTTGGCGGCGCGAGTAAAAAAACGTACCAGCAAGCACCATCACAGACAGATGAAGCATTGCATGAAGTTGCTCTTGATTTACATGAAGGCGCTGATAGCGTGATGATCAAGCCGGGAATGCCATATCTTGATATTGTGCAACGTGTAAAGCAGACCTTCGCGGTTCCTACATTTGCTTATCAGGTCAGTGGCGAGTATGCGATGCTATCTGCAGCAGCACAAAATGGATGGCTTGATCGCCGCCAAACTGTTCTCGAAAGTTTACTCGCTTTCAAACGTGCGGGTGCTGACGGCATCCTAACGTACTTCGCACCTGAAGTTGCTCAATGGCTCAGTGAGTGACCCTACCATGAACCACATCAGTGACTCTGGCACCGCCTCCTCACTCGAGAACCTTGAATCACTCGCGACTAAGGCGTCCGAACGATTTCAATGGCACTGGGAAGAAATCCCAATAGCGGGTGAAATTCGCAAGCTGGCAGTTGCTTCCGACCCAGAAGGAATGCTGATCGATGCTTGTGAGCGGCAGGATGCTGGCGAAGAGGGTGTAATCGATCCATTTTGGGCAACCACCTGGCGTGCGGCATCAGGGCTTGATCATTTTATGAGTGACCTCGCACTGACTGGCATGCGAGTCCTTGAGCTCGGCTGTGGTACTGGGCATGCTGGGCTTGCGGCAGCTCACCGTGGATCGCAGGTGGTTCTCACTGATGGCGTCACTGACCCATTGATTCTCGTGAAAATGAGCACTTGGGAGCTAAGAGAACGCTGTCAAGTTCGGCAGCTAAGATTTGGGATTGATCGCATTGAGGGAGCAACATTTCCGCTTATCCTCGGAAGCGACGTTACCTACCTACGATCACTGTGGCCGGAATTGGATCAGTGCCTGCGAGAACATTTGGCTGAAGGTGGCGAAGTGTTACTTAGTGATCCATACAGGATCATTGGCAACGAATTTCGCGATTGGATTCAAGATCGTGGATGGTCCTATTGCGAACACAAAGTAGAACTGAACGACGATCCTGCTCACCCGATTAGGGTGATGCAATTAAAAGCTAAGTAATTTCTGAGCTTTAGATGCCAGTAGTGTCGAGCAAGTACTGAAACTGGCGAGAAGAAGAACGCATCCCAACCTGACTGCTCGTGCACCTACAATCAGATCAGTCTCGCCTTCTGAAAATGCTTCTTGAAACACGTGGCGAACAACGGCAGTAACAGTCTCAATAGGCATTACCAGCGAGCTATTCTTCTGGTCATTGACAGACTCATGCAGCATTTTGCAGAACACTTCGGACTCGCGTGAGACAAACAATTGCTTGATATCCAGCGACCGCAATCGTTCCAGATCACCCACGGTGAGGGTAAAATCACCACATTGGCACAGAACATCGTCCTCGGTCTCCAATCTGTACCTGAGGCAAGTCGCCTCAGGTGACAGAACTCGGCATTTAGACAACGACGTTAAGCGCAATGGCCTCGAAGCGTGTATGAGTTTGAATAGGACTGGAAGAAACCAGCACCAGCACCAAGGAACAGAACATCACCTGGTGGGTTGTGAAGGTTACCCCAACCACATCACTCTTTCATCGTCAATGTTGATGGCAAGCCCGTCAATGCGCATTGCGAGTTGACAGGAATGAAGGTTTAGACCATGCCACTGATGGACGGGGAATCCTCTCGTTTTGCACCAAGAGGACACTATTCACTTGAGTTTAAACTCAGAGGGCAGTTCGTACTTGCCTTTCGCTGAATTGCGGGTGGTAACGAGTATCTCTTTGGTTCCTGGCTTTTTGGCATCGTCTGTCACCACCCAGATGAGCGCTTGCTTCTCATCATCGGGCCCAGTTGCCGTCTTGTCGGGATTAGCGAGCCTCAACAATTCGGTAAGCACTTGCCGCAGTGGGATGTTTGTCTGTGTGAAGTTTCGAACTTGCTGATTCTGGGTGATCCCCATCAGCTGCAAGTCTCCACCAACGATACGAATGTTTGGCAGTTTGGACCCACTCGGTAAGTCCCTCTCATAAGCGGTCACAATATTATCAATCGCGAACTCAAGTGATTCCTGTTCAAAAGTAACGGACATTTTACGATTCAGAAGTTCTTCAATCGAAAGCGGTTTTTTCGAGACAGGACCTCCAGAAGCCACAGCCCCGCCCTCGGGTGTATTCAGCGCCAGCACCGTGGCCAACGTAACCTGAGGAACCGCTTGCGCAGGCAGGTACGCATTAGCGATCGCCATTTCCTCTGACACACCAAACCGCACCTTTTCCGCAACGAAATTTACCATGGGTCGCAGTCGATTCGCGAGCAAACGCCATGAAGCATCGGGTACGGAGTTAATGATGAATTCATCGGCCCAGTCGGGCCAGCCGCCAATCTCTTCCTGAAGCATTCTCACAAGTGCAGCAGGACTCGCACCACCACTTGGCGTCAACCGTGTCTCGATGAACATTTGCTCGCTGCCAAAATTCACTGACACGAGCATCGCCGAGACATCTGGTTGCAATGCTGATTTCAGTGGATCAACAAGCCCTGGCAATGAGTTTGAAAGCAGTTCTCGACCATCTGCAAACAGAAAATTCGGACTAGCAAAAAGAACGACGATGTCAGATTCCGCACTTGTAGTATCCCACATCGCCTGTGAGTTTCTCGGGAGAAGAATTGACGCCCCTTCCATTTCAGCGACTTCACTTATTTTGGCAACTGATCCAATCGCAAAACGGCTGACGGGATCGTCTTCTTTCCCTTCAAAATAATAGGCATCGGATTCCGGCGAGTCACCTGCATAGATGGTAACACCCTCAGCCGTACGGGCCGCTGCCACCTTCCACTTCTCAAGCAGATCTTTTGCTGGCACAGGATCTTTCAGCTGTATCGATAACGATACTTCTGGCCAGCCTTCTTTGCCCGGGTGCAATGCCAAACCACAAGTCTGTATCGAATCCACAGGTACAACCGCACGTTCAGCAATACGGGAAATCAGGGCATCCAGATCTGGCGAAAACACCTCGATAACTTGACCACCAATGTTACTTTCGACAATCGAAGCGACACGCAAAGAGGCGATCATGGCTGGCCCTGGTGGCAGGTACTCCAAGGATGCTTTTTCCGCGTCAGCTGCGTAAGGTGGTACGTACAGTAATCGATCATCATCTATCAGTTGATATCCAGTTGTCTGCCGCTTCGGCGTCGATGTTCCCTCCTGGGTTTCATTCCGCTTTGTACCGTTGTCTTCATCTTCCCTTTCACGATTGGAAACGCGTGGAATCACCGCAGGTGCTGGCGGACGCATTCGATTCTTTTCAGCAGTCTTTTCCTCCGCACTCCTCGGCACCAGTAATCCAATCACCAGCAACAGGATTGCAACGCACATTGCCCCAAGAACCAACGGCGCTTTTGATTTCTTTTTACGACGGGAACGTTGTTTTGGGGCACTCGCCTCGCCCGCAACCGGTGGTGGACCAGGAGGCTCAGAAGAACCATTGACCGCCGATACGCGTTTTCGATTACTCGCAACCTCTTTGGAGGCACTAGTACTTTCGGGAACAGCGTCGGGTGAAGTCTTCGAGCTGTCTATTGTTGAAACGGTTTGACCACCGGCACCACGGGGAATTCGATTCGCTTTCTGGTCGACCTCAGCCGCAGTCACATCTACGTTGCCAGCGGCCTTGCGGTCCCCAGTTTTACCCCTCGCTTCTTGTACAACTTCGACAACAGGAATGTCCTTGCTGGCAGGAGGCTCCGAAATTGTGCTCGCTTGGTTCACCTCGACGGTCGATCTGTTTGCAACTTGAAAATTATGTTCAGTTGCACTGCTGGGTATTGCTGTGATATCGGCCACCGTTTTGTTGGGTAGCGTTTTGTTGGGTACCTTGGAAGAAACCAAAGGCAAGAGGGCAGTAAGAGCATTCGACAACTGCTCAGCTGCTGCAAAGCGGGAAGCGGGGTTTTTGGCCATTGCGAAAGCGAGCACCCGGTACAGCGGATCACCTGCCTCAGCTTTTTTTACCGCTTCCGCTAATTCAGGGGGTGTCACAGAAGCTTGAGCTTTAATCAACTTCGTAGTGGACTCCCCATCGACTGGAAATCTGCCAGTGGCCAATCGGAACAGCAGACAGCCCAATGCATAAATATCAGTAGCCGCGTTGCAGTCCTGATCCGGCTGGCTGAACTCTGGCGCAGCATACAAACCAACTGCTTCATCACCATCGAACCAACCAGACTGATTTTCCTCGATACCCTGAGGAGGACCTGAGGGATCTCGCAGTAGTAAAACATTGCCGTCACTGCCCAACCAAACGTGCTCTGCTCTGACCGCACCATGAACCAATGGCCGCTGATGCATCGCAGCCAATGCGTTCGCCAAAGCAATCCCGAATTCACACACCTGACGTTGACTGAAGCATGCACCTTCCTTGATAGAACTGGATAGTGCTTGGCCACGAGGCAACTCAGAAAAAATGAGTGTCCAAGCTTGCTGAGTCTCGTCTTCGAACGTTTGCAGTGAGGCTGTTTCAACTTCCTGATGTGCCTGTAGCCACTGGTCACGACCGCCAATGAACTGATCTGCGGCAACCCGAAACAGAACACCGAGACGGCCGTCATCAATACGAGAGACAGGAATCCAACGTGGCAAGGGCTTGGGTCCTTTCTGCGCTCTTACCACATAGTTCCCGGACCTGATTTCCCGCGGTGGATCAGCCAAGAGTGACTCAGCCTGAAAATCAGTCAAAGTTCCCTTCACCATAAGAAACTTGGCCAAGTCACTGCTATCGCTTGGCGGGGTGCCAGCATTTGCATCAGCGTATTCACCTGCTATCTGCTTGCAGCCCGAGGCATCAACAATGCCCGACTTGACCAGCCCTTTCCAGAATTCGCCCAGCGCGATCGACATACAACTTTTTCAATCAAACGAAGATTTCAACCTAAAGAAACTTAATCTCTATTCTACGCCATGATCAGGCTTTCGCCGACCTCATCCCGAAAGGGCTGGTCAAGTTCACCACAACTGATTGCCTATTGGTGGATATTTCGCAGCCAACTGCGGTCTTCGCAAGCAAAATCCCATCTTTGAGGACTGCGCTATCGGCACTAAACTGTTTCCATCGCGAAACGCCAAACTGCTCGGCAGGCTGCTCCTGCGGCAGCCGATGCATCATGCAGATACAGGTCAAAGTAGACGAATAGTGATCTAGGCCTGCAGTAAAGCATGCAATCTAGCTCATACGAGTATCTTGTTTGGCAACCAGCAGAACCGCGATAACCTGTAAATCCTCATCAGCCAGATCTTCGCGGCACTCGAGATACGAGAAACAGAAGTGAACATCGTTTATCTCCCAACCGAAGCCGTACCGTTCGCAAAAACGGGGGGATTGGCAGACGTATGCGGCACTCTTCCCTCGCGTGTTGCCGAACTGGGGCATCGCACAGCCATTATCATGCCAGCTTTTCGTAGCGTCCACCAAAGTCATGCGGGCGTTGAACCAACAGACATCAGTTTCGCCATCCCAATGAGTCCCCGAAAACTTGTGGGATGCCGACTGCTGCGAGGGAAACTGCCCAGTGCACAGGATGTTCCGGTCTGGTTCATCGATCAACCTCAATATTTTGACCGCGAATCGCTCTATGGAACCGCCACAGGTGACTATCCGGATAACGCCGAAAGGTTTTCATTTTTCTGCCGAGCCGCCATCCAAGCTATCCAAAGGATTGGCTGGAACTTTGATATCGTGCATTGCAATGATTGGCAAACTGGACCGGTACCATCAATGTTGGCTGCGGACCAACATCTTTCGCCCGCATTGAAGAATCACGCAACGGTGATGACGATTCACAACTTGGCGTACCAAGGCAACTTTCCCAAATCAGAATTTGAATGGACCGGACTTGATTGGCAACATTTTAATCATGACGAATTTGAGTTTTATGACCGCGTCAATTTCCTGAAGGCCGGAATTGTGGCCGCTGACACCATTACAACTGTCAGCCCCAGATACTCCGAGGAGATTCGGACCAAAGAGCACGGTTGTGGATTGGAAGCAGTACTTGAAAACGTTTCTGGTCGCATTTCGGGGATTACCAATGGCATTGACCAGAGTATCTGGAATCCAAAAACAGATACCAAGCTGGTTGCCAACTACGACGTGAAGTCCTGGCAGCAAGGAAAACTAGCGAACAAGCGAGCCTTGCAGCAACAATTCGCTCTTGAACAGAGCGATGAAGTACCAATGATTGGTTTGGTTGGTCGCTTGGCAGAGCAAAAAGGTTGGGATCTGATCCTGCCGGTCCTCCGTTGGCATCTTGACGGGAATCGTCCGACGCAGTGGATCGTACTGGGAAGTGGCGATGCTCGATTCGAGCATGAACTGCGGGCTTTGCAAGAGAAACACCCGGATCGTTTCGCGTTGCATGTGGGATTCAGTGATATGCTGGCGCATAGGATCGAGGCCGGTTCAGATATTTTCGTAATGCCAAGCCACTACGAACCGTGCGGACTAAACCAACTTTACAGCATCCGCTATGGAACCATTCCAGTCGTTACGCCAACAGGCGGTCTGGCAGATACCGTCATTGACTGCAATGAGAATTCAGTTGCGAATAAAAAAGCAACAGGCTTTCACCTGCACAGCATTTCACCTCAAGGGCTTGATGATGCGATCGGGCGGGCGTTGCATCTCCGCTACCATCATCCAGTGCAATGGGCAAATTTAGTTGAAACTGGCATGGCACAGGATTGGTCATGGAAGAAAAGTGCGAGGGAATACGAATCGCTCTATGCAAAAACGTTAGCCCTTAAGTCTGCTGCAAAGTGGACTGAGTGACTCTAGCAGTAAAAAGCTCTGCAATTCTCCATTCTCGCTGCGAGGATTTGAACAAATGGGGTACGATTTTGTCTCAGAATTAAGAGATGTACATTTGAGCGACAAGGCAATTTGCTCAGCACTGCGGAGTGCCCCATGGTCGAGGCATCAAAGCCGAACACACTATCAACTTCGTCCAGCCCTCCCTCACAAGGGACTGGAGAATCACGCTTTGACCCCGTCACGGGCAACTGGACTCTTTTTGCTCCTTACCGCGCAGAGCGTCCCGAGGAGTTTGTAGAATCCCGCCAACGGATACGTAAACAGATCGCATGCCCGTTTTGCCCGGGGAACGAGAGCACAACCCCACCCGCTGTCTGGATCGGCCATCCGGAAAATCACGAACCAGTAAACGCAGAGCGACAGCCAACAACTGAACTGCCACGGCAAGAATCTGCGGTAGAAGGTGACTGGGCAGTTCGTGTTGTGCCCAATAAATTCCCAGCAGTAACAGCGGTTAACAGCGTCCGGGAAAAAGACAGCACTTCCTACACGCATCCACAGCGCTTGTCAGGAAACTGTTCTACCTCTACGACAGATTCGACACTTTTTCAAAGACGACCAATTGCGGGTGGCCACGAAGTCTTCATCGAATCGCGTAACCATGTCCAATCAATCACTGAACTGGATGTTGCTGAGGCCGCGCTTGTTTTCAAAGCATATCGCGACCGTCTTCTGCATTGGCGTGATGTACCTGAAATTGCCTACATCAGCACTTTTAAGAATGTAGGAAGCAAAGCTGGAGCATCTCTGAGTCACACACACAGCCAACTAATCGCTACGGATCGAATCCCACCCATGGTGGCGACCGTGGCAGAACGCATGTCAAATCATCGTCTCACAATGGGAAGCTGTCTGCACTGTGACCTTGTACGTGCTGAATTGAAGGCAAAGAAAAGAATCATCTGGCGAGATAAATCGCTGATCGCGTTTTGTCCTTTTTCCAGTCATCTGCCATTCCTTGTACGAATCACGACGTTGGCACATCAGCCCTGCTACGAGGACCTCACAGAATCCAACATCGAATCAATTTCACGTCTGGTGAGACGCGTTGTTGCATGGATTGAAAAGTTGTTTCCGGGCACGGCCTACAACTTCTGCCTTCATACACGCCCACCGGGCTGCAACGATCCTTCAGATGCCTACCACTGGACTATCGAGATTTTCCCGCGGATGACACAAGTCGCCGGTTTTGAATTCAGCAGTCATTGCATGATCAACCCTGTACTACCTGAGGATGCGGCAACCCAGCTTCGAAGTCGTGCATTAGCAGAAGATCCACGACTCATACTCTGAACAACCACACGAACCCTGACGGGTGATGCAACTGGTGAAACACCTGTGGGAATTGATTTTCAGGTAATTGGTTCAGTGAAAACACTCATTAGCCAAACCTTGTGCTTTGTGATCAGGCTGCAGCCCTTGCCTTCCCACTCCGATAGACCCTACAAATCCAATGAACTTCCAATGAACTTGGGTGCCCATTGGAACTGATACGTAAATTATGGAAACGCGTTCAACTGCGCAAACGAGGCCAATAATAGGAGTCATGTCTGGTTTCATTGACCAAGTTTGCAAGGTGCCCAGACATAAACTTGAAAATCATATTTGGCGATGAATCTCTGACTTATACAATCATCGCTTGTCGACCAGACGACTCAAACTGATATTAATAAAATGACGCTGCACGCATCTCTATGTCTCGTTCTGCACAACCATCAGCCAATCGGAAATTTTGATGGGGTATTTGAGCAGGCTTACCAAGACAGCTACTTGCCATTTTTGGATGTGTTTGAACCGTACGACCAATTGCGGATTTCACTGCACACATCTGGCCCATTGATGATGTGGCTCGCTGAGCGACATCCGGAGTATCTGGATCGCGTTCGGATGCTGGTTGACGTGGGTCGGATCGAAATCATTGGCGGCCCTCAGTATGAGCCAATTCTTACCATGCTGCCGTCGCGGGACAGGGTTGGTCAGATTCAGGCGTATAGTGCTTGGCTCGAACGCAATCTGGGCGCCGCTCCCTCTGGAATGTGGATGCCAGAACGGGTTTGGGAATCATCGCTCGCGAGCGATCTTGTTGATGCGGGTATCAGCTACACAGTCCTGGACGACTTTCATTTCCGGGCAGCTGGACTCGAGGATTCAAGCCTGTCCAGCTACTACCTGACCGAAGACGATGGTCGCGTTCTCAGAATTTTCCCTGGCTCGGAGCATCTCCGGTATACCATTCCTTTTCAACCGGCCAGCGAGACGATTGATTACTGCCGCGAGGTCGCGGAAAAATCACCAGGAGCCATCCTGACGTTTGGTGACGATGGTGAAAAATTTGGCACTTGGCCCGATACCAAGACGCATGTTTATGACGACGGATGGCTACGTTCATTCTTCGACGCTCTCACCGACAATGCAGATTGGCTCCAAACGGCGACTCTTGGTCAGGCTGTTCAACAGACCGCAGCAGCAGGAAAAATCTACTTACCGGACTGCAGCTACCGTGAAATGACTGAGTGGGCATTGCCAATCAGAGCGCAGACGCAATTCGAAGATGTGGTGCATGCCTTGGAAGACCACCAAAGGTGGAAAGATCTGAAATCATTCGTTCGAGGTGGCTATTGGCGGAATTTCAAGACCAAGTATGACGAAACCAACGAGATGTATGCTCGCATGATGAATGTCAGCAAACGACTTTGTGAAGCGGAGGAAGCGGGCGCAGATGCCGGCGAACTTTCCGTAATCAGAGATCATCTGTATCGCGGGCAATGCAATTGCCCGTACTGGCATGGTGCCTTTGGAGGTATTTATCTGCCACATTTGCGCAATGCGATTTTCAAACACTTGATCCAAGCTGATACGCAGCTCGATCAAGTCATGAACTCGGAACTGGCAGCCGTTCAAGCAACCGCCGAGGACTACAACTTTGACGGTCTGCAGGAAATTCGACTTAGCAACAACCAACTATGTGCATGGTTAGCGCCAGCACATGGAGGTCGATTGTACGAACTTGATATCCGCACAATCGGACATAACCTGTTGGCCACACTGCAACGGCGGCCCGAGAATTATCACCAAAAAGTTCTTAATGGACCGAGCAACAGCGATGAAGATGTTGCCAGCATTCATGATCGGGTGGTGTTCAAACAAGAAGATCTTGATCAGCGACTGCACTATGACGCGTATCCCAGAAAAAGCTTGATGGACCATTTTTATGATGATGAGGCAACACTTGATTTGGTTGCCAATGGTCAGGCCATGGAGCGAGGGGATTTTGTTGACCTTCCTTATGAAACCAAGCTTCGCCGTGGATCTGATCGTGTGCAAGTTCAAATGCGTCGTGACGGAAATGCGTGGGGGATCCCCATCACCATCACTAAAGCTGTCACGATGGCCGCTGAAAGCAATCGTCTGCGACTCACCTATTTGCTTGAGAACTTGCCTCCGGAAAAGCCATTGCACTTTGCCATCGAAATGAATTTTGCCGGAATGCCTGCAGGTGCCGACGATCGATATTTCAGCGATATCGAAGGTCATAGCCTTGGCCAACTCGGGACCCAACTTGACTTGTCAGAAGTCCATGGGATCAGTCTTTCAGATCGTTGGTTGGGTATAGATGTTGCCTTGGCGATAGACCGACCGAGTGGGATTTGGGCATTTCCAGTGGAAACAGTCAGTCAAAGTGAAGCCGGATTCGAACTGGTGCATCAAAGTGTATGCGTCCAACCTCATTGGCTTGTTAGCGGAGATGCTGAAGGCCGTTGGGCCGTCGAGATCGATATGACGACCGCCTGCGAGGAGCAGATGGAAACAATTTCGGAAAAAGATGTCATCCGTTTGTAAACACAGACGAGATCTGCCGGTCATGCTTGCACTGTTCCCGTCGGATCGACCTGCCGCCCTGATTAAGACAGACGCTTGGGCACGGGGAACTCAAGCACAAACTTGGTGCCCCGCCCGACTTCACTTTGGACGCTGATGCGCCCACCATGTGCTTCAATGATTTTTCGGGCTGTCGGCAGGCCCAGTCCAGAGCCTCCATCTTTGGTGCTGTAAAACGGCTCGAACATGTGCAGCACCGTGTTGTCATCGACACCACTGCCAGTGTCGATAAGATCCAATGCGACGCTTTTACGGGTGGTGTAGGTTCGCACCATCAGTTGGCCCCCCGACCCCATCGACTCTAACGCATTCTTAACCAGATTCATCAAGGCTGCTTGCAAAGAATCGCTGTGTAAGAGAATCGCGGGCAAATCTGGGTCAAGGTACTTCACAACGTCAATTCCATCGGCATCAGCTTGAGCCTGATAGGCTCGCAAAACCATCAAAATCTGGTCGTTCAGGCTGCCCGGAAGCAAATCGATATCGCGTAGGCGAGTGTATTTGAGGAAATCACGCAAAAGCCCCTCCATACGCTCGCACTGGCCACGGACAATGTCGACCCGCTCCAGAGACCGTCGACTGCCTGGTGAATCCAATTCCTCCAAATCCTCACTAAGCAGGTCGATATTCATGTGAATCACAGACAGCGGATTCTTGATCTCATGTGCAAGCGATCCGGCTAATTCCGCCAATTCCTCATATCGAGCCCGCATGGGATCTACTTCAGGCTCGTTTTCGGCACTGGACATTTGGACTCGATGACAATGAATACTGAAGGACAGCCACCAATTGTAGCGACCACAGTGCCGAGGGAAATGATGTTCGTCGTCTGCTACTACGAAGATTTTCCCAGATCTGCTCCACCCTGAATAACCGCGTTGAATACTTCACCCACGGAAACGCGAATCACTGCATTACAAGCTGAGCATCCGAATCTGAACCAGTAATTCAGTAAAGACGCCCCTCCAATTTCGGTAACTCAATCACAAATTGACCCTCATTCTCCGCATTCGACTTACTTCGATCCAGCACCCACATATCTCGCCCTCTGGCAGAGCGCCCCTTGAAGTTTCTCGGCCAATCCTCTAGCCACCGTGGAATTGACCTCGCGCAGCGTGGGAAGGCATTTTTGCATGGTCACAGGTTTTTGCAGCATTACGCCACCTTGCCGAGCCACATCGTTCAACCGTAATCTGGAATACTCTGCTTATTTCCTTCATCTCCCCTGCCAGACCAACATGTCCACCGCAAGCAAAGATAATTCTACGACTGCCGATCCTTATTTTCAGTCTCTTTTTGCCGACCGAATCGGCGGTGCAAATTACGGCAAAGACACCGAAATCTACAAGTTCGAAAAAATTAAACGCGCCAAGCGTAAAGCACTGACCGACCATCCGGATCGTGTGCTGCTGGACTTTGGCATTGGTGAAAATGATGCTATGGCAGACAAATCCATTCGGGATTTGATGGCACAGGAAGTCAATCAGCCAGAAAATCGCGGCTACGCTGACAACGGTGTTGCAGAATTCAAACAGTCAGCGGCACGTTTCATGAAACGCCGCTTCGGTGTGCAGCTTGATGCAGACACCCAAATCAACCACTGCATCGGAAGCAAGCCAGCCTATGCGATGCTTCCTGCATGCTTCATCAACCCAGGTGACATGACGCTCATCACGGTGCCAGGTTACCCCGTCGCGGCCACTCACACCCGTTATTATGGTGGCGAAGTCTTTAATCTGCCGCTACAAGCTGAAAATAACTTCATGCCAGACTTGGATGCTGTGCCCGACGACATCTATCGAAGAACAAAAATTCTGGTCCTCAATTATCCAAACTCACCTACCGGAAAAACGGCAACAGCGGACTTTTATGCCAAGGTTGTTGCTCTCGCTAAAGAAAAGCAGTTTGTCGTGGTGCAAGATGCGGCTCACATCATGCTGACGTTCGATGGGGAACCACTTAGCTTCCTTCAAACGCCGGGTGCCATCGATGTTGGGGTCGAAGTTCACTCAATGAGCAAGGGCTATGACATGATCGGTTGGAGGATGGGCTTTGTTTGTGGTCATCCCAAAATCGTTTCTGCATTTGCGGATGTCAAAGACAATAGTGATAGCGGGCAATTCATTGCGACCCAGAAAGCAGCCGCAGCAGCTTTGGACGATGATTCGATACCTGATCAGGTTAATAAAAAGTATCGTCGCAGACTCGAAAAACTCGTAAATACGCTCAATGAATGTGGTTTCGAATGCGAAGTACCTGGTGGTACCTACTTCTTATATGCTAAATCACCTGTGGGAAGTCAGGCCGGAAAATCGTTCGCTGCTGCAGAAGATGCAACGCGGTACCTGATAGAAGAATTCGGTATCGTAACCGTTCCGTGGGACAATGCAGGTGCATTCCTGCGTTTTAGTGTCACCTATGTCGCACCCACGGAAGCCGATGAAGATGCCCTGATGGAAGAGACGAAACGTCGCCTCGGAGATGCCGGCTTGACTTGGTAGCACCAGTGCAATGTGATGAGTCGTGTGTTGTGATTACGCCACACGATTTGTGGCTGCACTGCTGCAACCTGATGTTTCTATCTCTGCTTGTCGAGCCGCTTGTCGAGCCAAAGAGAGGATCTGAATAGTGAAGCAGAAGCCCAAATAAAAAAGCCGCTCGTAAGTCTACGAGCGGCTTTTAAAATTTGATGAGCTTGGAAGCAGCGTGCTAGCCGACACTCTTCACCATTGCGACCAGCCGACTCTTGGTTCGAGCTGCTGCATTGCGATGAATCAGATTCTTACTGGCTGCACGGTCAATTTTCTTTTGTGCAACGATGTACTCTGCCTGTGCCAAGTCACTGTTTCCTGCCTCCACAGCCTCTCGCACACGGCGAATCTGAGTTCGCATGTTGCTTTTTCCGGCTCGGTTGTGCGTCCGACGCTTGTCGTTCTGGCGAAGTCGTTTCTTGGCGCTGGCTGTATTAGGCATAATTCGGGCGGACGCGGATCAGGCGTCGAAGACAGGGTTGGGGGTATGTCAGGTTTTTCAGGCCGCGTAGTATGGCAATCTATCAGTCATCTGTCCAGAGTCGATCTGCAAAGCGCACAATGCTATTTATGAATGGCGCCGTTTACCTAATCGGAGCAGGCCCGGGAGACCCCGGCCTGCTAACCGTCCGAGCAGCTGAGTTGTTAGCCTTGGCTGACGTGGTCTTATATGACGGACTCAGCAACCCGGAACTGCTGCAGCATGCTCCCCAAGCGGAACACATTTGTGTCGGAAAACACGGAAAAACCCGCATTTGGAAGCAAAGCGAGATCATTCAAGAGATTCTCGGGCATGCAAAAGCTGGCAAAATCGTGGTTCGGCTCAAAGGTGGTGATCCAGCAATATTCGCTCGCACAGCCGAAGAAGTCGAAGCGGTAAAAGCTGCTGGCCTGCCACTGGAGATCGTCCCAGGCATCACAGCAGCCTTGGCAGCTGGCTCATTTGCAGGAATTCCCGTCACCCACCGAGGCCTTGCCTCAGCCGTCGCCCTGGTCACAGGCCATGAAGAACCCTCAAAAACCGAAACGGCTTTAGATTGGGAGGTTTTGGCAAAATTCCCGGGCACTCTAGTAATTTACATGGGAGTCACCACGGCTGAAACTTGGACACAAGCACTCTTGCGGGCTGGAAAAGCAGCAGATACTCCAGCAGCGTTAATCAGACGCTGCAGCCTTCCCGATCAGCAAATCATTCACTGCCGATTGGACCAAGTCGCTGCTCAACTGAGTCCTGCCAGTCGCTTCCGACCACCCGTGATCGTGATTCTCGGCCCAGTAACACAATTGGCAGAAACCATGAACTGGATTCAGGATCGTCCACTGGCGGGCCGAACAATCCTCGTCACGCGTCCTCAAGGTCAAGCTGAAGCACTGGCCAAACCACTGCGAGATCTAGGCGCTCGAGTACTGCAGCAGCCCGCCATCGCAATCGAACCACCAAAGGACTGGGAACCAGTCGATTCGGCCATCGCCAAGTTGAGCGAATATGACCTGTTGATTTTCTGCAGCCATAATGGAGTTCAGTTTTTTCTCAACCGCCTCAAAAAAGGCGGAGGTGATATGCGAGCGTTAGCAGGGTTGGAGATTGGCTGCATAGGAAAAAAAACAGCTACGGCACTTCAGAAATTTCATCTCCAGTGTGATTTTATGCCCGACACATTCCACGCTGAAGCGATGACAAATCTGCTTGCCTCACACGCCAATGAAAAACGCATCTTGGTGATCCGGGCAAGTCGTGGCAATGATGAGTTTGCCACACAATTGACAGCGATGGGTGGCCATGTAACGCAAGTGATTGCGTATCAACACAGCGACGTTAATGAGTGCGACGCGAGTATCAAAAAAGCCGTGTCCAATGGGGAAGTTGATTGGGTCACCATCACAAGCAGTGCCACCGCGGAAAGTTTGCACCGTATGTTTTCCGACTCCATGAACGACATGAAAATTGCCAGCCTCAGTCCCGTTACCTCAAAGAAAATCGGCGAACTTGGCTACCCAATTAATGCAGAAGCGAGTCCCTACACCATCGAAGCATTAGTCGAAGCATTAGTGAAAGCAGAACAATGATTCCAAAACGTTATCAACAGATGCATCAGTCGCATCCTGAACTGATGGAGGCATACGAATCCTTTGGAAAAGCAGCCAAGGATGCGGGCCCGCTCTCCGCAAGAGAAATCGCACTCGTAAAACTGGCCGTCTCCTTGGGTGCGGGCTTGGAAGGAGCGTCTCACTCCCACTCCCGCAAAGCGTTGGAAGCAGGATGCCAACCAGAAGACCTAACGCATGTTGCTATCCTCACTGCACCCACCCTTGGCTTTCCTTCCATGATGCGATCAAAGTCGTGGGTTGAGTCGATCGTTTCTAAAAAGTCCGATCGTTAGCATCACCATGCATTCTATTCTGGGTGTCGTTTTGTGCGGCGGAAATTCGACTCGCATGGGACGCGACAAATCGACAATCCACCATCAGAATGGCCTGACATTCCTTGAACACGCCGTCGAAAGGCTAGGTCCCATCTGCGATGAGGTCTGCCTTGCCGGCAAATCGAATTCCGTGGCGGATCTAGTCGCATTGCCTGATCCCTTCCCACATCAAGGCCCTATCTTTGGCGTGCTGCAGGCCC
>JAAHTH010001851.1_pt1 | contig 17248 bp, 12 predicted proteins | sample 6116091 | NCBI WGS metagenome assembly JAAHTH01 (sample SAMN13939990, study PRJNA603662) | sponge metagenome | isolation source: marine sponge | host: Mycale hentscheli | place: New Zealand | collected 2006 | reverse complement strand
TTGGAGATCGAACAGATTTCACCAAGACGACGGTCATCACGATTGACCCCAAGACGGCCAGGGATTTCGACGATGCAATTTCGCTGCAGAAATTAGAGAATGGCCACTGGCAACTCGGAGTCCACATTGCCGATGTCTCCCACTTCGTACCGCTCCACAGCGAATTAGACACAGAAGCTTTCCAGCGAGGAACCAGCATCTACCTTCCCGACCGGGTGATCCCGATGCTTCCGGAAATCATTTCAAACAATCTGGCGAGCCTTCAACCCAAACGTGTCCGCTATTGCATGACCGCTTTGATCGAGTTCACAAGCGACGGAATCCCAGTACAAACCGAACTTCATCGTGGCGCTATCCAGTCTGCTCACCGATTTACCTACGAAGAAATTGACGACTACCTCGAAGATGATGAACCATGGAAACAAAAGCTACCTCATGAGGTATTCGAGCTCGTACGTAATATGCACACTCTGGCCATGACGTTGCGGCGACGACGCATGAAAGCTGGAGCCATTAATCTAATCCTTCCAGAAGTGAAGATTGACCTCGATGAGAACGGGAAAGTCGCAGGCGCGCACACCGTCGACAACACGGAAAGCCATCAAGTCATTGAGGAGTTCATGCTTGCGGGCAACGAGGCGGTTGCCCGGCGAATGGCCGATGAGAAGTTGTTCTACATGCGGAGAGTTCACCCACACCCTAGCGAACAGAAACTCAACCAACTTACCGAATTTGTCCAACAACTTGGAATTAAGTGCGATTCACTAAAAAGTCGATTTGAAATCAAACGTGTGATTGAAGAATCTGAAAATCTGCCTGAACAATACGCAATTCACTATGCCGTTCTCCGCAGCATGCAAAAAGCAGTTTACGGTCCTGATGAAGTTGGCCACTACGCTCTAAACAGTGAGAATTATTGCCATTTCACTTCTCCAATTCGCCGCTACCCTGATCTGATCATTCACCGGATGGTTGGTGACCTTATTGATGGCAAACAACCGGATGCAAATTTTGAGCGTCTAGCAATGCTGGGCAATCACTGCAGCGATCTTGAAAAGCGAGCAACCGAAGCGGAACGCGATTTAATCAAACTCAAGTTATTGAACTTCATGGCCGAAAAAATTGGCCACACCATGTCTGCAGTAATTACGGGAGTCGAATCGTTCGGCATCTTTGCACAGGGAATCGAGATCCCGGCGGAAGGCATGATTCCCGTCGACAAACTACCGCCAGATACCTATCAATACGAACGGAACACGAGAACTCTTTCAGGATTTCGAGAAGGGAATGAATATCGCCTTGGAGATAAAATTGAAGTTCGGGTAACGAAGGTTGACCCCGATGCACGCAATCTCGAATTTGAGATTCCGACGGCAGAAAGCTCAAACCATCCGCAAACCGAACGCCCACAAAAAACCGAACGCCCTCCTCGAGAAAACCGCCCGCGGCGAACCAAAGTCCATGCCCGCGACACGGCCAATGACGACTGGGAAAAAATTCGTGCCAACGGACCACAAAAAGGCCATAACAAAAAACGCCAAGCCCGGGATGTAGAAGCAGAAAGAAGCCGTAGTAAATCGTCTTCACGCAAAAAGAAAAAAAACGCGGCGAGTGGCAAAAAAAACAAGACAAAACTGAAGAACAAGACCAAGCTAAAAAACAAAACAAAGTCAAAGAATAAATCAAAGCCGAAAACTGTAAAATCCAGGACTGCAAAACCAAAAAAACGCACCAAGCGTAAACGCAGTTAAGTTCGATGGATCAGTCGCAGTTCGACGGGTCGGTCGCAAGTCGCAGGCAAGTAGTAACTTAGATTAGCCTTAACGGTGAATGGGTTCGGCTTTAGCGTTCGCTCAAATACAACCCGGTCTGATACCACCCGATCTGGGTAGGATCACAATCTGACATCCTACCGTGAAACCCTAATTACTTTTCCGGGGTATACTCCGGTGCTCCGGAGCAATCCACCGTCATCCTGTGAGCCCCCATTTCTGTAAAACCTTTGGACTCAACCATGCCATACAGCCTTTTTCACGATAACTCGAAGAAAATCGCAATCCGTACAATTGCGCTCTTAATTACACTTCTTCCTCTCAGCCAAGTTCACAGCCAAGACAAGGCGATCAACTCGGATTCCCTTTTCTCAGCCGATCGAATTTCTTCCATTGAAATAGAGCTGCCTCAAAAAGACTGGGATTTCATTAGACAACAGTCTCGATCTTTCTCTGAATCACTCGGCAAAGAAACAGCGGAATCTCCTTTCGAGTATGTGAAAGGAGATGTGACCATCGACGGCCACAAGATTGAAGAGGTTGGCATTCGAAAAAAAGGCTTTCTAGGTTCGCTCAACGATGAGCGGCCTTCTTTGAAAATAAAATTCGATAAATATCGAGATCAGGATCCAGTCAATGGCTTGGATCGACTGACCCTCAACAATAATAACCAGGATCCCTCCCGTGTCTGCCAGTACTTGAGCTATAAACTTTTTCGTGAATCAGGTACCCGAAGCCCTCGATGTGGATTTGCAAAAGTCACTGTCAACGGAAAGTATCTTGGAATCTATTCGAACGTAGATTCGATAAGACCTATATTTTTGGAACGAGAATTTGGCGATGGCACGGGCGATTGTTTTGAAGGAACCATTACTGACTTTTTTCCCGACTGGGTGAAAAAGTTTGAAGCGAAGAATAAAAAAGCAAGCTACAAGGATCTCAACAAGATCGCAGCGGCACTTGCCCTTCCCGAGCCGGAGCAAGACGTACTTCAAAAACAACTAAACCTGGACGCCTTCATTCAATTTTGGGCGATGGAAAGTCTGATTGGATTCTGGGATGGCTATTGCAGCAATCAGAATAATTTCTTTGTCTACCAAAATCCCAGCGATTCCAAGTTTTACTTTATTCCCTGGGGAACCGACTCCGCATTTACGATTTCTTCTCCAATCCCGCCGTATCGAATTCGGCCTAAATCTGCCCACGCGAAAGCGATCCTCCCCAATAAGCTCTATCGAATTCCCGAATTCCAGTCACAGTATTTTGAAACGCTTAACAAATTCCTGGACGAACACTGGGACGAAACACGTCTTCTTACTGAAATGGATCGCCTGGAAGCCATGTTGAAAGAACACGTAATACCTTCAAACAGCAAGTTTTCAAGTTCAATGGACAGCTTTCGAAGGTTCATTAAAGCTCGTCGTAATAGCTTGGTTCGAGAATTCAAAGACTCCCCTCCGAAACTTAGCTCCCGTGAGAAGAAACCAATTTATTTTGCCGAGACAGGGAATGCAAAAATCAAATTCTCAACTCAATGGTTTAATAAAACTCCGGGAAAAAAGATCCCCGTTGGGAATGCTAAATTAGAATTCGCGAGAGATGGGAAACAAATCACGTTAAACAACATTTCCGTATACGCCGAACCGAGCAAAACACCCTCGCGAAACAAAATCAAACCGCCAACCATTGTGATCACGGGGAAAGATGAAGACAGCGGAAAGACTTTGACCATCGCCGTCAGTATCGCGAATGAACAATTTAAGCCATCCGAAAACAACAAAGTGAGCGTCAGTGGCTTATTTCTCGTAAACGGCATTTTCAGGCCGTCGCAAATGGAGATGATCGACGGCACCGCGATTTTAGTATCAGCCTCCAGAGAACCGGGAGCCCCAGTGGAGGGCGAACTCGAACTTAAGATTAAAAAAATGAAGACCTCCGAGTGATGGATTCGCCGTGGGAACTCTTTTTCGATTTCCAGCAACTCGTTGATACTGGCGATGGCCTAGGGAAACAAAATTCCGGGGCTAAAGGGCAACTGATTGAAATTCACCACCCACTTTACTTTCAATCTCCCGCTACCTCCCCGCGTTTAGTCTCAAAGTCAAACCGAAGTTTTTTTAAGGTGTTAAATCTTGTGCTAAAACAGGATTTATGCCATCAAAAAAACCCTACCATCCTGCTTAAATGATGCATCGCTGCCACCTGTGCCGCCGTTTAAATTGCCTTCTACAGACTAGACACCTAGATTGGCAATCTACGTTCCTTTGAGGCGGAAACACCGTTACCCAAGCTTTGGTTCGTTTCCAGAATTAAATTTGGAATTTGCTTGCATCAAATTTTGTTTTGACATTAATATGGAAGACGCGGATGGATGTTGTGGTTCGGCATGTCTCAAAACAAATTGGATTGCTGAAGTTAAAGTCTCAAAGGAAGAGAATTATGATTCACTATTCGTGCGACCGCTGCAGACGAAAAATTGAACCTGACGAGGAGCTTCGGTATTCCGTCAATATTAAAATTGAGGTCGCTCTGGATACGATTGAATTCGAATCCGAAGAAGACCGAGATCACCTCATCGAACTCAACGAAATACTTGAGCGTCTAGATGAATCTGAGCGACAGGAAATTAGCCAATCCGCCTATCGAACTCGAAAATTCGACCTCTGTTCAGATTGCCACCGAGAGTATATCCAGAACCCGCTTGCAATTGACAATGCGGTCAAGCTTGGATTCAGCCAGAACTGAGCCAGGGACCTCTTCGCAATCGTCAAACATAAGCCACAATAAATCGAAGCGAAAAAAATCGAGGAAATCAATTCGCTAACGGCTTAATTTATACATGCCTTTTCTGGCCAATACAAATTGATCAGCCACGTCCGCCAGGTCTGGCGGTAGTTTGGGCCGGTACTTCTCGAGATACTCATCCTTACCGGATTGAATCAAACGGTGAGCCCAATGTGGAGGCAAGCTCTGCAGGTCCTCACCTCGACCTAGGCGATTCAAATAACTCGCCCCGTCCGTTCCTCGGTTTTGCAACTGATCCCAGTTGATTCGCAATCTCGTTTCCGAATCAACAAAATCGCGAGCGGCATCTCGCGCCTGGTCATCGCCTTCGAGATAAATTGGAATTACAAACATGCAGCTTTCTTCAAATGAATCGCTCCAGGAACCAATAATTCGCCTCTTCCCGGTAACACTGCATTTAAGCTTAAGAACTCCGCCACTCCACGTTTTAGGAACTCGAAAAGCGATGACCAGATCACGACCTCCCTCCAATGTCGTTTGTTTTGAGGGGTGAAACCGAAAGAAGACACCACACCCACGATTGATGGTTCCGCTCGCCACCAACACGTCTTGCTGAGGCAGCTCGTGGTATTTAACCGTGCTGCCCGTACGGCTTGATAAGTCAGCTTTTATTGATCCGTTTACCATCTCGGGAAAACGACCATTCAGACTGCCACCAATTCCTTTTGCCTCGTCTTCGTTTTTTTCAACTTCGATCACCCCCTCGATATCACTTACCGTTTGAGTTTTAGGCGCGTAATTGACAAGCGGATACGATTGCTGATTCCAAACAATATCGTATCGAAAACTAGAGACATTCCCCCTGTCCCGCATTCCGATCTCAGAGGTCACTGGCACCAGCAATTCAATGATCTTTTCGGATGACAATTCCGCTTCGTCTGGCCGCTCAGACGTGACCGGGCGGACGGCTATCATCGCCGGTGCGTCGAACCGAACCACGGAGTCGTTGGCTATTGCAAAACCTACGTGAAACGCCAGAAACAAACTCATTGCGAAAACTTGCCAGGCGGTTAAGCAACCCCTCATAAAGCAATCTCCCATTGACGGTGTCCGTCGTCACCCTCTCTCCTCAGAGAATAACAAACAAAAATCAAACTCCGTCTTGGAGCGAACCTACGGCAGCGATTGCCAATCAAAGTGATTACTCATCGCTGCGATCACGAAAAGAATGCAGACACATCCCAAAAGACATGCATCTCTTCTTTCAACCCGCTTTACGATAAGTAAAACTACTTGGTTCATGCATTATTTTATAAAAATGCAAGCTATCGAAAATGTGCTACCACAGGCAATTTAAACCAACGGCTCGTGAGCTCTAAGAGACACAACGGATCTCACGAAAACTAGTTATTTCGGCGAAACCATGGCCTGGTTCGGCCGGCTTATTACCTGGCCTGATGCTGAGCACTCCTTGCAAGCCCGCGGCCTTGGCTGCAACCAACTCCCCAACAACATCGCTGACAAATAAGATTTCCCGCGGCTCAAGTCCATAGGACATTGCGATTTTCTGATAACTTCCCGAATCCTGCTTTGCCCCTGTCGTCGTGTCGTAATGCCCCTTAAACATTCCAAGGAGATCTCCGGCAACGGTGTGGCCAAAAAACAGCCGCTGCGCCTGCACACTACCCGAAGAATAAATCCGTACATCTTTATCAAGCTCGTTCCACCCCTGGATGCTATCGGCAACATCATCGTAAAGATGGGCGACTAATTCTCCGCTTTGAAATCCCTCTTTCCAAATAACTCCCTGAATCTGTTTTAATCCGGTAGCTTTTACATCGGCATCCATTAACCCGATAATTCCGGAAACAACAAGATCTTGCTTCGCAGAATCAGAATCGCAATCTTTGAACCAGGCATCAGTAGAATTAAATCCAAGATCAACCGCCAACAGCCCGACCGCTGCTTGGACAGAATCCTCGTTCCAGTGGCCCAAGACAAACGAAGCCACGTGTTCTCTCACAAATGGAAACATCGAATCGTAAACAAAACTAATGGAGGAAGTCGTTCCTTCAATGTCGAGTAAAATTCCGCGGGCATCGGTTTCAAACATCAGTTCACCATAAAAAAAGCGGAACTCTTCAGCTCCGCAGATCCAGTTTTCAATTACTCATTCTCTGACCAAGCGATGGGTCAGAACTGCACAACTTTCTCTGAGTCGAGATCACCACCATCCCCCTCAAGGTAACTTGGCCCCATACACATTGGGGAGTACTCGTTGTGGACGGGCTCTTCCATGTAATGCGGAGCCCAACCGCTCGTGTCCTCAAAAAGACGTATGCACCTAATCGTTTTGTCGGAACAGAGATTAAACCAATGGTGCGTTCCTTTCGGAACACTGATCAAGTCACCTGACTCAACGGTTACGGCGAACACCGGAGCTGATTCGGGGTTAATGTGAAATACCCCGGAACCCTTTACGGTAAAACGAACCTCATCCTCGGTATGCAAATGCTCTTTATCAAACTTCGCAAGCATCTCATCGAGACCAGGGGTTTCCGAAGTTACATTGATGACGTCCGCAGTAACAAACCCATGAGCTTGTTTGAGTCGTTCGATCTCCGGGCTATACGCTTCTAGAATCTCTTCGTTAGTCGCGTCGGTGCCAATTCGGCCTTCGACATCCCACTGTTCAAATTCAATTCCATATTGCTTCAAGAACGCTTTTATTTCGGCAGGTTCACGAATTTCACAATTTTCTTCGGGAATTTGTACTCGGGCCATCGGCTTACCTCGCAAAAAGAAGTCTCGATCAATTTCAACAATAGAACCAATCAGCACGCGACTGCTTGATCTCTTGTCTAACGCGTCACATTCTAGCTCAAAGTGTTCGTTTCGTCATCTCTCAAACCACTGGGAACCCGTTTTTTCGTGCGATGCATTCGAAAAGGAATTCGTATATTTCGATATGGCGTCTTGCGGAAAAGACATCTTTCCCCCACGTATAAAGCCCGTGTTTTCGAATTAAAAATCCGTGCGTCATTGGTTCCATTGGGTCGGAAAGCCGCTCCCTTACGAGTTCGGCTAACGCCGGAATATCTTGCGTATTTTCAAAAATCGGCAACCAATGGTTATGCTCGTGGGTCGAAATCCCCTCGAGTCCCTTCAGCATTTCAAACCCTTCAATTTCAAAACCGCCGTCCTCAAAAAAATGATCTGACAATAAAGTCCCCCAAACACTGTGTGTATGCAGGATACTCCCAATGTCATTTTGCTCTGCAAGTACAACGTGCAACATCGTTTCGGCGGAGGACTTCGGCTGATCCGGCTCAATCGGACTGCCATCGGCTCCGATATGAACAAAGTCTGACCTGCCCAGTCGCCCCTTATCTTTACCACTAGCGGTCACAATCAGCTCAACGGGATCGTTATTTAATACCGCACTGTAATTACTACTGGTTCCAACTGACCAACCGCGGGAATGAAAAAGTTGCCCGCATTCGATCAACTGGTCCAGCAGCTCCTCGTGACCAGAGAGGGGGCTCGATTCAGGAATTACTTCTGACATATTTCGTATCAAATCTAAAATAATAAAGGGAGCGACAGTTAAATAACTCACTCGGTAACAGCAGTTTTAATTAGCTATGCATTCGAGGTAAGTCATCACCAATTTCAATAATTTCAGCCTCGAGCGCCGACAACTCATTTAGCCGTCGTTTCACGACGTCGTCAGACGCAAAAAACTTAGCCATCCGGACATAAGTCGTATGATGGCGTGCCTCCGATTCAAACAGACTACCATAAAAATCAGATAGTTCCTGATCCTTTCCATCCATATATTTTCTAAGGAAATCGAATCTCTCACAGGAACGCGCCTCAATTAAACAGGCAACGAGCATTCGATCGATCGCCCGCTCAGGTTCACCCCCCCTAACCAGATCATTCAATTTTCGACCGTAACTACTCGGCCTGATCCGCCGAAATTCTATTTTGCGGCGATTCAAAATATCAATGACCATATGAAAATGCTCTAATTCCTCATTGACAATTTCAGTCATTTCCCGACAGAGATCGAGATTGTCAACGTAGGCAAACATAAAATTCATCGCCGTTCCCGCCGCTTTTTTTTCGCAATGCGCGTGATCGATTAGAATTTCGTCAAGGTTCGATTCGACTTGCTTTAACCAGCGGTCGGAAGACGATGAATGAAGGCTTAACATGGTTTTTTAGACATAAACTGGTAAAACACGATCGACCAAATAAAATAACATCCAAGTTATAATTCCCGGCACATTGAATTTCCAGCGGACCCGCCGACTCCGCGAGATGCCACACCATCGGTAACTGACAGCAAAAAAAGTCCTCCGCTATGAATTTACCGCCAGCTAAATCCACACCTGATCCAATGCCGGTTCGTTTCCCCAGATTGAACCGGAAATCAATTGCTGGCTTTCTTCTATTGGCTGTTCTCACTTTTTTGATTTTGGGTCTACTCGGTGGCATCACGCTGCTCGAAAAAACACTGACTACCCTGGTCATGCCGGTAGGCTTAGTTTGGCTGGGACTGATCACTTCTACCTATTGGTTGCTAGTATCTCAACAAAGGGCTTGGGGAATTTTCTCCTTCGGCTGCTTACTGATAATGACCCTCGGGGGAAATAAGTTCGTTTCCAATTATCTGGCCCACTCGCTGGAGGCCCCCTACACTCAAATCGATATTGCTCAAATCCAGCCCCTCGATGCCGTCATCGTTCTCGGAGGAGGCACCAGCACCACTTACAACAATCGAGCACAACTCGGCATGGCTGGCGATCGCGTCGCCACCGCTGCCCGCCTTTACCATTCCAGCTCGGTTAAAAAAATCATTTGCACTGGCTCTCAATCATTCCGAGCAACGCCCGAAGACCTTCACCCTCGCGAAGAAGCCAAATTAATCCTCATTGGGTTAGGGATTCCCTCAGACGCTATCATTCTGCTGGAGGGAGAAAATACATCCCAGGAAATGAACAGCCTGAAAGACTGGATTCCAAAAAACATTGAGTCATCACAGCCAAGAATTGGACTAATTACATCAGCTTGGCATCTCAAACGCGCGCTCCGACTTGCCAGTTCTCAGGGCCTTCATTTCCAACCCATTCCCTCAAATTTCATTTCCGGCCCGGTTAACCTCAGCCCGCACTGGATTGTTCCCAGCGGAGATGACTTGGCAACAACGGGGCGAATTGTCAAAGAATATTTGGCCGCAATCGTCAAGCGATAATTAACACGTGAGATTTGATTTCATGGTCGCCAGTCAACCAAGATCTCACCAACGATTCAGCACCTAAGATCGCGGTAGGCTGGCTGTAGTGAAACGGAGCTTGTTCGCGTGCATTTTACTTCTCCTCCAGCAATCCTTGCTTTCTATCGAAAATCTCTTGATTGAATCCCAAGCTCAGACAATCGACTTGACATATCCTCAAGCCGGTTAACGATCACGTGCATGACACCCTTTTTTCTTTCCAGCTTTCCATGAGCGATCCACGCGGAACTTTGCGAAGCAACTTTAAAATATCGCTGCCAAATAGGACGTTTTACAATTAAATTGGCATTCCCCGTTTCGTCCTCTAGAGTCACAAAAGTAATCCCGTTCGCCGTCGCTGGCCTTTGCCGAACAATCACTAAACCTGCGACTCTTAAATGCCGGTTGTCTTGCGTCTCTTTAAGGGCTCCGCACTCAGTCACGCGAAGCTCATTTAACATCTCCCGCTGAAACGACATCGGGTGTGCCTTTAAAGACAACCCGATCGTCTGGTAATCTGCCGCCACTTGATCGTCGAGCTCCAGCTGTGGCAGGGCGTGCGTTTCATCATCGTGCGCCTCAAGTTGATCAAAGAGAGGTTGTTCTTTAGGCTTCTTCTCCTGCCCTAAAGCCTGCCACAATGCCGAGCGACGATCTTGATTAAGCGAGCCAAAAGCATCCGCCCGACTTAAGTGAGCGATGATCGCCTGCCCAAAACCAGTCCGCCGAGTAAATTCAGAAACACTTTCATAAGCCCCCGCCTGACGCATTTCCATAATTTTCTCAGCAACCGTCGAACGAAGTCCGCTAATCATCTTCATCCCCAAACGAAGACAGCGTTGATCCGTTTCGAGCGTGCAATCCCAATCACTGTGATTGACGTCGACTGGCAATACCTTGACATCATGCTTCCGAGCATCGGCAACTAATTGTGCCGGCGCATAAAACCCCATTGGGAAACTGTTAATGATTGCCGCACAAAATGCCGCCGGGTAGTAATACTTTAGCCATGCCGATACGTAAACCAGTTTTGCAAAACTCGCCGCATGTGATTCTGGGAACCCATATTCACCAAAGCCACTGATCTGCCGGAACACCTGCTCAGCAAATTCTTCAGGCAATCCTCGCTCCGCCATCCCGCGCATGAGCTTGTCGTGAAACTGTTGGATAATCCCCGTCTTCCGCCATTTCCCCATCGCTCTTCGTAACTGGTCTGCTTCACCGGGCGTGAAACCGGCAGCAACCACTGCCAGCTTCATCGCTTGTTCCTGAAAAATGGGTACTCCCAACGTTCGTTCTAAAACAGCTTTAATTTCCGGAGTAGGGTAGACCACTGGTTCATTGCCACCGCGTCGGCGCAGGTACGGATGAACCATATTCCCTTGAATTGGCCCGGGACGGACGATCGCCACTTCGATAACCAGATCGTACCAGCAACGAGGCTTAAGCCTCGGCAACATACTCATCTGCCCGCGACTCTCTATCTGAAAAACACCAACCGTGTCAGCTGCACAAATCATATCGTAGACCCGAGGATCCTCTTGAGGAACGTTCGCCAGCGAGCAATGCCGTCCCCAGTGCTGCTCGACCAAATGAAAACACTTTCGAATCGCTGACAACATCCCCAGACAAAGGCAGTCAACTTTCAAAATCCCCAACTCTTCAAGATCATCCTTGTCCCATTGAATTACCGTTCGCCCGTCCATGGAAGCATTTTCGATCGGAACCAATTCGTCCAAACGCCCTTGTGTCATCACCATTCCGCCGACGTGCTGCGAAAGATGACGGGGAAAACCAAGCAACTCATTTACAAGATAGATCAAGCGAACCCCGAGCTCAGACTCCGGATCCATTCCCACCTGTTGCATTTTCTCAGATAAATCAACTTTTGAACTACTGTTCTCCACGTACTTCGCTAAAGCATCGACGCGATCGAGAGATAACCCCAGCGCTTTACCTACGTCGCGGATCGCACTGCGAATTCGGTACGTGACAACCGTTGCCGCCAACCCGGCACGCTCTCGACCATATTTTTGATACAGATATTGCAGCACTTCCTCTCGGCGTTCGTGCTCAAAATCAATATCAATATCGGGAGCTTCATCTCTCTCTTTACTAATGAATCGCTCAAAGAGCAACTCTGTCGTTTCTGGATCGACTGCCGTTACTCCCAAACAGAAACAGACAGCTGAATTTGCAGCCGAACCTCGCCCCTGACATAAAATCCCGCGCCCTCGAGCAAACCGAACCAAATCCCAGACGGTTAAAAAATAGGCTTCGTATTTAAGTTCATCAATTAACTTCAATTCATGATCGATTTGTCTCTCAACCCGACCGGGCACCCCATGAGGATACCGTTCACTGGCTCCCGCCCTAGTCAATTGGGTCAAATATTCAATTGGGGGTCGACCGTCAGGCGACAGCTCTTCGGGATACTCATACCGCAGAGCACTGAGACAAAAATCACAACGATCAACGACCTCGTCTATTCGCTCCAAAGCTCCCGGAATCGATTTAAATGCTTGACACCGATCGCGATCAGCTTGCAAATAGCGCTGGGCATTGGGAAGAATCAAATCTCCCGCCGAAGCCACCGTTGTACAGTGCTTGATCGCTGTCAACGTATCGTGCAAAGGCAATCGCGCAGGCGAATGGTACAGCACGTCACCCGCTGCCACCAACGGTAAACTTGAATTCCCTGAAAGCTGTTTAAGCTGATCACTCCGCCAGTGGTCATCAACGCCACGATACAACGACGCCAATAAATATGCTCGGTCACCAAAAATCTCCCTGTAAATATTGAGCTTTTTGAGAAACCCACTCTCCGACCTGGTCCATTCGCAATCACCCTCGCGGTGATACCAGACGTAACTTGGATGCAGTGAATCCATTGGCTCAGTTCTCAGCCGCTCACCTTTGAAAGTTGGGATCACCCCACCCAAAAGCCCTTCAGCGTATTGCTCTATATCCGCTAATTTCAACCAACACTCCCCCTTACTTGCCCGCCGCCGCCCGGCAGTAATCATTCGGGAAAGATTGGCATACCCACGGCGATTGGTTGCCCACAGAACTAACGGCGGAGCATCATTAGGGATAACCTCAGCACCAATGATCAATTGTAAGTTTGGAGTTTCCTCGCATTTACTTTTCTCAGAATGAGGCTGAGAACATCCCGGGCGATCCGAGTAGCCCGGCGAACGATTCCCGGTTGCTTCTCGCACCGCGCCAAAGGCACGCACAATTCCAGCAAGTGTGTTCTCGTCAGTTACCGCCAGGGCGCGGTACCCTAATTTGACAGCGCGGTGGACCAATTCGTCTGCATGGGAACCACCTGTCAAAAAAGAATAATTTGTTTTGCAATGAAGCTCCGAATACATCCTCTAGTTTCGCCTCGCTAACCCGTCGTGAACAAACAACTGAAAATATTTTTCTACTAAAACTCTCCGTGCAAAAACCAAGCACCTGATCTCAAATCCCGGTAGACCCATAAATGCTGTTTCATTTCGATTTCAATCCGCCAGTAATCTCGACAAATGGTCAAACCTCGCCACCAGCCCGTTTCAATACGCTCAGGCCCCCAGGCATCTGTGACTCGCAAGACAGCGTTATCATTCTCTCGCAACAAAACGGGGGGGACCTCACTGGAAAACCACGATTCATCACAAGCCTGTAACTGACTGGGAATTCCCTCGTTCTTCTCAGATTCCAGAACACGGATCGTTCGCAAAGGCAGTGGTGGGCGATAAAGTCGAAGAGGACGTGCCTGAATATGCGACTGACGAACTGCTTTCGATTTTCTACGACGACGCTGGCGACGAGGATCAACGAGGGGCTTTAAACGGTATGCATATTCGGGCTGCGCTCCCGAGAGCAGGGTAGGGTAGACAACATTTTCAGGACCTACACGATTGGCAAGGCGATTAATCAAATGAGAGAGTGCCTGACGATCCAACCTGGGGTTTTCATCGAACAACTGCCGTTGCTCCTGCACCAATACAACGTGTGAATTCACGCTGACCACAATCTCTTGAACCGAGGTTGTCGTATATCGATGAAAAAATTCACTTTCCAGTACACACCCATCTGAAGCGTCTCGTGATTTACCAGTCGACTGCAACCCCTTTTCTTTTGACTGTTTTTTTGCCCCTGAAGCTGCCGGGAATCTGGAATCCTTCCCAGCCTTTTTCTTTTTCCTGGAACGGCGCGTCACCGGCGCTAACGCCTGCTCCAATTGCATTGCGATCAAGGGCATGACCTGAGCGGTTTCAGCAGTGGGTTGAAACAAGTTCACTTGAAATTCAATCGCCGCCTCTTGCTGACATTTCAGTCGCACCCACCATTCCAAAGCTCCCTGTTGACCGGACCTCAACTGCTCACACAAACGGCACACTAACCTTGCAACAACCACCTCTATGGTTTCTCGATGACTCGTGGGATAGTCCAATATCTGTTCGGCAACAAACTCGGTTGGCTTCCGCCTCGCAACAATAGGCTCTTCAATTTTCCCTGAGAACTGATCCAGCCGGCGATGAATGACATCCCCCAATCTCATCGCTAACTCGTCTCGTGAGAGCCTGAGAAGCTGTCCAAGGCTCTCTATCCCCAACTGAAATAATGTATCGACGACTGCAGAATCTAATCGCAACGATTCAACTGGCAACTGATGAATCAGTTCGTCCGCTGTCTCGTCACGCTTCTTCGCAATTGGCATCACTAAAGGCTGGCGCGTTTCAGCAAAATGATGTCCAGCTGCATAACGTGCCAACCCCCACGCTTCTCCCACGGTGTCTGCAATGGCCACTCTTGGAAGATAACCTAATCCATCACAATGCAGGAGTAATTGGCGAGCCAGTTGAGCCTCATCTCCAAATAAATGAGCCAAGCCAGTCACATCCAAAAACAATGAATTCGGTCGCCTTCCTCGCTTAAAATCTTGCGAATCGATCGTCTCTAATCCAACAACCGGACTAAACTCTTCTAGCGAATCAGATAGTGTCTCAAGCCCCGCTACGTCTTGTTCCAAATCGTGTTCAAAAATTGCAAACCTACCGCTACCGCGAAGTAGAGACTTTGCTTCAGAAACCGGCATCCCTTCACACACTCCGCCCTTGATTGCCAATGGGCTGGCAGCAGAAACTAACTGCCCACGCCTGGAATCCCGGCGAAACAAAATAATTCGTTGCTTCCTCAACTCCACTTGATCCACTACCAATCGCTGGATTGGCCAATTTGGAAACCAAAGGCAGAGGATTCGCTTACTGTGCGACAATCGAACTTCAGGCACCAGCTCCACTCCCAACCTTTTCATCCGCCCGCAAAGAGGAATTGCCGGAAATTTGCAATTCACCACGCTCCCTCTGTTGGGAAAAGACAGAAGCCTTACTTCCACAACTCTTCCCAACAGATTTCACTCGATTCAGAGCTACGCTACCCGTGATCGCATCAATTGATAAGTCAATCGATTTTCCAGTCTGCGCGCCACGACACCGCGTTAACTGCAGCCTTAGATTTTGCCGGGCACGAAAATCCTTCCTTAGCAAAGGTTGAATATCTGAACTTCCATTGGACGGAACATGAGGTTGCTGAATATGATCTCGGCGAGCTCTCTCCTCCTTTGTTCGCCGAACACCGCTACTAACCACCCACTGAACTTCCGCCCAGCTCGGCTGACGCAACACCTCTAAAGGCTGAACAAAAATTCCCAGACAGCCACTGGCCTCGGCCGACAATTGAAAACGCCGGAACCAACGCTCACCCACTTTTCCCAATGGCCCCCAAACAGCAGCAACGCCAGAACAGCGCAACGCTTGATCAATCGACCAGAAAAAATCAGTCTGTCCTTGCGAATCCGCAACATCTACATTTTTGCCTCGCAGCACCACCAAATGATCAAGATTAATTCCAATCGCTGCTGCTGCAGGTGGATAAAATTGATTAAATGGATCCGCTACGACCAATGCCCCACCATTTTCACAAGCCTGCCTCGCCAACACCAAGGAAAGATAGTCCGCCCCCACCCCTCCTCCTGTTAGCCACTGAACTAGAACTCCACGCGAATAACCACCTTCGGGAAGCAACCGATCAATCGCTGTGAAACCGCTGGAAACTCGACTGACGTCACTAACCCTGCCAGCTGTTTCCACCTTTCGTATATCCTCCCGCAATCGACTCAACACCTCTAATTGTGTCCCTTGGTTTTTCAACTCAACCCTGGCCTCAACCACCTCACATCGACGCCCAACTTCTGCTTTCCAACTGTTCATGTTCCCTCGATTCAAAATGCAATGCATCCAGCTCTTGCGACCGCCTTCTTCCAAGATGTCAGTTTCCATAGACACCTTTGGTCACTTATCGGCAAAATCAGTAAATAAATGTTCACTAGTGAACATATTTACATCTACACAGGCTGGAGAGGTTTTGCAAGCAATTAAAAGAAATGGATTTCACCCACAAAAACGTGAGCTTTTCAACTGGAGGTCCGCCACCCAACCGTTGAAAAGTCGTTGGCAAGGCCAGAAAAAAGAGATCTAAACCAAGAGGAGCGGAGCCCCGGAAATCAAGGTCACTCGACACTGCGAGGGTCATTTAAAACAGCAAATGGCTTTCGGAGATAAAAAAACAGCGGCCAAAGCAGCGGCCAGAAACACCGTTTTTAATATTTGACGTCGAAACGCTCAGGGTAAATCACCAGCTCGATTCTACGATTGGGATTAACTCCTTCGGTTGCACTCGCTGAATAACGTGGGCGATTACTTGCCATCGCCATTGTAAACATCTGCTCCTTGGGAACTCCCAAGCGAACCAAATCATTAAATACAGACAAAGCCTGAGTGGCCGTCAACTGTTGATGCGTGGTCGACTGGGGGTTGAGCGGTGTACCGTCCCAATGCGCTTCAATTCCCACAACTTGCTTTGGAAAATTTAACCGGATAGCAGAAACTAAATTCTGCATCACCGGTAATTGAGAGGGTTGGATTTGATACGTTCCGGGAACAAATATTCGATCCGAAGAAAATTCAATGCGAACCAAATCTCCATCCATCCTTACCCGACTGCCAGGCAAATCGACTTTCGCCAACTGCTTCATCAGACTATTATTTGCTCGAATAGTCGCGCCACCTGAAAACTGCGCAGGATTTTCGCCACCACCAAAACTCGCGAACTGTCCCACAGTTGACGCTGGTTGCAATTTATCTTGATTCACTTGTTTGCGGACAGAAGCTAATTGCTCAACCGCCGCCTGTCGCTCCATTTCAATCTGCTGAATCCGACCGGAAGTATCGGCTAACTGCTCTCTTAAAGTCTGATTGAACTGGTTCGCCACTTGCAATCTCTGCTTTAAACCAGCCACTTCCGTGTTGAGCATCTGATTGTCATCGTCATAGGCACCCAACTTCTGATTCAACCGTTGGACATCTTGATTTGAATTGAACGCCATCTGAGGCGTCGA
>JAAHTH010001846.1_pt1 | contig 17284 bp, 15 predicted proteins | sample 6116091 | NCBI WGS metagenome assembly JAAHTH01 (sample SAMN13939990, study PRJNA603662) | sponge metagenome | isolation source: marine sponge | host: Mycale hentscheli | place: New Zealand | collected 2006 | reverse complement strand
GAATCCACTGAACTATATGCTTTTCTCTTTTCTTCATCTCTTACCTTTTTCTTTTTCGACGGTTTAAGCGCGATTTGCTGCGATTTAAGCGCATTTCCCCGTTTCAGTGGCTTACTAGTGCTAGTAAAGCCTTTACCTCTCTTTAAACCTGTTCTCTTCATGCGTAGCCTCTTTTCAGATATACTCGATAGTACCTGCTCTTCAAAACGCTCTTGCAGTCCTTTTGAAAATCACACTTCTTGCAGGACTTCGAGTTGTGGTTAAAAAGAGACGTTTCGGATAGGCAGTGTACGAAACCCTTGTTACTGTTAAAGTATCTATTCTTCTCTGTCTCTTCGTATGCTCTTAACTCAGATGCTTTACGTCGTGGCGGTTCACTCGGTCGATATCTCAAGCCAAGTTGCTCAGCCGTTCTATGCGCGAAAAATAGGTCTTGATTATCCTCTGTATTCTCGAACCATCTGCTGATAGCCTTCTTACCGATAAACCACGTTAGTGGAATCTTCTTACCGAACCGCGTATCCATATTTACCCAATAATTGAGCTGGAAGGAAAAATAGTCAAACATAAATCTGTGGCCTACACTCTCTATGCCTACGTGCTCGTCAAGCACTCCTAAGAATTTATCTATTGTCACCAGCTCAGGGTCAGTAGCCTCATAAACGAAGTCATCTTTCCCCCACAGCTTGCGGAGAAACATTTGATATGTTGTCTTTACGATTTCAGAATGCACGGTGTATTCTTTTATAAGACGTAAATATACAAATACTATTTCAATTCAAGGAGTCTACCAAGCAATCGTTAGGGCTATCTCTTCTACATTTTCCTGAGTTCCCGAGGCACCTGGTGTTATTATTGTTGTTGTAAACCCTGAAGTCTCTGCAGTGGGTCCTGTGACTAGCCCCGGTAAAGTGTTTGTAATTGTAATTACGGGACCGGGAACATTGTGTACGAAGGAGGCTTCACCTCTAGGTTCGAGAATGGCTATGAGTGTCTGTGCTGTCTTCAACGCCACATCATCAGCAGTCTCTCCTGCAGTTATAGCCACTCGGATGGGTTCTCTGTCTGCGATAACGGGCAGCGTTCCTGTTGCATCCACATCATACCAAATGAAGAATTTGCTTTGTCTGGTCTCGAAAAACCAATACGTATCGTTTAGGCTCCCCGCAACGTCAGCCACCGTATCCACCTGACTAATCTGCTGAACAGGTGTTGTGTCGAATTGCTCTAACAAATAATCGCAAGACAAGACTTCGGATATCTTTGAAGCATTGAAGCTCCGCTCAATCCATATCCCCACATACGTATTATTGTCCATAGAGGGAATAGTTAATGCTTGCGCTGTTCCTCTGTTGTCTATGAATGTTGCGTTTATCGGTTTGGCTGTTACTGATGATGTCTTCTCCATGTAAAGGCCGCAATCGTCCTCTGCAAAAGCAACGATAGCCATTCGCAAATTAACCAAAGGCACCTCAGAGTTGTTTTGATAGTAAATCGTGGACGCTGGGATAGTAGCTCCGCTCGTGTTCTTTAATGCCAAAGCCCTATACTCCACAACCTGCTTCTCTAGCGTGTATTGACTTATCTCACCGAACAGGTTATTAATGTTGCCGTTTGGTAGTTGGGAGCTCGATATGTGTCCTCCTAGAGATAGCCTCGACTCTGTCTGCGGGTCTCCTTGCTTTACTGCGCCTGTGAAATATAGTACCATTGTCTTATTTGTTGTATCCGATTATAACTGTCAATATTGCTTCTGAGTCTGTCTCGACGGCAGCGATATTTGATATCGTAAGAGCTGTGAGGTTCGCTATTGTCGAATTGGCTAATTGAAACTGAGAGTGACTTCCTAAATTGAGCTCAGAGGCTCCGTCAGCCCACCTAATATCAAACTGCACAGGGTCTGAGCTGTCTGTAGCTAAGAGAACCCTCTTCACGCACTGGACATGGATGAATGTGATATTAGAGGCGGTGACACCACTATCTAAAACAGAAATCAAGTCCTGAGAAAATGCGGGGCCCGTTGTTGTGTTTAGAATCCATGAATTGACGTTGCAGTAATCTGCGACCCAGCCAATTGTTTCTCCTGCCGAAAGAGCCGTCTTACTACTAAAGGAGTTCCTTACAACGCTTGAGCTCTCTAGAGAGTCGTCAATTGTCTTTTCTATTTTTGATGTTACTTTTATCGATTCCATTTTATGATGTTTCGTATGTGAATGTTGTGTATATTCTGTACCTCGGATTATGCGATACACTTGCACTTGCTGTTAAGATTATCGAGGTGGTGGAAGAGAAAACGTATAATCTGTTAAAGCTCGCGTTTGAAGATGTTAATCCCGCTAGATTAAAAACCACATCACCCGAACCTACACTCATTTCCATAGACTGTGTCCCGGATAATGCGTCGGAGTTACTAGGACACTCAGCTTTATAGTGGCCTGAGAAATTGTTAAGAGGTGCCGGTAGGAGCCCTTTTATTACGATGGATGCCACATTAGACGTTGTAAAGTCTGTTGTGATGATATCGAGTAGTATTAGGGACACGTGGACTGTCTTTCCTATTTGCTTATACCGCATGTAAGAACCTGCTTGCGGTGCTTGTGTTCCTAACGCTCCGTTTAACTGTATATCCGTCCCAGACCCGTCATTCTGGTCATTCTGATAAGTTTCTGTGAGGACTGCTGGTAAGTCCGTCCAAGCATCCTCTAGTGTTTCGTTTATTGCATTAGTTACTGCTAGAGCGTTAGCCGAGGATTGTGCTGCGACTAAATGCCATAAGGCATTCCCCGGTGTATTCGACCTCACAAATGTCAGCAAGTCTCCCGCTACGTAAGATGCGTACCCTAAGGTGCCTGTTTCTTGAACGGAGAATCGAGAAGAGCCAAGCACAGAAGCTGGACCTCCTGTATTATAAAACTTTAACCTGTTGGTAGTTCCTGCGACTAGCTTGATGTTGATAGTGGTTCCCGGATTCATATCGACCATATAATAAGCATCTCCGTTATTAATCGTCAACTCAAAAGTATTACCTGTAAGGGATATCCCAATTGTATTGTCAGCAGGGTCATATGCAAAACACGCACCCATATTAAATTGCTGGGTTGCTGTGTAGATATTTGTCTTGGTCCTCCAAGCTTTGGCTTCGTAAAAATTATCAACATAGTCCAACAGTACTAGTGTTGCTGCTGCCACTGCTGATAGGTTAGTCGCTATTTGGTTTCCTGACGTGTCGAAAGAGGTTTCATTCAGATAATCGCCATCATTAATATCTTGAACCCCATTACTTCTCCCTAAATTAATATGCCTCCACTCCAACTTTACACTTCCTGCGTGAGCCAGCATATTAATGTAACCGTAACCCGCAGCTATATCGTGTACTTCGATTTTTTCAGCATTAGGGATGGTCGCTATCGACCCTGTGAGCTCTATCTGCGTGGCTAGTGGGTTGACGACTATGTCTCCCGATGGAACTGTGCCTACGGGCTCTAGCTGTAAAACAACATTAGGCGCTGAGTTCGTGGATGTCACCACACCGACCTTCTTGCCGCCTGATTGAAAGTGAACCTCCCAGTTGTCTAAATCTCCATTGACATGCGAGGCAATTGTATCCCAAATACCACCACTCCCTGCGGAGACAGTTATCTGGTTAAGCACTGCGTCATAAGTCCAGCTCCCGGATGCAACTCGCAATCCCCACCCTACTTTGATTTTATTAGTGTCGTTATTATCAAACGGATAATGGTGCTGGACAGACTCTACACCTATTAATGGGTTCGTGGTCGAGGCCTTATCTGTCTGTGTGGGGTTTAATGCTAGGATGTAACTCTCTCTTAAATCCGTGACGATGCTCACCACGCCATTAGTTGCGTAAGTCCCTAGAATGAACTCCTCTCCCGCCACAATTACTGACGACGTATCCAATCTAATCTCGTAGCCTGAGGATATAAATGGGTATTTTGACCCTGCAGGAACAGCTATTCCTGGAGTAAATGTTCCTACCACTTTATACTGAAGCCCTGACTCTGGCACCATTATACCCGATGCAATATTGAGCTGAGCTGTGAGGTCATCAGTTACGGATGCAACTATATACTCCCCTGTATTACCTACGGAACCGGGGAATGAAATTTTAGCTGGAAAGTCGGGTAAGCCTCTCAACTTTTCCTCGAAGAGCGTACCCGTACCCGTGAGCGTACCATTTGCATCCACCGATATCGTTCCCTCCTCTATCGTCTTATCAGCATATTTGATAATCACATATCTAGTAAGCCCATCTGTAGGTGAGGTTAGGTGGTCGATTAAGTCAGTCTCTACAGCTATTGTGTTGATGCTCGAATCAATTGCATAGCCTGCCTTAATTGTAACCTTGTCAACAGCAGTCCCTTGAATTGCTCGTAGATATTGGAACGTGGGGTCGAGTGTTGGCATCTTTACAATCCCGTAATCCCTAATCAATTGACTGAGGGACTCTATGTAGCCCTTGCTCTTGATTGACTTTTGGAAGTGTTCGAGTTCCTGTCGGCCTACGAATAAATCATTGTTAAATTTGAAATCCATTATACGAAGTTATTTTGGAGCGATGCCCTATACGGTAATAGGTATTTGAGCATTGCCGCTGTTATTTGTTCATTTGTAAATTCACCGTTGTTGTTCTCTACCCAGGTTTGGAAGAAGTGTGATACTCCGATGAATCCTGTGCTGTAAGGCGTTATTGACGGAGTAAACTTCATACCCCAGATACGAAGCTCTCCTGATACACCCGCACCATTGGTGTTGTCTAGGACAATCTCAGGAACAATCTTGCAGACCAGGTCTGTCGACTTGAGATTATTTCCTACGCCTATATCAGGAGTGGTTATTGTTGTTGTTGTGTTATATAAGTGATTTGATGGGTACACCATTACTCTCACGAAATAGTAAGTCCCTGTAGTTGACATTACCTCTTCCACAATAGCATCATTAGTTACAGGCATTAGCGGGGACGTTTTTACATCCCTAATATCTCTAAGGATATCATTCAGGTCATAGCCATAGAGACGCACACTTAATGGTGTCGCAGGGTCTACCATATTGACATAAAATGACACCTCATAGGTGACATTGATGCTTATGTTAGTCGAAAATCCTATATCCGTAGGTGTCGGTGTTAGTGGCGTAGCTAAGCCTATGCCTGCTACTTGTCCTGCTGCAACCGCGTCAATGCTCAAAACCTCTTTCGAGGCATCTGTAACAATTGAACAATTCCCGGGATTGATTAATGGGTATTTCGTAATATCGACAAAGTCATCTGTTGCCTCGTATATCTTAACCAGCTGAGCCTGGGGTCCTGTTCCTTGGTATAGTGGTGACCACGAGTTAACGACTATGCCTAAGGTATTGTATTCAGAGACACCTATATTAAATTCATCGCAATCCTTATCGAAGCATAGGAGTCTTAGCATTTCACCATTTACGGGCTTGGGGCTTCCGTTTACCAGTGTTCCTTTTTTAAGTAGCATCTGAGGCGTCCCTCTGTGTCTTATTTCATCGTAAAAATTGTTAGTTAAATAGTTGAGGTCTACGAGAGTTTCTCCACCGCAAACGAACATACCTCTCTCTTTCAGATATCTTAGCAGTAAATCGCGGTTACTTGCGTATAACTCGAACTCTCGCGCATACGCTACTAGTGTTCCGAAGTAACATCCCACAGCTCTCCAAAAATCAATATAATCCCTGTCCTCATTATTTTGATTCTGGTTGACGTCTCTGATTAAAACCTTAGATACAATCCCGGGCTTATACATTTTTTCCAACACATTGATACACCACTCCAGTATGGGTAGTGCTGAGCATGATGAAAAGAAATAGCTGAATACGCTATTGTCAAAAGCAAGCCCACAGCTATGCGTAATATAGGTTCCTTGAAGGTCCACATTATCAAACTCTAAGGTTCCTGTTGTATCCGTCCCGTCTCTCGTATACCGATACTCGACCATAAAATCATAAAGAGGGTCAATAGGTATTGCTGTTAAGTTCGGTACTGTCAAATCTTCCCAAACAGTCCAGTTAATGGTGTCTAGAGAATATCTGAACTCTTTCTTGAAAAATCTGGTACCCGTTACGCCTAGCACTGTATCAATATACCCTGTAATAGTGGCTAGCCCTGTAATCGGAATATTCGCCTGCACGATGACTGTATCGCCTATCTCTGTGAGTATGTTGTTAACAATTGCCATTTAGTCTACTAATATATATTCAAGCAGCACATCCACTTGCGGTCCTGTCATTCCGCTATTTGGGTCTTCTAAGATATCTGCTACGGTAATGTCTTCATAGGAACCATCCTTATTAGAGACTTTTACGATTCTGCCCTGCGATGCAACTATAAAGTCGAACTCCACGAGTACCGTATTGAGCTCCAACAGTTCGTTTACGAACTCACCATAAGCCTCAGAGCTTTGATACTCAAATGAGTTATAGTGTGCGTGTCCGTTTTCGATACTACTTGCAGGTTTTAAAACGGGAGACCCGGATTCGGTAACCTTAACCGACTTCATAAAAGCAGCCTGCTTCTTTTCATCGTATGGCTCGAGTAGTTTCTTGAGGCTCTTTACATTTTTCGTTATACAAAATTTTAAAGGCAGCCTGTCTATAGTGAGCATACCTTCTAGGATTTGCAGGATATTCCCTGCCGCTTTATATGTTAGTTCCATTAGTTACGGTTTTGTGTTTCTAAAAATACGATTTTTTCCGGTAGCTTATGCCGTAGCTACGACTACCCACCCGCTCTTAATCGAGCTGTAAACACAGGTAGCTGACATATGGTCACCTAAGACCAGGTCTACATTACCCGGACAGAAGAATTGAGCGGCACCACCAATAAAGACGTTGTTATGCTGAAGAGTTGTTGCGAAGCCTGATATATTTATCAGCACCATCACTCTACCATCATTGAAACCTCCCATCCCAGCAAAATCACCCGCACTCGTATACTGGAAGTAGAATGTGTGCTTGGCATTGATTGTTGCGTTACCTATTACAGCAGGGCTTGCATTTCCAGGGTGAGCTATCGCTCCTGAGTAGGTATTTTCGTACTCGACCTCAGCCTTGTATCTGAAAGCGAATGTTGTACCGCTTAGTTCGAATATTGTTTGTGCCTGCACCTTGAACAGCATATCTAGTCCTGGGAATATTACTGCGAGCTCCATATCCCCCGAAGCATCGTGTCCCATACTTGCTACAGGCAGGTACGCTGGTCCTTTGTATGTTCTAAAATATCCAGCGTGGGCTGCGTTGGAAACTAGCCCTGTTATTATGTCATTAGCGTGCGCCTGATTCCCTATACCTAGGTACACATTTGCATCCATTGTTGTCGGGTCGACAACCATCCCTACTCCAGTAGCGCTACCTGTGACAGCAATGTCACCGTTTAGGTTTAGCCATCCGCCGTAAGTGTTTATAAATCCTGCGTTGTTGTCCTGTCCTATATGTATCGCTTGGGCTCCGAAATGTACTCTAAAAATCTCTGTGGCTACTGAAGAATCGGCTACTCCCGTTGATGTGATATCAATCCAGCCCTGACCGCTACCATTTACACCCATCCCGTTAGAGTCTACCGTTATGGCTGGAGCCCCTGTGGTTTGGAGTAGTATTAATGCTGTTGCATTGAGGCGAATCTGGTTTGCGCTATCAACTCTAAACATTACGGCAGTATCTATTCGGATGGTGTCCGTTCCTGCATTGCGCATGTCTATTGAAGTACCTCCTCCCGGGCCTATAATCTTGTCTCCCGCACTAATCTCTATATCAAGCCCTGATGTCGTATTTCCTAGCGTTAGGACTGATACTAAATCTCCCGCACTTACAACATCAGAAAGTGTGGCTATTGTGTCTGTCTTATCAGGGAGCTGGAGAGTCCTGTTAGCACTTAAAACGCCAGTCTCTAACGTTACTTGAAATCCTGAATTTTCGAACTTAACACCATCTCCTGGGCTTATGTTAGGGCTCGTACCTGACGTGTTGGCTCCTGTAGCTAATACGGAAGACCATGAAGCAACTCCTCCTGCCACGTTTACCCACGATGCAGCACCTACGTCATAATACTTATGTAGGCTAGTGCCCGTATCATACCATAGCATTTGTATGTTCACCGGAGGGGTGGCCCCTGTGTGTATTGCCTTTACGAATCCTAAATCAAATGCTGTCATGTTGTGTAAATTAAATGTCCATTAGTGTCTATGCTGTATTTACTTGCGTTTAAACCACTAAAAATCAAATGCCCGTCGTTATCTATATAAATCGAAAGTAATGCCTGTACAACGCTGTTATTCGCGAATAACATGCTATATCCCTCCAAGATGTTCTGTCCATCTATCCATTGATATGTGTCGTTGATAAAAGTAGACCACACATCCCCTATGTTCGGGTCTAAGTAGTATGTAATGATGTCCACCGGAGGAACTGTAGCAAGTATCGTTGTATAGGTCGGTATGATTTCAATGTCTGCCATTATATGCTCGCCAGTATTGTTGATTGGAATGAGAAGTCTGCTAGTGTGGGGTAGTATATTGGGTTCAACGCTGAGCCTGCTGTAGATATAATAGCACCGCTAGTGTCTAGTAAGAGAAATCCTCTAAAACGAGGGAGCTTTGTGGGGTCGATGATTATGTCATTATTCGGGAAGAACCACGTATCAGGAACATAAGAAATTCCCGGGTGGTCTTTCGCTATCTGTAGCAGATTATCCCACTCCACTCTTCCTCCTGGAGTCCAAAATCTGAAATCAACCTCTTTTGAAAAAGCTATCTGTAGGTCTTTTCTCACAGCATCAGGGTCAGCACCTGCAACAAGCTCAACCCTCAGACTCACGTCTATTGCCTCATAGTCGATATTCTTTATCTCAATATTAATAGAGGCTCCGCCGAAAGGTGCTAAGTCGATTATGGATAGGTATTCTGAACCTCTCTGCCTAATTGCTGTTAGCTCGGTAGGTGTCAGTGCTACACCGTTCTGAGTAGATACTGCGATTACAGCTTGATTAAGCGCGTTTACGCCATGATAATATACTTCCAGTACATTACTATTGATTTTTAAAAAAGCTTGCTTTAAATGAGCTAATGTCCCCGTGGCAGCTAAATTCGCTCCCTCTTTTATCCTAACACGAAAAATATTATCGTCCTCTGCATTTCTTCCTCCTAGAGCCTTATACTCATTAATGCAAAATGTGTGTCCTAGAGGGACGGGAGTAACTGCTGTGATTGATAGTGCGGTTACATTCGTTGAGGCGCCTAAGGTTTGCGATGAAACTTGTGCGTAGCTGTATCCGCTCACGCCTATAGTAACATCAGACACTAGGTCGAAGTTTACACCGCCTCCTTGGAAAACATTAACTCCAGCTGTATAAACAGTTCCAGGAGCACCTACTACGCGTACTGCTGTTTGGGAGCCTGATTCTCCGAACCTTGCAGACACGCCGTAATTAGCAGCCGTTGTGTCTAGGTAGAGCCCATAGGCACCATCAGGAAAGATACGCGCCTCCACTATCGCTATATCCTTCAATGCTTTCTGAGCAATCTTAGCAACACCGTATGCGATACCATTAACTACACTTTCATCAGCTATCTTAGTAACCTTGGAAGTTTTATTCATTAGTATTTCACCGAAGATTTGCTTTAGCTCTGTTATGGTTGATACGCGTGTTATCATATTCTAGTTTTAAAAATCTGTCTCAGCATTATACTCCTCACCCAATCTAGTCTTGACTTCGAACGATAAAAATAAGGCATCCTCGCGGACCCCTATATCTGTGATGCGTAAGCTTTTCATTGTATCGTCTCTAGTAAACGTAGCTGTTACCTGCCTCATTAGGATGGGATAGGAGAAGTCGTTTCTGTTTCCAACAAGAACACCTATACCGTCATCGGGAAACTCTGGGGTCATACCTTGCTTTAAGGATGCTAGGACCTTTACAGACTGTTTCATTGTATCATCGTAAGAAAGTGCTTTCAAATCATCGTCTACAAAAGTTAATGTTTGGTCTAGGTCGATGCCGTAAACTTTCTTGCCTGAGATATTATCTACCACGGAGTTCAGCTTTATAGTGGCTCCCTGTAAGCCCGCTACTTTCAAAACATTTCCTCCTTGCGTGGTGTAGGCCTCTTCTTCTAGGTCGTTCCTCAGAGCAATACTGACCCAATCCGTATCCCTATCCTGAGAACCCGCATCTTCGGCAACAGACTCTATTGTTTGCAGTTGCTGTAGTGTGTAGTCCACCTCGACAGAGGGATTGAAGTTATTTTTTGTAATAGCTGAGCGTAACCATTTGGATGCATTGTTTATTGTCTGCAGTCTCGTATATATGTCTGAGAGGAGTTCTATGAGCTCCCAGAACTGAAGTGTGCTGAAGCTATTTCTCTTATTTTCAATTATATTTTCTAACCGTTGCGATTCATCTAGTAATGCTGAGAGAGTGTTAAATGACACCATGTTAGGGCTCTTGCTCTCGCCTGCGTAGTAGGCGTATATGTTGTTCCTGTGAAACTCTTCAAAGGCTATTACTCTTCGCAGGTAAGCCTTAATAGGAAACTTTGTTCTTTTAGTAAAGGCCGTGAGTGTGTCCGGGGAAAGCTGGCTCATAGGATTCGTTTTGTGTCGTTAAACAATCGAGATGCGCCTTGCTGTAGCACGCTCGTCTTCAAGACCTGTATAAGTGAAGTCCTGGGCCTTTTAATTAGGTTTTGAAGAGGTGCTAATATATGAAAACTCACATTGTACTTCCATATCATATTACTACTGTCTACGTCTTGCGTAAAGTCGAAGTTCTTTACAGTTACAAGCCAGCTGTGTCCTAATGCAGGGTTATATAGGTAGAGCTTGTATGGTTTTTCGTATTCGTCTAGTCCTTTTGAGTTCTCTAAGATGCGCTCGAGTATTTTTAGTGTCCCGTACCCTGTTTTAATTTTTGGTAAGAATATGTTGGGCTCAATAGTTAGCTTTCCCTTTTTCATACGTCCACCGTAATAAGTCTGACTTTGCAACCTGCTATTATCCGCTGTTGATGGCGGACCCTGTTTTGGAAAACGACCCGGGCCTCTTGATGAAGATATGCTAGACGGTGCTAGGAGTATTTTGAACTTGCGACCGAAAGACCCGCTAAAATCCATCATTCTGGGTACAAAATTTCCTGTGTCTATGGACGAAACCCCGCCAAGAGTCTTTTGTACGTTAACCGCAGACTGAGACGTGTAGTTCATTTTGTCAGGCGTAACGGGGAATGCTAGGTAATCAATCTGCTTGTCTTGGGAATCTACCAACTCGAGCGTTACTAAATAATATTCAAAATCTTTAGGGAACAGTGCATGCGCGCCTGCTTTCCCTAAGGCTTGGTAGAGCTGTTTTCTCCTTCTCTCAGGTCCGAAAGCTCTATCCCAGTCTGGTCTCGGCTTTGCAGAGTTTTTCTTTCCTTTTGGCTGAGGGTTGCTACTCTGTCCTAATCCTCCACTACCTCCTTCTTCTGGCATTACAATTCGGGGTGTTTATCGATTTTCTCCATCCAACTTAAATGCATATTAGCTATTTTTTGGCGGCCTTCTTCGGTCATTAATATTTCCTTACATTCTTTCTCGTGCGTGTGAAAGAAGTTTTCGCTCAGCAGTGCTGGCATGTGTGTGTTCTTCAAGACGTAAAAATTGGCTTCCTTGTCTGGGTCTCCGTCGCTAAAATCCTTTCTGAAATTTTTTCCCGGAAAGGCTTCTGCAGCTGCTAGGTAAAGCATACTTGCAAGCAAGTCTGATTTAGTCTCTCCTTTTGAGGTATATACGGACCATCCCTCACCTATATTTCTCTTGAAGCCGTTTGAGTGTATCGATACATAGACAGCGTTTTTATGCTCCTCAAAAAGCCTATTTGCTTTTCGAACCCTATTACCTAAGCTCACGTCTCTATTGTCGCTAGGCGTAACTATATGCATCGTATCTATCCCTTTTAAAAGAGCGCCTCGGGCAATGCGTTTCGTTATATCCCTATTACCCACACCCTCATAATAAACAGAGCCATCATCCCAAATAGGCGAGCGCTTTCCCTGCGTCACATACTCTCCTGACGAATCCAGTCCCCCATGCCCCGGGTCTAATAACCATAATTTTTTCATAAGCGAGTATTGTGTTCTAAATATACTGATTTTAGCTCAGAACACCCGTGCCTGGAGTGGTAGTTGCTCCTGTGCCTGTTGCAGGTACTGTTTGGACTATCTGTCCCGGTGACACTGTGACGGTAGCTGTCCTGATGTATCCATCTATGAGCGTAGCTAGTTTCTCTGCGAAGAGCTCGTCTGCTCCTTCTGGGTCATCTATCTCTTTCATTTCCTGCATAATCGCAAGGATGCCTTGTTCGAGTGCTGATTTAACTAATGCCATTATTCTATCTTATTTTTATCGCTCTTAAATGTGGCGAGCTGGTTTTTAATTGCGATGAATTGAGCCGCATTAATAGGTGGCCCTGAAGGCCCTACGGCAGTGGTGACTGAGATGAGGTTTATAGCGTCGATTAGCTGTTCTAGGAGGCTCTCTAAAGTATCGCCCTTTACAGCAGGCTCTGTCGCATTGACTCCGTGGAGGATTTCGGGGGAATCGAACGTCATCTTCTGGTCCTCCATCTTCAAGAGGTTCTCAAATTCATCTAAATATGTATAGCCCTCGCCCTTTTTAAACGTAATAGATGATTGCAGTTCATCTATGGCTTGGTCTTGGACGACCCAGGTAAAGTCTTTTGTTGCTGACTGATAGACACTGCCTATTACATAATCCGACTTAACTCCAAAAATAATTGTTTGGAAGTCTCCCGGTATGTCGAATGAACCCAGCCTTGTTATTATCCTTGGAGCAGTTTCTTGGTCGAAAGACTTGGCTGTGATTAGTATTTGTCCTTTTTCATCAACAACAACCGACGCTGAGCCTGCAGATGAATCCTTTTCTAAAGTTGTCTGCCCGTACTCATAGCTGTGGAAGTCGTCGTCCTTACTTATGATACCTATAACTATCGGAACGTTGTGCTTGGGTATGTTTACCCATACGACCATACTTCCTAAATCTCCGTATTTCTCAGGAAATATTACGCGCTCTAGCTTGTCGGTGTCTACGGGAACATCCCATACGAAATCTCCCGTGTCGAAAAATAAGCCTAACTTTCCTGAGCGTATGCATCCTGTGATATAGTCTTCTCTCTTTATATTGGAGGGTATGCAGACGTATGCGATGCCTACTGGGTATCTTTCCCTCTCAATACCTATAGTCTTCATCCCGTCACTCTTTAACTCACCCTTTAAGCGGTAATTCGGGGAGTTCATAGGCATCTCCATTCTATGATTTCCTCCTGTAAGGATACCTTTTAAACCTCTGTCTCTTCTTCTACTCATTGTCGTAATTTTTAAACTGATTACGTTTTAAAAAGAAGTTGAATGCGTCTTTATTAACGATGCCCTGGATTAGCTTGCCTGCTTTTTCCATATCCTGCGCGAATAACTCAATATACTCGCGTATACGCTCGGTATCGACTATGTCGAAGTAAGATATATCAACAGGCTCATTAAACTCGTTTAAAACGCGTCTTTTCTCTACGAAGTCTCTCACCATGCCTCTTTCTACCTGCAGTGTTGTTTTTCTAGTCTCACTAGCTCCTGTTGCGTAGTACTGCTGCACCCCCGTCACGTAAAAAATTTCATTAGTAGGTTTGTAATAAATCCAAGAGCCTCTTTTAATACGCCTATCACCTTCTATTGTGATGGAGCCTTGTCTTGTGAATGGGAGGTATTGGTTTATATCAACGAGATAAGCCATGTCTGCTGCTGACTGCTCTATCACATTCGTCTTCTGCAGGCTTTTCAATCTCCAATGGCCATCGAATTTAACATATTGGTCTATGAGCTTATATCTCTTGCATCCCCAAACCTCTGCATACTCAGGTAGTGTAATTATTGGGATATATCCCGTGCTGACTTCGCTTCCCTGTCCTAAGAAACCCGCCTGTGGAGCTACTTCAAAGAATGAATAAATCTCTCCGTCGAAAAAATTCAGAGATTCAGAAACGACCTGGTCGTCAAAAATCTCAATAATCAAAGGGAATATATTGGCGGGTCTACCTCTTGCAATAAGTGATAAGTCATCGGTAAGCTGTGGTCTTCTTGTCTCTCTAGCGGCATCAGGCGACGGAATCTCGTCGAAGTCATCGGTGAGCTCTACGTAATTATCTATCCACCCGTGAACAGTCTCCCTGTCCCATTGAGGCCTCCTTATTGTGAAATAATAAAAGTCACCGTAAGTATCTCCAAAAAATTCCACTAAAGGTTCTTGACAGAACTTCCGTATCTGACCATACAAATCCCCATCAGGCTGAGATATCGAACCATCTGCAATTCGGAGCTCGTCGACATTAGGCCCGTAAACAAATCTAATTATCTGCCAAATCCCAGGCATCGGTAATGGCTCATAGGCCTGCAGGCTTCCGTACAGGAGCACTGCGTATTGTAAAGTCTTCTCTATTGCATCTGTAGCCTCGTCGCTCACGACTTTTCCTCCCACTTGGACTCCATCAAATTCGGCGCCCTGCCTATTAACAAAATTCTCGTCTTTCTCGGCATCATACAAGAACTCATACAAGCCCACTGTTTTAAACAGTTCGGGTACTCTGAAGTCGCTTACGGCTGCACCTGCATAAGTTCCTGCAAACCAGATTCTCGCCCTATACGTAGTGCTCTCGTAAGCAACTTTGTTATTTTGAACGACGTCCTTACAAAATCTAAGCATGGTCTCGAATACTTCGGCTATCTTAGCGCTTTCTTCGGGGGAGTTTATTGGAAGGTTAATTCCGTCTTTTATCCTAGAAGAACCTATATCATAAACGGCAGTCTCCCTCAATCTCTCCAGCTCAGACTCTAAACTTGCCTTCTGAGCCTCACCCATCTGTAATGTCTTTGAAACCCTATCTCCGTAGCTTGTGAATAAGTTGTCCGGGGTGATAGTAATGTTACTGACTTGATTTGTTATAAACTCAACCGAAAAACGTATGGACCTGTATGCGTGCTCTCCGAACAATGGGTATTTTCCTGTAGTTGATAGGCGCCTGACGAGCTTTAAATCACCTATTCCGGGTTCTGCGTAGTTTGTGTATGCGAGGGGATAAAAGTATGAGCCATCCTCCTGATAAAGCTTTGACAAGTCTCTCCCAATAATCTCCACAGCAGCAGTGGAGGGGTTAGGCGACATAGAGCATTTGTTTTGGTCTACTAAACCAATCATATCATAGTTTTTTTCAGCCAGCTTGGCCTTGTCTACAATGAACTCCCACTCGTCTGTAGGTATTCTATCGTCCTTCTCCATCGCTAGAGTTTCGCATCGGATAACAACTACGTCGTTCGGTTGTATGGCGTAGTGGAGTAGGTATTGCATTCTCTTCATGTAGCCCTCCGAATCCTTGTCCAAGGCGAATTTGTTTATACGTGACTGAGACACGAACTCTCTATCGTTGAAAGCGTCGATAGTGCCACTCCTCGGCTTCCACCCTGTAAGAATATCCTCCTCACCCTCTATAGGTGCCATCTTTATAGAAAAGTTACCGCCCCTACCATCGACACTTGTGTTTATGTCTTGTACGAAGGGAGATGCATCGATTACATTACCCTGCATACCGAAGTGAGAAATCATCTTGCGCTGAAAGTCGTTGAAATCATCATAAGCACCATTTGTTACAAAGTCTGGTAGTTCATCTGCTTCATTAAACAACCTCTCCGTATCATCAGAAGATAACGCTCTACACCATATCCATACACTAACATTCGGGTAGAGCTGGTTCAACCCTTCTCCCGGTCTTATACTTGTCCTTGTAATCGGATAATAGTCTTCTGCGTTTAATAGCTCGTACAGCTGCTTGGCCATAAATGTTCTTGCTGTGGGTGGCTGTATGCTTTGATTGAACCCTGCTATCAATGCAGGCTCTATAAACAGCTCTGCTTTCGGTAGCCACAGAATAGTGCCGTATTTTAGAGGCCATGACTCAGGTCCCCTGTACTCCGGGTCAGAAGGGCTTCTAGGATTTCCATCGCTATCTAAGTAAGCATTCCTCTCAAACCAATCCCACTCATTAATTATGTTCTGCTGATTGTTACGGAACCAAGTCTCTTCTGCTATATAGTCATTGGAAGGATTCGCTCTGAAAGTAATACCGAACTCGAGCAAACGGTCGACACTTATACCCTTGACGATAGATAAGCCTTGATTGTTGATAAAAGCACCTACTGTTGATATATTCCTGTCTGTGTGGGTGTATGTTATGTAATTCTTCAGCGCCATGTTTTATTTTATAGATTTGCTATCGCATCGACTAGTGATTGGATACCATCTGTTACTGCATTTGTGGCGTAGATGAGGCCGTCGCCTGCGTCTGCAAACATATCAGCCCAGTCTGCTGTGGAGACAGCTAAAGTCTCGGCGTATGCTTTATCAGCTAATGCCTTGTTACCCTTGAACTGGTCGAAGTTCATATCGAAAGCTTGCGGGTTTTGGAGAAATCCCTCTACTACACTCCTAGTCTGGTCGAAGCTTAGGCTTGAGAAGGCTCCTTTCACCTCTTCCATCATAATATCCTTATTGCCACCGCTCATGTCGTGTAGCTGTTGTAGATACCCTCTCATAAAGCCTGGCTCTGTCATTCCTTTCTCCTGCTGTTCCATTAATTCAAACCGAGACTTACCCTGAGAGCCAGGCATACCCATTAGCGTGTTAAATTTGAGTGCCTGCGTATATGGGTTTCCTGTATCTGTTAGGCCTCCTTGAAGCTGTAAATATCTCTGACCCATTTGGTCAGGGTCTGCGAAAGAGCCTCCTAGTGATGTTAGTCCCGACATACCGGCCATTACCTGCCTCATATCAAAACGTTCCAATGATTGTGATAGTTGACCGAATATCTGATTGGCTGAATTGCCGATGGCCTCCATGTTCTGACCCTGCTGCCCAGAAGCACCTAGCAGTCCTGTCTTAGACATCGCTCTTGTAAGGTCATCGAAGAACATACCTCCCATAGACTGATGCCTGGTTCCAGATGTTACACCTCCTGTGTGGTAACCTCCGAACCCTGCTAGACCCTCTAAAACACCTCTAGAAATTCCATGACCCATTTCAAGATTCATAGCATCCTTCATACCCGCCTGCGCACCATGAGACATAAAGCCCTCAGTCATACTACCTCTCATACCTAGAGCCCGCGCCGTTTCATTTGCCTGCGCACCACCGAATCTGCTAAGAACTGCTGCCTGTGTTAA
>JAAHTH010001843.1_pt1 | contig 17293 bp, 1 predicted proteins | sample 6116091 | NCBI WGS metagenome assembly JAAHTH01 (sample SAMN13939990, study PRJNA603662) | sponge metagenome | isolation source: marine sponge | host: Mycale hentscheli | place: New Zealand | collected 2006 | reverse complement strand
GTGAACTACTTAAAAATGTTACCGGTAATAATTCATCAGTAAGCTGTTTAAACAACTTTAAGTATGTACTATTCCATGTATTACTATTATAAATTTTACTCAAATCTAATGGGGCATCTTTAGAAAGCAATTCCTGTATTTCTTTTTTCTTATCTAATACAGTTGCAATATCTTTACCTAAACCTTTAGTAAGACTTGTTGGTGCACCCATCTTATCTGTAAAAGTTTTTAGTTTCATCAATTCTTCAAACTTTGACAATATACTTACAGTTTCTTGATCACTTACTTCATCTGATTCATTAATAGCATTTAATAATAATTCTTCATTTACTTTTAATGTTGACTTAGATCCATTTTTAACTAATTCTTTTATTTTGTTTTCTACTAATTTTTCAATACCCGGATCAAACTTATCTTTTTTATTTAATGCTTGAGAATATAAATCTTGTATAACAGGATTATTTATTAATAATATAGATGTTCTAATTGGTATACTTAATGAAGTCATCATTGACACCATACCTAAAGCATGCCTATTTAAACCAAGTTTAGAAAATAAACGTTCCTTTGCATTATCCGTAGCCATAGTAATAAGAGAAGATAATGTATCTTGTTTTCTTTGATTACCCTCATTCTTTTTTTCTGTAGTATATTTAAATGAGTCGTAAGTTACACCATCTATGCTAATTGGGCTTTTTAAATCAATATCATATTCAGTGAGCAAACTAAGATATAAATTAGGTAATACAGCAGCTCCAATAGAAGCTCCTTTATTTGCTTTGAAAGCAAGTATCTTACCAACCAAATCATCTACATCATTATTTTCCTCTAACATTCTATTCTCAAATAACTTTGATTCTTCAGCTAATAATGATAATGTAGTTTCAAGTATATCTAATGTAGCAGGTGAATAAGAAATAGGATTTTCTCCAGATGCTACACTATCATTTCCAAGTAATGCATATTTATAATCTAAAATTTTGTTATTTAATGGAGCAGCATATGGTTCACCAAATTTAGCAACATACTCACCGTATTGTGCTTTGGTAATAGGTAAACCAAGCATTTGTAATGCCTTTACACCTGCTTCTTTTAATCCTGCATCTGTAACAATATTTTGTTTTGTTAGAAATTGATAGTATGTTTTTTCTTCAGATTCTGAAAGGCTATTTTCAATTTTAGCTGCATCTAAATTTTTATCATAAGTTAAATAAGCTTCAGAGTATATTGTTCCAGACTTACTTACATTAGCATTTACATATCTAATATAATCTGAATAATTTTCTTCAACTGTATTTTTATTACCATACTCAAAAAATTCTCCATCTTTTACATAGAAGTCTTTAAACTGTGCAAAGACTTTATCAATATCAAAATCTGCACCAGATACCTCAATTAATTCTCTAGCAAACATTGCTGATGAACCAAAATACACAGGCATAAAATCAACCCATTTAATATTCATTGCTGAGTGATTATCTTGAGATGGTATTCTTACACCAAACATTTTTGATATTACTTCAGGCATAGTTGCTGAAGGTGTATTTTCAATTAAATCCATTACAGATTTATGATGTGATGGCATCATCATCTCAGTATATCTTTGACCTGTAGGTTCACCATTAGCATCATATTCCATTACACCATGTCTTAATCTATCTAATACAACAACGCCTTCTGGACCTATATTCTCTTGTGTTAAAGAATCAATATTAAGTAAATCATTTTCATTTCCTTGCCATGCAGCTCTTCTTATAATTTCAGATCTAATTGGTATTCCATCTTTAATTTCAAATACTCTCCTATAAACTTTATTTCCAAAGTCTGATACTAATGTAAGACCTAAGCCGGGTGTTCTTTCTGAAAATACCCCTTTACTAAAGTAGCTTAAAAATAATTGCTCAAACTTTCTTATTGTGATTTGATTATTTAAGTTATAATTTGGTACTCCATCAGTCATAGAAAAGAATTCAAGTATCTGGCTACTAGATTGTGAGGCTTTAAGACCACTTAATGCAAACTCTAAAAATGCAGCAAGCTTAGGTGTAACTTTACCAGAAGCTTGAGATATACTTAATTCATCCATTGCACCATCAAAACTAAATATCAAATTTCTTTTATCTTTAAATCTTAAAGTAACTCTTTCTGATACAGCTTTATTATATTCTGTTCTAATTTCACCAACAGTCATATTTAATGCTGGAACAAATTGATTATCATTTTGTTCAGATGTTAATATCTGTTTTATTTGTGTAGGATCAACTTGCTCTAATTTATTAGATGGATTTAATTGTTGTAGACCCATAAATCTAGCATCTAATGTAGTATAACCCTTGGTAAATGGGTTACCATCGGCTAGTTCTTCAAGTGAATTAACACGTTGTTTTTTCATTTTAACTGCACTTAATGGAGCAGCAATTGCAATTGTTTCTTTTTCTTTTTCAATAGCTTCTAACTTTACCCTTAGATTATGAAGTGATTCCAGTCCCGGTTTTGGTAACCACATCTTTATATCTCCATCCCATATAGATGTATATTCTGGTGTTAAAGTAAAAGCAGACATTTTAAGAAATGTACTTCCATCACCATAAACAAACTTTTTGGAATTTAATAATGCTTGCATCTTAGCATAACCTTCAGGTGCAGCTTCATTTCCAAATACTGAATCAGAAGTTATTGTTTGACCTGTCTCAATTCTATTAATCAATTCAGCTTGAGCTGCTGTTAATTTACCAAAACCAAACCACATATATCTAAATGCTTTTGTTGTAATATACATTTGAGCATCAGCAATATCAATTCCACTGTCTTCCGGTTCTTCTAATGTAACTAAACTTATATCATCTACAGGATGGATAACACCATGCTCTGGTGCTGTTATTGCAGAGTATGCACTGTAGTATGCACCATTTTGCATTTTAGCTCTTTTGATTTGATCCACTGAATCTTTTAAAGAAACCGCTTGATCACCTAAAAGAATCTCATTTATAGAATATGAGTTTATAGCATCATTAAAGAATATCTGTTTAAGATTATGTCTGTAGTTATCATTAAGATTTAATAATGAAGCAGATTGTACAAGAGCAGTTCTACTTACACCAGCTGCTATAATAGGACCTGATTTTACTTGATTAGATATTTGGTCTTCTATTTTTAATTCATCTATTAACTGTTCAAATACTTGAAAACGGCTTTCTAAGCTATCAACTACACCTTCTCGTAATGCTGTCATTCCTGATACTTGATTTTCTGAAGTATCTAATTCAGTTTGTTGTGCTGGTTGAGACCCACCTAACTCTTGTCTCACTTCCATTAATATTTTAGGAAACAATTCACGATACTTAGTCTTATCTTGTGTATGAGTTAATGTAGCATTACCTGTAGCTAATAATTTTGCAAGTGCTTGAGGATTTTGCTTAAAAGATTCTGTTATTAAATCTTTCATTATTGAAGAAGAATTTCTATCCCATGCAACAGTATTTAGCTGCTTAATTTGTCTACCAAATTTTTTAGCCTCTGCACCAGTCTTAGCTTGTAATATTTTATTCCCAACCTCATCATTTAGAAAATTTGAAGCCCCACTATTCGGAGCAAATCCCATTAATTTTTGATGTTGAAAAGCTTGCTCTACATTTTTATACTCCCTTCCTTTATAAGAAAAAGGTCTATTAGCAAAGTTACTTAATTCAGCATTTTCATTTGTTCCTGCATATATATTTATTGTATCACTAGCTTGTTGTGCAACTGTTACTGTTCCTGCTAAAGCATCATCAAGAGTTATAGTATTACCTGCATTGCCAGCTTGAATTGCTGCATTAATAAGAAAAGTCTGTTGTTCTTCAGACATTAATGTCTTAGTGTTAAAAAATGTAAGTGCTCTTCCGTCAGTATATCCTAATATATCTTCTTGAGTTTTTGTTGCATTATTTGCTTCTCTGTTTATTCTAGCAAACTCAGTTCTAATTTTATCAATATATATATCTACAGCCTCTTCAGTTAAAACAGCTTCTCCATTAACCATTTCCACAGTCTTAATTACCGGAAGATTAATCATATCTCCTGTATTAGAAGCTTCCATTACTCTTATAAGTACCGGTGCTAATCCAGTAGTAATTTTATTACCCTCATCATCTAAGCTTTCTACATTAGATACTTTATAGCTTTTGCTATTTAATAAGCCTGCATAATTATTTATTAAGTTAAGAGCAAACTCTTGTGGGGTAAAATCACCATATGTTGAAGTTTGTTTAACTGCTTGTAAAGAATCATTTAGTTCTTCTTCAGTTGATAGTAAGTCACCTATTTTATTTCCTGCTACTCTTATTATTTGTAATCTAGACTCTAATGATAACTGATTAAATGCTGAGCTATTTAATAAAAAGTTGTTTGCCAAATAAGGGTCTGAATTTAATAACTTTTCTAGGTTTTCCGCATTATTTAGTTCTGCCACCTTTTTTAAATGATATGTTGGTAATTGATGTGCATAAACTAAATCACCATTAGGATTTTTAAATACAGATGCTCCAATTGTTTCATCAAATGGTGCGTTACCAACAGCCATCTTTTTTAATCTAGAATCCATACCAGATTCATCAACAGCAAAGATGTCATTGTTATCTTGAATTAACTGACTCATCAAAGCAATAGAGCTTTCCTTATAAGCTTTACCATCTAAATCATGAGTTAATGATGGTGTTTCATTTTTATTTAATTGTAGAAAAGCACGCTGATCTGATTTTAAATCACCTCTGTTATATAACATACTATACTGAAGATAAAGAGGACTAATTTTAATACCAGAAAGATTAAATAATTGTTCAGAGTATTTCTTAGCATCTCTCTTAAGTTTAGCGCTACTTATACCTTTACTATTTGGTATTATCTCACTTTGAATTTCAGCAAGTAAAGTTATTAGTTCTGTTTTTAAATTAGGATTAGACAAAAGTTGCTTTCTTTTACTAATAAATCCTTGACTCCATCTATCTAATTGAGAATTAGTATCATCTCTTTCTGACGCAGAATATACTATTGTGTTACCTGCATTGTCCCTTTCATTAAATAAGTAGTCAACTCTAAAGTTTTCAAAACCTTTTAGTATTGACTGAAATAATAAAGGAGAATTTACCTCCAATGGTATAGCGTTATCACTTAACAATTCTTGTTCAGTTATCCCTATATCATTTAAAATTCTGCGTACAACAGCGGATGTTTCAGAATTATCTTGACCAAAGAAATACATGCTTTGTAGTATTTGTTTAGGGTCAGATAAATTTTTAACAGCTTTCAGTAAACCATTATATGCTTCTACAAAATCAACAGCTATTATTATTGGCTCACCGTTTGTTAGTTCAACGTTCCCAAAATAATCACTTGACTCTACAGAAGTTGTTGCTATATAAGCTCTAAGCTGACTTGACAAAGATCTAAACCCACCAATCATTGATGCATCTTTTTCATACTCAGATGTAGTTCTTAAACCAGTAGAATCTTCAAACTCTTCTACTTGAAATTCTTCTTCATTTGCTTTATCACTTATTTGATTAATATACTGTATACTTTGGTTTCTTATTTCATCACTGTAATTATCAAAAGCTGACTGTATTTCAATTAATTTTTGTTTTTGTAAATCTGTTTTATTTTCATTGATTGGATTGTCTAAACTATATAAAAATTCAAAATCATCTAGTATAGAATCCATTTGTTCTTTAGGATTATAAGATTCATTTAATTTAGATATACGTTGTAAAAACATAGCTGATATATTTCTTACTAAAGGATCTGCTATATCACTATCTAAATAAATAAACCCTAAAGTATCATCTTTACTTATTGAGTCATGTGGTATTAATGCATTAGCCTCTATAGTAGTTCCTACATCCAATGCTGTAGTAAATTCATTATTAGCTATTTGTGCACCTTTGAATTTACCTGAGTCAATATTTTCAAATAAAGTACGTAATTCATTTTTTGAATATGAATTAAAAACACCTTGTATCCACTCTATAATTCTAGTGAATAAAGACTTAACGCTTGCATCAGTATTTGTATTTTTAGGATTTATTTTAAACTTTTCAAACTCATCTGCTAAATATTCTTCATAGTATTCATTCTCTAGTTGTTTCCTAGTCATGTTACTATATGTATCTGCAGAATTTTTAAACTTCTGAAGTTCTTTCTCAAAACTTTTTCCTTCAGCTCTGAGTTTAGCTCTCACTTCTTTTCTTGCTATACTTCTATATTTAGTTATCTCTTCATTGCTGAGTAGCATTCTAAACACCCCATGAAAAGCTTCATGATATTTATATGGAGACTCTGCACCAGTGTAAATAGTACCAGATACATTTTGTCCACCGGCTACATGATTTAATCCTAATACAAACGCACCTACACGTACACCACCTGCTTTTAAATTATTACCTAATGTTGTTATGTCAGCTATATTAATAAAACTAGGCAGATTACTTGCAGCCCAATCAGTAAATACATCTATATCTTCTATGTCTGATAAACTTAAATCAGAAGAAGACATAATTTTATTAGCTTCTTTTTCAATTGCTTTTCTTTTAGCTAATAATTTTTGATACTCTTCATTTGTCCTAAGAGTCTTACCTCTATCTTTAGGTGATATACCTTCTAATAGTTGTGTTTTAAGAATATTCAGTTTTTGTTTTACATCTTCAAGCTCACTAGTAGATTTAGTAGAAGATGTTCTAAGCTCAGATCCTTTAGTAATAGGATTGCCTTCAGCATCAGTAAAACTTTCTGTTAGTGTAAATACACCCTGTGTTGATCCCTCTCCGCCTCTTTTAGATACCATTACATTAATGGTAGCCGCTCTCATATTATAAACTTCTACTTCTCTTGGTGTTAGGTTATCTACACCCTCTCTAACAATTTTATTTACTATATGATTAATGTATTCAGAAGGTAGAGTAATAAAATCTTTAGCTGCAAATTCAGCAAATGCTGGATCACTTAAATCTAATAAACTAAACTCTGCTTCTTCCGAAGTAAAATTAGATTCTTCTACTGCTTCAACAACATCTTCTTTTATATCACCTTTGTCTATTTCAGCTTGAATAGCTGATGAATCACCCGTTGCTCTGGCTGAGCTATTCAATACTACTTCTGGTCTCACATTAGTAGTAGTAGCATCTATAAGATCTGCAGCAGATACTTGTGTTGGAAATGATTGTCTAAAGTTATTATTTGATATTTTATTTTTTGATGCTACTATTTCTGAATTATTGTTAAAATCATTAATTAATGTTTGAATATAACCATTAATAGATGAATCTGAAACAAAACTTTTTGAATCAGCAGCGGGTATATCTACAGTAATAGTGTCTCCTACTTGTTTGCCTATATCTGTATTATATAATTGTAGTTGTAACTTACCCCATGGAGTAACTTGCAAAGAAATATTATAACCTTCTTTAGCTGATATAAATACAGATCCTCTTATATCCTCTTCATTAAATTGAGTGTTATATGCTAAGTCTTTAGCTTTACCATTTTCATCTAAATTTTCTTTTTTAGTTTTCTGTGCTCTATCAACAAGCTTAGATGCTAAATCATCTCTTTGAGATTTATTATATGTACGAGCTTTTAAATTAACAGGTCTATAAGATCCATCAGGTAATTGTACTATGGCTACATATCTATCAGTGCCATTCTTAATACCATCCCATAATGAATCTTTTTGAAGTCTAGATTTTATTTTATTTGATAACTTAACTCCCTCACTACCCTCTAGTGAAGTAATAAATTCTACTGATCTAGAACCACCTTTTTTTCTTTTTAAATCAAAAATAAAATAGTTACTATTTTCATCAGCGTGCTCATAGCGTAACTCTCTTAAAGATCTCGTTGTGCTATTATCATATGACATACCACCTTTTTGAGATACAAAACCTAAACCAAAAGGTAATTCATTTAATGATACAATATTCATATCCACATTACTTTTCATTACACTATCTGCATATGAAACTAATAATGCATTTAAAGCAAAGTTATTTCTTGCTAAATCTAAAGCTTGTTTTTGATCTAATTTATTTCTTAACTCTGGACTTACAAATAAAGTGTTTAATGCTTGTTCCCTGGATATATTAGATAAAGATTTTATTGGGTTACCTTGAGGATCTTGCATAGTTACATTTCCATTAGGAATGTATGCAAATACACCATTTTCATTATCTGTTATAGGAATATTGTTTTCATTTAATATTCTATTAATTTTTGTTTTGGTATTTCCATCTGGAATAGCAAGGCCAATGCTATATTTAGATTGTTTAATATCTACATAAGGGTTTTCTTCTTTTCCTGATACAATATATTTAGATGTTTCATTATTAATAATTTTATTTGATGTAATAACAAGTACAAGATTATTAATTTCTTCCTGCGTTAAATTATCTAATATAAGATTTAGTCTATCATCTGCATAACTATAGTCTCTTTGACCATCAACAGTATCCGCATGAGGATATAATTTATTTATGTCAGTTATATTTACTCTAGAAACATTTGTGGGTAGCAAATTAAATTTAAACTCTTGTATAGAATAAGAATTTTTAAATTGACCAGCCTGTAATGTAACAGGTTTACCTTCAAAATTATTAGGCACCAAACGTAAATTACCACCTTGTATAAATTTAGGAGTACTAATTACCCTGTATTCTTTACCATCTTTATCATAAACTAATTGACCTTGAAATAACATCTGTCCATCAAAAGGAAATGGGGTGCTATCAGGTGCACGTTTGTCTAATTCTCTCATTGCTGCAATAGCAGATCCAGAATCATTAAAAGCATTAAGTGTAATTCCTATTTGTTCTAATAACTCAGGAGATACACTATTACCTTTTTTATCAATTAACTTATATAAAGCCTCAGCTTCACCTTGTTGATTTATTGTAATTATTTTAAGTACATCTGATGTAACACCAACTTGAAAAACGCTTGGTCTAGGAGGGTTAGCGGGATCAATTTTATCTTCATCATCTTCATTTCCTACTGCCGGAGTAACCTTGGTTGGATCTGATTCAACTGGTTCAGTGTAATACATTTCGTTAAGTGGTATACCGGCTGCTTGAAGTATTTCTTTTACTAAATCATTTTCTAAAACCTCTCTACTTTTTAACCATGCTTCAAAACCTTTCTCAGATTTAATATCTTCATCAGTTAATTCTGAAAATACAGGATTACCTTGAGTATCTAATACTGGAAGTTTGCCAGATACCCATAGTTTCTTTAAAGCATTAAATGTATTTTGCCAGTTAAGACCTTCTTCGTTTCTCCACTCTTCAAAACTTTTAACTTTTTCTTCAAGAACAGTTTGAGTTCCAGCATACTTTCTATACTGCCTGTCTAATAAAGCTCTTAATAATGGTGTATTATTTAATTCAGGTAGAACAACATCTATATCAGCATCTTCTAAAATTTCTTCTTGATTACTTTTTGTTTCTTGTACTTCAATGTCTTTGCTCTCTTGTTCAGTTGTTTCTGTAGAATCATCAGTTTTTTCTGACATCTTTCTATAGGTATCAAGCAATCTTTGAATTTGATCATACTTTACTTTATCTAATTTAGGATCTATATCACCCTGTTCATCATAAAAGTTTTTCAATTCATTTACGTTACCTGAAAGTAAAAATTTCTTAACTTGTTCAGGATCACCAACATATCCAGCTTCAAATAATTTATTCATTAAAGTGTTGGCTTCTTTAATATTAATATATTTTTCTATTTGTTGCTTATGTATCTTAGTAAGATTTTTATATATATTTTTATTAACCTCTATTTGTCTTTCAACAATTTCGTTAAGTCTTTCTGGATTATTTAAATATTCAATTGCTTTATCATAAACTTTAGCTCTACCTTTTAGTGCATGATAGTCAACCATTTGTTTTAAAGCATTTTGTACTTTGGATCTATCTACAAAAGAATTAGATGATTCTGCCATAAACTGAACATACTGCTCAAACGCTCCAGTAAGTTTGTTTATTTTCCTTCTATCAAATGATCCATCTTTAGTTAAATTTTTTGGATCTGTTAATATTTGTTGGATGGTTTGAAGTTTTTTAATCTTATCTGTCTTCTGATCAATAATCTTTTTTCCTTCTTTACTATCTTTATCTTGTACAGCAATATCCTGTAATAATAATCCCATTTCATTATTAATAGAGTCTATATCTAATAATACTGTAATGTCATTAGCTGCCATTTTCTCAAATAATGGATCATTAGTTAAGTTAGTATAAATACTATCAGCTCTTTCTGTTGCACGTTTAAACCCATCTTCAGTAAACATATAAAGATATGTAGCATGTTCAAATGCTTTTTCTTTAATAGCTTCTAAAATATATTGTCTACTACCTTTATCATATTGTGATCTATCATAAGGATTTGTAAATCTATTTTTATTATTCTCAAAACTAGTTTCAAACTTGTCCAAGTTAGTAACTAAATCTTGAAGTCTTTGTCTTGCTTTACCACTTTTAATATCTCTTTTTTGATTAGGAAATGCTTGAGCTAATTCTTCATCACTCATTTGCATAAAATCTGTAAGCTGAGATCTAAAATACTGAGATGTTCCATTTTGAAAAATAGTATAGAGTTGTTGAAACTTTGCAAAATCTTTCTCATCTGTAAAACCAAATCTATCTTGAGAAAAAGCATTTTGTTTCATTGCTCCAGCAACTTGCTTTTGAACTAAAAAGTTTAATTTAGTTGGATCAAATAAACCAGAAGGATCGTCAATTGTACTATTCCATGCTTCATTATGTACTTTAACTAAATCTTCTACATATTGCTTTTTTTGCTCTTGGTATTCTTTATATGCTTTTGGATCACTAATTCTATTATATAAAGCCGGCATTCCTTGGAACACTAGTTTTTGAGGTCCTTGTACAATACCACCCATTAAGAATCCAGATAAAAATGTTTCAATACCTTGACCACTAAACTGAGAACCCATTCCGGAAAGAATCATGTCATTCTGTAATTCTACACCACCTGCTAAGGGATCTTCCATTACAGCAGTATAGTAACCTTTAGTACCTACAGCAATAGCTTCTTGCCCTATCTCTTGTAAACCTTCTGCAACATTTGCTGCAAAGTATCTTGCTGTTGCTGCTATTGCCATTCCAGTATTACCCTTAACACCACCGGCTTTTACTTTAGTCCACCAACCTTTAATACCAGATCCTGCATCTTCAAATACATCTTTAATTTTACCGGTAGCAGCATCTTTTACACCTTTACCTTTAAATAATCTTCCGTTTAAACCTTTTTTATATGTATCATTAAACACTCTACCCAATGATCTATTAAATCCACCCATTGCATTCCCTAATACAATTTGGTTACTTAAAAAGATTAATGGTGCATTAGTCATTGTAGTATAAAAAGCACCTTCACCTGCTTGGTTTTGTATGAGTGCCATTTGTTCAGGTGTTACATTACCTGTTTTTTTCTTCTGTATAGCCACACCTTCTCTTACAAGTTCATTATAAACCATACCACCTTCAAGCTTACTTTCAGCTAATGCTAAATTTACTGATCTAAAATCTCTATAGAAACCACCAAATCCAGCTTTAGCTTTTGCCAAATTGTTTGCATTTTGTGTAGCATTTTTAGCAGTCTTAAAGTTTTTAAGTGCAGAATAAGTTTGTGGTGTTAATATATTACCTACCACTTTACCACCAGACTTAGCCGCTTGCCAGAAAGATTTGGCTGCATCATAATTTTTTAATTGATTAAGTAATGCTCTAGTAGAAGCTTGCATCTTACTTATATTAAAAAAGTTTTTTGCACCCTTTACAATTCTACCAGCATTTTGTACTGTTCTTGCTGCAGCAAGCCCACTTGTAGCACCACCAGAAAGATATGTTGCACCAGCAAGTATTAATTCTTCTACAGCAATAGATCCAATTATACCAAATGTATAACCGCTATTTAAAAGTAAATTATTTGTAAAAGCTAATCCACCACCTCTTGAAGAATTACCAATAGCCATAGCATCTTCAAACTCCATTCCTGACTCAATATCTGGTGCACTAAAATATGCATCATCATCAAATAAATCTCCAAGACTTCTATATACACTTGAGAATCCTGAACCAACCAAACTACCAAACTCACCTCTCATCCTAGACATATCATCCCAGATTGTGGAGTTTGCGTTATAGTATGATTCCATATTAGCATAAGGAGTAAAGCCTAGTTGAGCAAAATCAGGATGCTCATAATATCTTAGGAAATTACTTTGTCTGATGTTAGCAAAACGTGGATCAACAATATCTGCCGCAGGTCCAGCTGACTCAGCTTTTAAAATACTCTTTACTGTATTGTATGTATCTTGAGGAGGGTTCTGTTGTTTAACAGGATCAAATAAACCTGTAGCTAAAGAAGGTCTAGCTACACCTAAACTTGCCATTGCAGGTATACCATACTTGTCTATATCTGCTTTATATGCACCTACATTTGCAATTGCACCAGGATCTGTAGCTAATACTTCAGCTAACTGAGTTTCTGGCCCTTCAAACATATCTTCAACTGGTATAAAATTAAATTGTCCAGTTGGAATTACGCTTGTTTCTCTTTGATTGCTAGTTACAGCAGTCTGTAAAGGTGTGTTCCCTTGCTCTTTCATCTAGTCGTTTATTTTATACCGTACTGTTCTTGGTCTTTCTTTCTAGCTAATCTATTTTGTTCTCTTATTGTTTTAAACCATGATTCTAATTTATACACTTGAGGATCTAAACCTCTTATACCAAAATCCATATCTATTGGTTGTGTAAATTCTTCAGATCTATAATTACCTCCGGTTTGTGTTTCTGCATTGTAAGGTACATATGTATTAATAGTATAGTTAACTGAATAGTTATTATTATCAACTCTGCTTATTCTATATTTTGCAGTTGGCGTTAACATATCTGGTACTGTATAATCTGCATACCCATTCTCACTAGACATGATATCAGTATTTATAGCAGAGTAATATTGATTAGAAGCTGCTTTAATATTTGTATCATCTTTTTGTTGATATACAAATGATACACCAGCTCCAACTGATTCATTACCTACGGCATCTGATAAATATTTAATATCATCAGTTGTAAGAGCACCATATTGAGTACTTACATCACCACCACCTTTAACTTTAGAAGCTAACCATTCACCACTAAATATAACTTGATAACCTGCTGTAGTCTTATTACCATCTGCAGATTTACCAAAAATTGGTTTATATTTTAAAGTTGCAATGGGAGCTATAGCATCTGTATTAGATCTTTTAGGATTATTATACCAAGTGTTTAAATCTTCTTTATATAAATTCCATACTTTTTGTGCTCTTGGATCAGCTATTAAAATGTTATCTACATTATCTACACTACCTGCTACTAAACCAAATGGAGTACCGTTTCTTTCTAGTGTGTTTATTTGTTGTAATAAGTTACCTAATTCTGCTTCACCTTGCGCATTACGTGTTAAGGGATTTATTGTATAATTATATGTAGGTGATAATTTTAATCCATCTGATCCATCTCCATAACCACCTAACATACTATCAACTGTACCTGTAGCTAAATCTCCTTGTGTTCCTATTAATCCCTGTTGAAACAATTGATACAATTTATCATAGTATTGATTAGCTTCAGATCTAATTTCGGCTTCATCAAATCCTATCATGTGATTACCCTGAGCATCCGTTAGGGGAACTTGTATTGTTTGTGAGCTATAGTTACTTCCTGAATAGTTTGGATTAGGTACATCTTTATATAAATACTTTTTATATTTTTCACTTTCATTTCCATCCCATCCCCATAAATCTGGATTTTTTATTAATCCAGCATCTATTCTTTCTTTTACAATTTCATAGTATTCTTCTTTAGGTATAATCTGATTTTGATCATTCATAATAGACGGAAAACCAGCATCAGCAAGAATTTTAGCATTTTTATCAAATCCTGATTGACCTCTGCTTTCCAAATTAGATTTCATAAGATCATACGTCTCTCTATGATTATTAAGTACAGTAGTCATTGCTGTACTTAGACCTTTCATTTGAATATCAGTACTGTTGTTTGGACCAACCATTACATCATATAAATCTTGATAAGGTGCAAAGTTTGCATCAACACCTGTTAAATTTGCATTTTGTTTAGTCTGATTATATGTATCTACAAAAGCGTCTCTAGTTTTAGCATATAAACCAGATACTAAATTTCTATTTGCATACCCTGTAATCTTAGCTTCTTCACCTTCACCCTCAATTGTAGGAGCTGTAAGTTTTTCTTTTATTTGTGTAATAGTTCCTCTAAACTCTACTTCTTTACCATCTTGTATAATTTTAACACCATAGGTGCCATTTTCAGCAGCTGTATCTCCTCTTGGGTTTATAATTTGTTTTGCAGCAAGAATGTTATCTACTTGTCTTAAAAACAATGCATTATCTCTACGTAAAAATGCTTCACTATTCATTTTAGTAACATCAGTATCTGGATCAATCTTTCCATCTTCATCTGTAGCTGCTACAAGTGTATCACTAGCACCAAGGGTTACATTAGTACCTTTTAATAATGACTTAAGTGAATTTGGATCTTCCTTGGGATCAGAAACCTCACCTTTAAGTATTGCTAAATCTAAAGCATCTTTAGCTTTCTGAGCTTGCAATATCATATCATTTTCTGCATTGGCTCTTATCTTAGCCATGTCATACTCATATTGTTTTTCTTTTAAAGCAAAATCATTAGCCTCCATAGTGTACTCTTGATCACGCGCACTAAAATTAACAGCAGCTTTTTTCAAATCTCCACTAATATTGTAATTCATTAATAGATTATATGCTTTATTAAGTGTTCCTTGTAAACTCTTTGATGGAGTATTAGCTAAAGTTTGTATATTAACCTTTGCATCTAATGCTGCTTGCATAGCTTCTGCAGCACTTTGTTGTTCAACCATTGCATCTTCTAAATCTGAACCGGGAACAATACCATTATTTTCTTGATAATTTGTCCAGTTCACATTTGCATTTTGAATTTTCTTTAATTCTTTAGTTGCTTCTTGAATTTCTGGAGTATTTAACTCATTAATTCTTGAAATAGTTTCTTGTGCCCATGCTTCTTGACCTTGTTCTACTGATGCAAACTGTCCGGCTTGCATTCCTTGTGATGCAAAATCTCTACTTTTTACAAAAGCATCTTCTTGATATGCTCTTTGTACTGTTGGGTTATCTAATAAAGCTGACTGTACAGCCTGTAATGCAGCTCCAGTAATTAGTCTACCATTCTGTTCAGTTATAATCCAATCCGTATTTGCAGTACCATCTGCATTTTCACCATAATGATTTATCTTCATTTTAAGTGGTGGATCCATGCTTTCTAAATACTCAGTTGCCAATTCAAATAAATCTGCATCTCCTATATACTTAGGTAATTGTGCTTGTAAAGCTTTTTGTTCTGATCCATTTATAAAGTCATCCATTCTATATTGCATTCCTCTTATACCAGTTTCCCAGTATCGTTCATGCATTTTTGGATCAGTTGAATCAAGCAATCTATTGGCATATGCCATTTCATCTCTATACTTAGATGTAAACACAATATCTTTAACTGTTAAATCATCTTGATAAAAAGGAGCAAATACACTTCTTGCATTATCAGCATTTTGCTGTAATGATAAATCCATACCTGATATCTTTTCTATCTGCGGTCCTATTTGTTCAGCAAACTGATCTCTACGTTCTTTTGTATCTTCTCTTGATAGATCGGCATACACAACTTTATTGTATAAATCATTTGTTGCTTTAAAATTGGCATCATACTTATCTGTTCTTGTCTCCAAAACTGCAGACAAAAATTTATAATCCGGAGTAAATGGTTTAATATCCGGTACGTAAGATTTGCTTCCTTTAATATATGTTGCCATAATTCAAAATTAATATAATTTAATAAGTTTACAAAGTATTCATTATAAACTGTTTAAGTTTATACCCCCATCTTTCCACCATAAAATGGAAATGATTTTGGTAATTTTTTTATTTCTTTTCCTTTTCTACCTTGTATATTTGATCCAGGATACCCAGGTATACCACGTTGTTGCATATCAACTTGACCTTTTGTACTACCAATAGCTGGTATACTAGTGTTACCCAAAGATAAATATCTATCTAAAAAAGCAGCATCTATCTTTTGATCTGCTGGTAAATTTTTTCTAAGTTTAGTATATGCATCTAAAAAGGCTTCTTGCTGATCTACCTGATTTGCTTTATATAATTGTTGACCATTTTCAGTAAACTCAACGTCCCCATATCCTTGTGGATTAGTATTAAAATAAGGATATAAAGTATTTAAGTTATATGTATTAGCTGCATTTGTCATCATTGCATTAAAGAGTTCATTGTTCTTAGCAATCTTTTCATTATCAAAATTTTGCTTTTCTTGTAATGCAAATACTGTATCATCATATAAACCTTTATCAATAGCTTTATTTCTCATATCAATCTGTGCATCCATTTGTGCTTGCTGTGATGCTGCACGGTTCATGATATTTATATTAGTTTTGTTAGTTCTGTCAATAGCTTGTGAAATTGCATTAAGACTTTTACCTTGAATATTACTTCTTGCTATTGCTTGAGGACCACCAGCAGCACCTAATGCGCTAGCCATAGTGTTTTGAGCACCCATAATTGCATTTACTTTACCAGTATAGTCATCTAATACATAGTCAATCTTTTGTTCTTCTAACTTAGGTGACCAAGGTAAATATAGATCATCTTGTATAGCTGCTAAAGCCATTAAGTTATTTTGATCTTGCTTCCATACTTGTTTTATAGGACCGGGTGTAGTTTCTAATTCATTAACAACAATTTCTTCTTTTTCTTCTGGTATATCAATAAATCCTTCTTCTGCAGCTGTAAAGTCTATATCAAATCCAGGAGCATTAAATACTTTAGCACCTGCTTTACCATCTAAATCTGATCCAGTTTCACCAGATCCAAAATAAGATCTATATGGTGCACCTACTTTTTTATAAAATTTCTTTCTTTCTTCTTCATATAGTTTTTGAAACTCTAACCATTGTGGATCATTTTTTCCTTTATTATAATCAAAACCTTCTATTTTTTCAGCTATCTTACCATTCCTTCTCATCCAATCTTCCTTGGCTTCATCTGAACTAAAAGCATCTGAACCATACCAACTATCTTGGTTGCCTGTAGAATATTGTGTGCCTGGTATATTACCATCTGAATACATACCATAATCAAAGTAACCTATGTCTGATT
>JAAHTH010001840.1_pt1 | contig 17338 bp, 11 predicted proteins | sample 6116091 | NCBI WGS metagenome assembly JAAHTH01 (sample SAMN13939990, study PRJNA603662) | sponge metagenome | isolation source: marine sponge | host: Mycale hentscheli | place: New Zealand | collected 2006 | reverse complement strand
AACGGTCAGCGATTGAACTTGGATTTCCGAGGTGATTCGTTGCGGGTTGGTGATGCTCAAATTGTAGTGACTGATATTCCCTGCTCCAATGGTGTAATACACGTTATCGATACTGTGTTGATTCCGGAGTTCAATGCGATTCCAGCGACCGCTCAGGCAGCCGGCCAGTTCAACACGCTTGTCGCAGCAGTCGGAGCGGCAGGCCTTGCAGACGTGCTCGGCAGTGAAGGGCCGTTTACAGTCTTCGCACCAACCGATGAGGCGTTTTCAAATCTGCCTAGCGGTACGGTCGAGACACTGTTGAAGCCTGAAAACAAGCAGGACTTGATCAACATTTTGAAGTACCACGTCATCGCAGGTCGCGTTTACGCCAGCGACGCTGTGAAAGCGGGGAAGGCAAGTACACTTCTCGGTCGGTCTGTGGACGTTGGGCTGATGGCTTCGGGCATTACAGTGAACAACGCGAAGGTGATCGTCAAAAACATTGATACCACCAATGGCGTTATCCATGTCATTGATTCCGTCCTGATCCCCGGAGTAATGTCACGGACCGCGGCGATGGATGTTCTTGCTTCTGCAATCAGCGAAGGGGCACCGGTCTACAACGCTGGGAACCACGGAAAGTGTTGCAAACTGTATATGGACGCCATGGAATCCATTGTTGGTGCGGGCGTCGACAATACGGATGACCGAACCATGGAAATGGTTTCGGCGACGATTCGGATGGCCGAGCGTACTCACGATACTACCGAACGAGCCTGGGTCCTGCGTCGAGGGATGGATTCGCTGTACGGATCGCTCTCTTCACCACGCGTCATGAGAACGCAGTTCAAGAAGTAAATCGCGTTTAAAGCAGCATTCGCAAAACTGCGGTAATTTGTTTTAGATTCTAAGGACGGCTCGGATTCGAGCCGTCCTTTTTTTGTTTCCGATGATTCCGAAAGAGACAGATATGAAATTAGCCCGGTTTTGGGCTATTTCCGATGTTTTTGTGTGCCTCCAGAGAGATTACAATAAAACCGGCTTGAAAAGCATCTTAAACGCGGGGCAAATCAACGATTGGCAGTCTTGTCAAATTGATAGATAGCGTGTCGCTCGGCGACCGTTGATTGGGTTCAAACAGCTTTCGATTGAGTTCAAGTTTGTTAGCTGGTGTGACATTACAATTTAAAAGGGCAGACCATGATTAATCGCCGCAACGTGCTACAGGGAATGGCGGCTGGCGTAGCGTTGGGTTCGACCTCGCTAGGCTCAACGTCTCTTGATAGGCAAGGTAAGAAACAGGGCGGAGCTGGTTCACCGAAACGTGTTGTCTTCTTCCTTCAGAATCAGGGATTCGATCCCGCGACTTGTGTGCCTACAGGTATGAAGGAAAGTGGTACTCTGGCAGGTGTGGACCTGCCCGAGCCAATCAGTCCGTTGGAACCTTACAAGGACAGACTTCACATCATCGACGGGCTGCATGGTCGGCACACAAGCCCCTCTCACAGCGCATTTTTTGGCGCTCTTGGTGGATATCGGGGTGGAATTGGCGTTCCCCCTGCCGGGGCAACGATTGATCATGTGATTAGCGGTCAGCTTCCAGAAACGTTGCTCCCCCATTTATGTATCGGGATGGATGCAATTGAAAACATGATTTCGCGCCCAACGCTCGCCACGCTATCCGCAACCGGTGCAGGGAAGCCCGTCTTCATGCATTCAAATCCAAAGTTGCTCTATCAGATGTTATTTGGTGGAATTGCTACCGGGGATGTCAAGCGTAAATTTGAAGCGAGGTCGGTTGTCTTCAATCGAATCGAGGAGATCGCCCAACAGCGATCCAAGACATTGCCAGCGAGTGAACGCGAACGATATGGCGGCTATGTAAATGGGTTTCGTGAAATCAATGGACTCCGAGAAAAACTTGATACCGTTTCGGATCATCTTCGTAAATTTGCCCCAGAGTACGATGACAAATTTGTGAATCCTGAATTTGAAACCGATTGGCATGATTCGCTTCTTGAAATTGGGATTTCGACACTTAAAGCGGGGCTTACCAATGTGCTTACGATCGGTTCGGGGAGGGGTGAGATTTTTGGATCGTGGAAGGGCTTGGGGGTTGTCCCAGCGGGGCATAATCTGGGACATATGAAACAGCCCAACAATCCAATCTGGATCAAGATTCGTCAGTACAATTGCCGGATGCTGGTCAAGCTGATTGAGGAACTTGAATCCATTCCCGAAGGTGATGGTTCGATGATGGACAATACGTTGATTGTCTACACCAGTAATAATGCTGACAAACAGCATACTGCGGGAGCGAATTGGCCGTTTATGTTGCTTGGTGATTTGAGTGGCACATTGAAGACCGGTCGGTACACACGCGTTGGCGGGAAGCGACCCATCAATGCTCTATACACGACGTTGCTGCACGCGATTGGTGCTCCTTGTGATCGGTTCAATATGGAAAAGAACATCGCAGGTAAGTACGACACGCATCTAGGTCCGATTGAAGAATTGTTGGCCTAACTAACCTGGTTTGGGAAGAGATGTTAGTTGCAATGGTCGCCACTCTACGATTGAGACATGCTATGAAGAATAGAACACGGATATTGGTTGGAGTTGTTTTCTGTTTTCATTTCTGTTCTGCGTTGATAATCGCGGATGATAGGCTTGATTTTTCGAACGCGGCCAACTCTTTCTTCAGTGCAAATTGTCTCGAATGCCATGACGCCGATACCCAGGAGGGAGGGGTTTCAGTTCAGGGTTTATCTGAAATAAACGCCGAAAACTCTGGTTTATGGAAACAGATTTGGGAGCAGGTGGCTCTCAATGAGATGCCGCCACGCGATGAAGTTACCCGGCCCGATGCGATGGCGCGATACCAGTTCAGTCAACGGATAACCGAAGGGTTGGTCATTGCCTTAAAAGATGTCGGGGGGTTTAAGACTCATCTTCATCCTTCCAAGGGCAATCATCTGGAACATTCTCTTCTATTCGATCGTCAATATTCAACGGAACAGCTAGAGCCTTCTTCGTCGCCGGCACGGATTTGGAGAATTCAACCTCAGGAGCACCTTGCCCGACTAAACGCACTTATCAACTTGGAACCGGAGTTTGATCCACGGCGACCGGGTGTGAGGACTCGGGGGGATAGAATTCTTCCCAATCCACAGGGCGAAGTTAAGGTTTACTTTGGCTTGGATCGAGTGATTGGTTGGGTTGGAGGAACTGCGGCCTACGCGGCGGCGATTACAGGCTTTCCACCGGTTTTGTCTACCGAAGATGCTCATGGGTTAAGGAATTATGCAGGTCAATATTCGGTTAACGGATCCGAGGCGACGCAGATCGCCGGGTTGGCGGAAGATATTCTCAAGTTTATGGCTTATGGACCGGATGCTGAGGAGTATCAATTCGCCGATCGCGTTGGAGAGATTGACAGTAAGTACAAGCATGGTGACCTGCGTGGGTTGTCGCAAAGTCTGTTCTACAGCAAGAAGATAAAACGGCCGTTGACTCCCGTATATGAGCTTGTTCAGGAGGACGAGTTTACTGCTGACGCGAAAACAGCCGCGATAACCTATTTGTTTGAAGCGTTAACCGGCCGCCAACCAAAAGCGGATGAATCAAAGCAATACCTTTCTATCCTTGATCAAGCGATTAATGATCTTGGTAAAGAGGAAGGTGTGATACTCGGATTAACGCCAATATTTTTGGATCGCGAAGCGGTGTTTCGGCTGGAGTTGGTCGAATACGGCAAACCTGATCGGTTTGGGCGCGTGATGTTGCAAGGTGAAGAACTGGGCTTAGCCGTCAATGCTGCGTTTAGCTACCTGCCACCGGATCAGACTTTAAAACAGTCGATGGTTCAAGGGCGGTTGAAAACGAGAGAAGATGCCGCCCGCGAAGTAAATCGAATTCTGTCTGATCCAGCGATTCGAAAGCCTCGGGTGCTTCAATTCTTTCGCGAGTATTTCGATTACGATCGTGCCGGTTCGATCTGTAAAGATACACCTGCCCTGACTGCGGCCGGCGGAGATAATAAAGGGACCAATCATTATACGACCATGAACGGAATGACCTCGCATACAGATCGTCTGGTTGAATTGATTTTGGCAGAAGACAAACAAGTCCTTTCAGAACTTCTGACGACCAATCGAGTTGTAATATCACCTGGCACTGATCTTCGTTATTTTAGCGAATTAGAAAAGTTGGTTAAAAAACTCCCCAAAGTTCCGAAGGGAACTCGCATTTCCGATGCTGATCGTGGTTATGTCGAATTACCCAAAGGAGAAAATATTCATGTACGCGTGCCTCAGGTCGTAAAGAACGGAAGAACTCAGCGTAACTTGACGGAACTTCCTGCCGACCAGCGAAGGGGTGTTTTGACGCATCCAAGCTGGTTAGTTTCTCATTCGGATGCAATGGATAATCACGCCATCTTAAGAGGACGGTGGGTTCGCGAACGGTTGCTTGGTGATTCGGTTCCCGACATTCCTATTACCGTCGACGCGATGCTGCCCGACGAACCGGGGGAGACGCTTCGACACCGTATGCGTGTCACCCAGGAAACAGAGTGCTATCGGTGTCATCGGAAAATGGACCCACTCGGACTGCCCTTTGAGATGTTCAGTCACGCCGGTCTCTATCGCACCACTGATAATGGCAAAAAGCTCAATACTAAGGGCGCAATTATTGATAGTGGGGATCCTGAACTCGATGGTCCCGTTAAAGATGCTCTTGAGATGATTGACCGTCTAGCGGCTAGCGAGCGAGTGCATCAAGTTTTTGTTCGGCATGCATTTCGGTTTTGGATGGGGCGTAATGAAACCATCCATGACGCGCCGGTGTTGCAGGACGCCTATCGCGCATACCGGGATAATGGCGGTAGTATGAATGCCCTTTTGGCATCGCTGTTAACTTCGGATGCTTTTCTCTATCGTAAGGTTTCCAAACTAGAAACGCGAAATTAGAAACTAAAATTGTGAAATTCGTTTCCTGTATTTAGTGACGCTGCGGAGGGAAATGCAAAAACCCTTGGTCGGTTTCGATTGAGAAGTTGAGATGAATGTTTGGTGATTAAATGTTTGGCGATTAAATGTTTGGCGATTAAATGTTTGGCGATTGGTTGTTGAGAAAACGTGAGTCAGTACTGAGTTGTTAGTTCCAAAAATCTGTCAACCGGGCTTACGTGATATGAGAAAATGAAAGGTGTAGAGGAAATGTTGTTTAAGATCATTCCAATTCTGATTGCGTTATTGGTTCCAATCTCTGAGTTGCGTGCAGAAGATCCGAATGTCATCTTAATTTTTATAGATGATTTGGGCTGGAAAGATGTGGGTTGCTACGGAAACGAATTTATCGACACCCCGAACATCGATCAGCTGGCTTCGGACGGTATGCGGTTTACTGATTTTTACGCTTCGGGAGCTGTTTGTTCTCCCACGCGGTGTGCCGTTCAATCAGGGCAGAATCAGGCTAGGATTGGAATTACGGCTCACATTCCCGGTCATTGGCGGCCTTTCGAAAGAGTCATCACTCCACTCACGACGATGGCGCTCCCTTTGGACACTGTGACGGTTGCCGAGTCGATGAAAGCGGCGGGCTACTCAACCGGATATGTTGGGAAATGGCATTTGGGGCAGGCGGCGCAATTCCAACCTCAACATCAGGGGTACGACTTTTCCGCTGTCATCTCGGGGCCACATTTACCAGGGCGTTATCGGGTGATCAACGGAGTCGATCAAAAGCCAAAAAATGGTCAGTACCGGACGGAATTTGAGGCGGATGTTTGCATTGATTTTATTAGTCAGCACCAAAATAAACCTTTCTTTTTAATGCTGTCTCCCTTTGCCGTTCATATTCCTTTGGGAGCGATGGCGTCCAAAGTAGAGAAGTATGAGCAACGCGCCGGTGAGCAGAAACGCGATCTGCCGCATCCCGTTTATGCCGCGATGGTTGAGCACTGTGATGATTTGGTTGGAAGAATCGTAGAGGCCGTGGAGGCAGCAGGACTTACAGAAAACACCATGATTATTTTTACCTCAGACAATGGCGGGCTTTATCGACGTTACGATTATCAACCCTCAGTTGACGATATCGTTGCGACCCAAGATCCATTGAAGGGTGAAAAGGGAACTTTGTATGAAGGGGGAGTTCGAGTTCCGTTGATCGTGAAGTACCCACCTTTGGTTAAAGGCGGTACGGTTTGTTCAGAGCCAACCATCAGCCACGATTTTTACCCAACCTTTGTCGAATTGGCGGAGGGGTCATTGCCTGCAAATCAGACGATCGATGGGGTAAGTTTGCTTCCATTGCTTAAGCAACCCGGGACAAATCTGTCGAGGCAATCGTTGTACTGGCACTATCCGCATTATCACCATGGCCGACCGGCAAGTAGTATTCGAGAACGTGATTGGAAGCTGATTGAGTATCTTGACGGAACAGGTGATGTCGAAGTTTTTAATTTAGCGGAGGATATTGGTGAGACCCGGAATCTGGTACAGGAAAAACCTGGCCGTGCCGCTGATTTAAAGAAAAAGTTACAACGGTGGCGAACGGATGTCTCAGCTCGAATGCCAGTGGCGAATCCAAACTATCGTCCGGAGAGGGCAGGGGAGTGGTGGCAGATGCGGACTGGAAAGCCAGTTCCAAGTGATAAGCGGAAACGATTTCCACCTACGGAAAAGTCAAAATGAGATTTTCATTTTTATTAATCGTGTGCTGTCATCGTTTTCAAAGGCTTAGCTGTATAGCGTTTTGAGAGGTCGATTTTGGTTCGACGGGGTTCTTAGACGGGGCTCTTAATAACTGGATTCTTAATAAATCGCGATTCATTTTCCATTAAAATTTATTTTGAGCTCACGTTCCGGACCCATGCTGTATGCAGCGAATGTAGCCTTTGTGTAATTTCGGGTCGGTCTAACGCATGGTCTTTGACTTCAGGATTTTGCTCTGCGAGATTGTGTAGCGAGAGAGAAGTTTTTGCAGGATCGGAATGATTCGCACCGATTAGTTTCCAATCCCCGTCTCGAACTGCCCATTTATTCTGCCATTGAAAATGGAGTATTGGGTGAGAGGTGGCTTGATCGGGCGAGTCGATTATCGGTTGGAGGCTTCGTCCGTCTAGTTGGAGATCCGGTGCATCTAATTCGCACCATTGGATGAGACTGGGAAGCCAGTCCATGATCGTGACGGTTTGGTTGCGGACTATTCCCTTGGGTAATTTCGCAGGCCAGCTAACGACTGCAGGCACCCGAATCCCGCCTTCGAGAAAAGATCCTTTTGCGCCAATCCATTTGCCGGTATTTCCGCCGCCGCCATTCGCGCTGTAGTAGTGACCTTTCGGATACCCGCTGGCATGGTCGTCGATATCAATTGCAGTTTTGTTCTCGGATGAATGTCCATTGTCGCTTTGGAAAATGACAATCGTGTTATCCGTCAGGTGAAGGGTGTCCAATTGTCTCAAGACCAAACCAATATAGTAATCGGTAGTGGTGGTAATTGCCGCGTAGGATCGGCGCGGCATGGGTAGATCTTTATAAAGAGCGGCGTGCTCGGGCAGTGCTTGTTCCGGGTAGTGAGGGATGTTGAATCCAAGGTAAAGAAGAAACGGTTTCGTTTTATTTTCTTCGATAAAGCTGAGCGCGCGCTCGGTAATCAGCTTGGGGAAATATTGATCCGGTTGGAATACTTCCGTGGTTCCTTCATAGAGATCGTGATAGCCCTTCCCGTGAAGGAAATAGTGATTGAAATTATCGATAAATCCGTTTCTTATTCCAAAGAACTCGTCGAAACCCTGTTTCCTGGGCCCATGGTTTCGATGAGAACCGACGTGCCATTTACCAAAGAGTGCAGTGCGATAGCCAGCTGATTTTAACAATTCTGCAATGGTCACTTCTTTGAGGGCCATGTTGGTACCGTCCGGGCCTTGCATGTTTCCCTGAGTCCAAGAATTGATTCCGGATCGCTGGGGATGTCGACCGGTTAGAAGTGCCGCGCGGGATGGGCAGCAAACGGTATGAGCATATGCCTGAGTAAATCTAACACCGGTTGCAGCAATTCGGTCAATGTTTGGGGTGTGAAGATCCGTGGATCCATAACAACCGGCGTCAAGCGTACCCTGGTCGTCCGTATAAAATATGACCACGTTTGGTTTGCTTTCGTCTGACGCGGCATCAAGAGATTTGCTGTTTATCGTAACCAAAATTGAGATAGTGCAAACGATTGCTAAGCGGAATGCAAGCGATGAATTTCGAAACGCAGTGGGACTGCTTGACTGAAAATGAAACTTTTTTTGGTTCATCAGGATTGCCCTTGTGGTTACCCAGATTGGTTCGAAATATAAAACCGCAAGTCTAGGGTAATCGCTTTTGTTTGTCATTTATCGTTCGTCATTTATTGTTTGAAATGGAAAGACAGGGACGGTAAATTCAAAGGATCTGCTTTGTGGGGTTTTAAAGTGGATCACTGGGAGTATTGAGAGTTCTGTTTAAGATTTAAGCTTTGAAATCCTTTCAATGCGTCTGTTTAAAATTACCGGTGCGAAATTTCAATTGAGAGCCGTTCCCCTAGTTCCGTTCTCACGAAGTACGAAAAAGAGTGAACCAAGGCACAGGTTTCGTAAACTATTCTGAGTCTGGCGCAAATGCTGAAGAATATTTAACTCACCTGTTTGTCTGGTTTGGCGCGGGCGGTAGATGCTCATATCATAAGGTATCGACTTCAAATGAATCCTAATTTGATGCGCGAACTTAACTCAAACAACTTAGACACGCTAATCTCCCAGATGGAGCTCAACAATGCCAAGAATTAATCGTCGTACCTTTGTCGGACAATCGTTAGCTGCTGCGGGGGTGATGACCATTGGCACCGGTGCCGCGAGGCCAATTTCTTCGAATGATAAAATAGGTGTTGCGGTTGTTGGAGCGGGCGGGCGCGGTGGTAGTCACATTAATGCGTGGCTGAAAGATTCTCGTACCGAAATACTCTATGTCGTTGATGTGGATGAAAATGCGGGTAATCGACGTTGTGATATGATCGCAGGGGAGCAGGGAAATCGCCCAACCTTCGTAACGGACATGCGGCGAACTTTTGATGACAAGGCGGTCAATGCTGTTAGCACAGCTACGCCTAATCATTGGCATGCTCTCTGCGGCGTTTGGGCCATGCAGGCGGGGAAAGACGCTTACATCGAAAAACCGATTTGCCACAATATCGCAGAAGGTAGCGCACTGGTCGCGGCTTCAAAAAAATATCAACGCGTATGTCAAACTGGGACTCAGTGCCGAAGTAATCCCGCGATTCAGGACGCGGTGAAATTTATGGCAGACGGTGGAATCGGTGAAGTGAAATTCGCACGAGGCCTGTGTTATAAACGTCGAAAGTCGATTGGGAGCCTGGGGGATTATCCAATTCCGGGCGAGATCGATTTCAACTTGTGGAGTGGTCCCGCTGAATTCAGTCAACCAAGAAATACGAGGAAGCGTTTTCATTACGACTGGCATTGGCAACGCCGTTATGGAAATGGAGATTCAGGAAATCAGGGACCCCATCAAACGGATATCGCTCGCTGGGGGCTTGGAATAAATGAACACCCTCGGAGCGTGGTCAGCTATGGAGGCCGGATTGGCTATCAGGCAGAGCGTAAAGACGCAAACTATGTGGATGCTGGCGACACGGCTAACACGCAGGTTTCCATTTATGACTATGGAGACAAGTGCATTGTCTTTGAAACACGCGGGCTTGAGGTGAAGCCGTCGGCGGACGATGAATTGAATCGACTCTTCGGCAGTTCTAAAGGAAACAAGATCGGCGTCGTGTTTTACGGTTCGGATGGATATCTTGTGCAAAAGTCTTATACGAATTGCGAGGCATTTGATAAGAACTTTAATTCGATTAAGACATTCAAAGGATCAGGGAATCATTTTGGCAACTTTCTGGATGTTTGTGAAAGTCGTAAAATGGAAGACCTCAATGCAGACGCGTGGGAGGGCCATTTGTCAGCGGGCTTAAGCCACCTCGGAAATATTTCATATTACCTTGGTGAAGATAATAAAGTCTCGGTTGCGCAAGCAAACGAAGTTCTCAGTAATATTAAAAGTCTTGATGCTAACGACGCAACTCTGAACAGAACCGTCCGTCATCTTGAAGATAACAACGTTGATCTCAAAAAATATCCCATTTCGATGGGGCCGCATTTAAAATTTGATCCGGGCAAAGAGGTTTTTCCAGACGCCCCTGAAGCTACGGAAATGGTTACCCGGAGTTACCGAGAGGGTTTCGTTTGCCCCCGGGCCGTCGACGTTTAATCTTTTAATTGCCGGTGGCATCAATTTATTAAGTGATCAGGGATATTTTACTGGTGTGTACGCTTGGTATTTGGAACGGGCACTTATTTTTTGCGATTTGGTAAGCTCAGAAATAAACTGGTTGTTAAGACAGTTGTTCGAACTGGTTTTGATGGATTGATGATTCAATGTCGGTTAAGGGCATGACAGTGAAGTTAGTATCTCTCTTTACTGCATTGACTATTATTTGTTTCGTCCACGCGAATACTGTAACCGCGGACTTAATTCCTCCGGGCTATCATGCAGTCGACCATACTATCGTATTTGTTGATTCTGAGTTGTTAAAGCAAGTTCGGATTATCGCAGCACCAGTGGCAGGTTTTGGCGGTGCTATTGAGATTGAAGCCGGGGTGCCGTTTTCGTTTTCTAGCAAATATGGGACGCGGATATATCTCGTTCCACAGGACGCAATACTGCCGACTCGGTTTATGAAACCCGAACTGCCTGAATTTCCATCGTGTCCACCACCTGTCCACGAGATAAACTATTTGCCGTTCTACAATCCGATAACATCCGTCGTATCAACTTGTAAACTCGTGGAAGCCAATGAAAATAAAATAGTAGTCGAGTTGTTGGGAAGCGAAGAAAAGGGATCGCTTGGTTTTCCACTCAATCAGCGATTTGGCATCGGTGGCTTGGTTCTGATTAGTGGAATTGGGTTTTTAGGTTGTGTTTTGATATGGCGAAATCAGCGTAGAACCAATGTTGCGACGGATGAGTCGGGTGTGGAGGAATAGAACCGATGTTCATCTTTTACCTGCTGATTTTAGCAACGAATATTGCAATCGAAATTGGCGTCACAGCATTAATTGGCAAGTATTGCGTTTGCCAGACGCCGCTAATCACAGTAGTGCTGAGTTGTCTGTCATTAAACCTCGTAACTCACCCCATCGCCTCGCTTGCTTTCTATGAGCTAACGCTTCCTATTTTGCCAATCGAGTTGTTTATTTTTCTAATGGAAGCTCTGGGGTATAAGCTACTCGTCCGGGCAAGCTGGCGCATTTCATTTTTGATGTCAGGACTGGCAAATCTAGTTACGTTCGCCGTTGGATTATTTTTTATCTAGGTTTGGACTTGAATGGAGAACGCCCCTCTGGTTAACCTGTTGCTCCTTGTCACTTAATAGAGTCGATCGACTTCGCTCGTTCCAATGCATGATCGCAGAGAACGACTTTTCTTGCTTTCAATTTTAGGCCAAATTGGTTTCAGTTTAGCCATTCGAATTTAACTATGCTTAAATCTCTACTCGGAATCGCTCCACAGCGGGAGCGAGATGGTTCTTTCCGTCCCTCACGACTCGCCCTCAGACTCGCTACCTCTGACGTTACGGGGTACGAAAATTGTTCGTATGAGGCCTATCAGGGCAAACGCTCAAAAATCATTGTCGTGTTCACTGAGCAAAAGAACATGACCATGAAAAATGGACGAGAATTTTCGACCGGTAATCATCCTGTGGAGGCATTACTGCCGATGCTGCATCTAAAAAATGCGGGATTTGATTTTGAAATTGTTACTCCCACCGGCAAACCGGTTGTCTTTGAGATGTGGGCAATGCCAACCAAAGATGCGGCGGTTTTAGCTATTTACAAGGAATTGAAGTCACGATTTGAACAACCGAAGTCGTTGCAACTGGTTGTTGATTCTCTGGACGGTCAAGCCGGTTCGTACGCTGCCTTGTTTATTCCTGGTGGCCATGGCGCAATGTTGGGGCTCCCTGATGATCAAAACGTCGCCACAGTTCTACGTTGGGCGCATAATAACGAATTATTCACCATTAGTCTTTGCCATGGTCCGGGTGCCTTTCTTGCGACCACTTTAGGGAGTCGAGAATTCCTCTATTGCGGTTACGAAATGGCAGTTTTCCCGGATGCTGTCGATAAAAAAACACCATGGGTTGGATATCTCCCCGGGCAGATGCCGTCAGAATTAGGCGCCCAGTTGGAAAAACTAGGGGCGAAGATTATTAACTCCAAAGCGGATGCCACTTGTTGCCTCGATCGAAAGTTAATTACTGGAGCGAGTCCGGACGCCGCAAATGAGCTTGGAAAACTGGCGGCAATGACTTTGCTAGAACATCTAAACACGGTCGAATCGGGTGCCGCCCCGGAAACCCCTTAGAAGCCCGGTAGCCGAGCGTTGTCGTTCTCGTATTCGACTTGTTTACTCCAGCCAATTGGGATTTATTGGCCTCAAACTTGAATATTCCACACCACTACTGGTACGAAGTTTTCGTTCACTTGGCGTGCATCCATCCACGTGGAAGCATTATTAAGATTAAATCTCGGTGGTTTATTCATTGGTCCCTGAGCCAATAAACTGGTCAACCAATGGCAAGTAAGAGCGGGAGCTAAGTTCCAAAGAGTGGTGGTCAGATGCAATCAAGTTGCATATGATGGAAGCGAATAGGCAGATGATCATAACTTTGTTTAACGCTAAGGCGTGCATGTTGTTTCGTGGAGGAGGCAAGAATAATGCCTTGGAAAAGAGGAGAGCGGATACCGACAAATTTAATTGTCGGTTTCCTTGGCGCTGGCAAAACGACAGCAATCGCAAATCTTATTGAACAGCGCCCTCAAGCTGAGCACTGGTCGATCTTTGTCAATGAATTCGGAACAGTTTCGATTGACCAGGCTTTGGTTGAATCTAATCTTAAAGAGGTCGCCGTAGAAGAACTTGGCGGGGGCTGTGTCTGCTGTACGATGTCTTTTGCGTTCAAACCACTGCTAGCTCAATTTATTCGACGCTCGAAACCGGACCGTTTAATATTAGAGCCGTCGGGAATAAGCCATCCGGCTAATGTGGTGGACATTTTACGCAGCGAGGATTTTGCCGGTGCAATCGACTTGCGAAATATCATTTGTCTGATTGATCCCAAAGACTTTGATGACCCTCGTAGACGGAATTCGGAAGTTTTTCAGGACCAGGTTCAACTCGCCGATATAGTCGTGATTAATTGGACGGAATCGAGGCCACGGGAGCAAATTGATCGTTGTCTGGAGTGGATCGCGAGTTTTAATCCACCGAAACAAATAATACTGGAAACAAATTTTGGCGCGATCGATTCCCATCTTTTAGATATTGAGTTTACGACGATTCGTTTTCCGCTTTTTGCTGAAGCACATGCCCGGTTAAAGGAAGCGTTGACGCAAGCGGGAACCCGAACGGAAGAGGGCACTGCAGAACCACTGGAGACCCTCAATGTTTTAAGGCAGACAGCGGGGAATTATCAAGAAAATTTTAAGAAAGATCTAAAACTTGAGCCCGGTCGACCGCTTCGTTTTCCAAATGAGGGAACCGGTTTCCACGCGTGTGGTTGGGTTTTCCACGTCGACGATGTCTTTGATCGCAATAGACTGTTTGATTTGCTGGGTGCTGTCAGAGACGTCGTGAGACTAAAGGGTGTCTTTCGCTGCGAGTCCGATTGGTGGGTAATTAACCGTACCAGAGGTGCTATCGATTTCTCAAAATCTACCTATCGGAGAGACAGTCGGCTTGAGATTATTTTTGAAAGTGATCTGCTCAACTGGGATTATCTTGAAGAAAGCTTGATGCTATGTATCAAGCAATAGGCATTAAGAATTTTTAGCGCGATTTCCTTTTGAAATGAGTTCCAGCAACTCCACGTAGACCGATAATATTTTCGGTCTACGCAGAATTCCAGGGAGTGCGGGAGTCCATTTCAGGTCGGTTTCCCATTGGTTTCAATCCAATGTTTTTACCCATGATCTGGCGTTTCGTGGGAGCAAATTTTTGGATTTATTGCATCCCGCCTTGCGCAACTATGCGAGTTGGTTTTCCATGCACTTGAACTGTTTTTGTGATTTCCCATTGGTTCATATCCAGGATTTGCAGTGTCCCATCTCCCGGATTTGTGATGACCGCGATATTTTGATCTGGAACGAAATCGATTCCATGATGACCGGAGTGGCCCTCCACTTTGCTGTTCCCAACGTCAATGGATTTGACAAATTTTAGATCGTCAAATTTTCGATCACCATTCTCATCAAGCGCGAAAACCAATAGTTTATCCGGAAATTCTTCGCTTTCAGCGAAAGCCAATCCATATGGTTTACCACTGACGGTGACGGCGCGAAGCCTACTTAATCGCTGCCCTTCTTCAATGTCTCGGCAAACAAGGCGACTAACTTTGGGAGAGGGAGTCGTCCCGTCGATAACGCAAAGCGCCGGTGGACAACCCTTGCAATTGGCAATACAGATCACATGATTGGCGAATGATTCGAAAGAACCAGTTCGATAACCGCGATTTTCTTCGTCACCCAGTGACAGATGGTGCAGGACAACATTGTCGTTGGATTTTTGGAATTCAAAATCACAGTCAACCCAGTCGATTCCCTCGCTCGGAGCGAAAAAGACGCGATTTCCGCAAGCGGTCGCACCGTGAATGCCACCCGTTGGAAGTTTGAAACTGTACTTCGGCTTGCCTTCGTTGCTGCGTAAGTCGACAACATCAATCCGTCCTGCATTCTCGCCTGCACGATCGATCCAGGATGCGTATGCAATCTGCCCCTTTAATGCAGCAATGGTGATATGGCCTCCACCACCTTGGAAGAAACTTGAACTGGTGCGCCCTTTGTCCGAGTTTACTACCGTAAAGCCGTTGTTTTTATCTTGCGCAATATAGATCTGCTGTCCGTAACGATAAACGTGTGCGGGGTTGCCTTGATTCGTGTCCAGATGTTCCGACAGAAGTTTTGGTAATTTATTGTAATGCCAGTGTGAGTGATCGCCGTGCGACTCTTCCTCGACACCGGTGTCGATTACTAACCAACCGCTCCTTTGTTTTCCATTCAGATTATCCCGCACACCTACAATTAAACTCGTGTCGACTATCTTCATTTGAACAAAGCTGTTTTGCTTAATGTCCATTATTTTCAACCCTTCAACCGGCATTTGTTTTGTCACAAACCCGTCTTCAGTCGAACAAAGATCCGCTGCACAAATCGTGCCCTTGTTTCCATCCTGCCAAAACAGGCGGCATAACGTTTGAGATGTACCGCCGAAGCCCTTCGCTGGGGGTGATTCAGCCGAATTTTTGACTGGTGTGACCCTTTCACTTTCCTTGGACACTTCTTCGTAATTGCACCCAAGGACTGCACAAAGCCCGGACGTAAAAAGCGTTATGAGTTGGAGGTGGATGCGATGAGAAAAATCCCAATGTTGGTTGTTCATTTTTGTGATGCTCGTTCAATTATGTTTTGTGAACCCCACCGGAATTTTGATCAGGCAGCCGAAACAGGCAATTCCAATGAAAGTAAGTTCTCTTGTTAAATAGAAATTTTGAAAGGAATTAACCTGCCTTGGGATTTCCGATCCCGGAAAACAGACTCATTTTTCTTCCGTTGAATTCGAGGCCATTCCACACTGGTCGTTCAAGGCTGCCGCTAAACCAGTACAGTCTTGTACGGTCCTTTGAGTCCTCGCCAATGTACTTTTCTGGTTGACCATCCCACTCGGGGCTGCCCAGTAAATCAGGTCTGTTTTTGAAGAAACTGTCAATTTTTCGATTGTCAGATTCAGAAGCACCGGTTTCAACTAATGACCACAGTTTGTTTTCTGCGGCGATTGTCTGCGGTGGTTCAAATTTTTGTAGGATTGGCCGTGAGTTTTCACATCCAGTTAAAGTGGAGGCAAAACCTACCATTATGAATAGGAGTGTTTTGGAACGACCGGGGTTTCCACGGAGGTTGGAGCGCATATTAATCAACTCCTTCTATGCAATACAAACGGGTGCCCGTGCGAATTAGAATCCCCTGCTCATCAGCGGCAACGCCGTAAACGATTGGATCACGGGAACTGTTTTTGGAGTCTCTGCGCCTTGCGGCAAACGTTTCAGCCATTTTTGTGAGTTCGTTACGCTCAAGTATTCCATCCCCGTTTAAATCGATGTTTTCCATCGCAGAAATCAGTCGCTCAGGAATTTCATCTCCACTTAGTTTTCCATCACGATTTGTGTCAGATTTTAAATAGCTTTGGACCATTCTCGACGTTGGACTTTGTTGTGTCTCGGTCGGTGGATTGAGGCTCCGGTCAGACTTCTGGCTTTTCGAATTCGGATTTCCCCCTTGCGTTGCTCCATGACCACCGCCTCCTCCATGACCACCGCCTCCTCCATGACCACCGCCTCCTCCATGACTGCCGCCTCCTCCATGACTGCCGGAAGCACTTTGGGGTGGAAAGTATTCTTTGTACTTAGAGGGCGTGGGTGGATTTTGAAGATCCCACAGTTGACTCTCCGCAATTTTTACAAAGTCATCGCCAGCTCGAAGGACGACGGTTGTTCCATTTTTACCAAAAATGAAGAGGTGTTCGCCATTGGCCACTGGAGATGCCCAGCATTCAAATCCGAGTCTTTGGCGATATAGCTCCTTCCCGGTGTCTTTATCGAGGCAGCCCAGAATTCCACTTTTGTTAATTAAATAAACGTAATCTCCACAGACCACAGGACTAGCGTAGTGTGCAACGCATCTGGTGCTTCGCCATCTGACGCTGGGAACCGCATCGAGTGCGTCTAGATTTAGACATAGATTGCTCTTGGCTGATTTTTCGATCGATCCAAACTCAGACTGCCGTGCGCCCAGATAGAGCTTGTTCCCTTCGATCGTCGGAGAGGGTACGTTATTCCCCTCCAGTCCACCGATTTCCCAGAGTTTCTCGCCAGTACTGGCCTTGAATCCAACAGCTGCTCCCTGAGAACTGACGATAACTTGCTCTTCTTGTCCCGGTTTATAAAGCACTGGCGAACTCCACGAACTACCTGAAGGACGCTCGGTTTTCCAAACAGTTTTTCCATCGCGTTTATTAATAGCGATCAGTGCAGACGGACCTCCATGTTCTAAATTGATAAATAACAAGTCGGCAGATTGAGTCGGGGAGCTTCCAAGGCCATGCCTTGATTTTAAGGTGCCGGTCTCGTCGGCCAGGTTTCGCTTCCAGGCGATTTTCCCGGTTGCAAGATTTGCTGCAATCAAATCTCCTGATTCATAAAATGC
>JAAHTH010001839.1_pt1 | contig 17338 bp, 30 predicted proteins | sample 6116091 | NCBI WGS metagenome assembly JAAHTH01 (sample SAMN13939990, study PRJNA603662) | sponge metagenome | isolation source: marine sponge | host: Mycale hentscheli | place: New Zealand | collected 2006 | reverse complement strand
CACAGATTGTTAGAAAAGTAATGGACAACTTATATGTTGACCCGACCGAAGGTTTCCTTTTGGATTATAAGGTTGAGGTTGATGATGAAGGTGGTGTTATTATTCATGCTCTGATTGACCATAAATCATATTGGAGTGATGGAACTCCCACCCGTCAGAATCCCACAGGTGCAGGTGGATATTTTAATATTATGACGTTTAAGAATACTGTGGATGAAATCATGAAATATGTTAGCATTACTGATGTGGATGTTAAACCTTATATTAATGATGATAAAGTCGGTGTTCAGAGGTTTATGGAACTGTAGTGTATGAATATTACTGAAGACATAGTAAAACAATTATTGAATACTTTGGTTACCCCTGAATTTGAAAAGGATATTGTCGGTTATGATGTTATCTTGCGTCAGAACGATGAAGGTAAGACAGGTATTGGTGTTGATGTTTTGATGCCCCATTCTATGACGTGGGATAAATCATTGGAATATTCTATTGAACGTAGAGTTAGAAACGTAATGAAATACTTGTCTCCCGCTTTTGTTATGGTGGAGTTTTATAATGTAACAGATTACTGATATGAAGATTACTAATGATATCGTGAAAGGATTATTGGAGAAGTTGATATCTCCGAGCTATCCTGAGTTGATTCACGACTATATGATTGAAGTATCTGACTTTGACGATATCACCACAGGTATTGTTATTGGTGTTATTGTTCACCCCGAAGTCTATTACGAAATGGATACTTATACTGGCAATCCACTTAGTGGAATTGATAGGAAGATTGGAAAGGAAATTAAAAGTGTTTTGAAATATCTTGGACCGAACGTTTCAGACGTGACTTTATACGTGATTGACGATGAATGGACCGAACTTAGTGGATTGATGGAAAAATTCTTAAAGAGTGATTACACCCCTGAAAGATATAGAGATAGTCTCGGAGTTCGTAGTAAAAAATATAAGGTCGTAAGTAAAGATAATAATACTGTTATTATTGAGACCGACGCCGATGCCGACTTATTGAACGGTGAACTGAAAGATAACGTTATGGACTTTTTATCTAACAACATGAACCTAAGTCCCGATTGGCAAATCATATTTAAGAACAGATGAAAAAACAATACTTAATTACTCGTGAACAGTTGGACCGTGTGGTTGCTAACTATCTTGATGAAAAGATGAGAGGTGGTCGTGTGAAGACCGTTAGAAACCAATTCTCTAAAGGTAGTTTGTTAAATGCGTTTATCACCGCAGGTAATGAACCACTTTTCATCCTTTTTGAATATGAAGGAAGTTTTGATTATGATGATAATGATGGTCCAAGAAATGTATTATCTATTAGTGAGAACCTTGTGGATATGTTGAGTAAACATGTCGGTATCAGGAAACACAAAGCTATGGACATCATCTCTGATTGGTTTGAGGAAACTTATGATTTTGATTTTGTAAAAGTTGAAACGAGTGGGAACCTTGGAAGAGTTATTGATGGATGGGAGAAATAATATCTCTCTGATGGTGGCAGGCATTTAATCCCCGACCCCTTTTTTATTAACACCGAACGGTATAAACTTATACCACATCCTTTCATGTAAAAAGTATAATATCATTTTTGTGAATACTTCCACTCCACCTATTGCTAATCCCGTTTCCCACGAACCTGTTATTACTCCTGATAATACTATAGTATCTATGGTTCCAACCACTCTCCAAGAAATTGTTTTTGCTAAGTGTCTTTTATAACTTACCATCTTTCCTCATTTGCTTTCTTATTGAAGTTGCAGATATTTCACCTATCTCTGTTGGCGGTATGTGTTCTATCACATCATATCCGACACCTCTTCCGTAATTTATTGATTCTATATCAGGAATAATTGTGGTCACTACTTTTCCCTCTTTGATTAATTCTTTTAATTCACCTTCGTGAATCATCTCCTCTATTTGTTTTGCTGTCCATGGATTCTTTTCATCAGTTACCACATCTCTAATAGCTAAACATATATTCTTTCCTTCCTTTAATCTTTCATTTATTAACCATAAATGTCCTTTGTGTAAAGGTTGCCATCTCCCGATAAACATTGAATATTTTACTTCCGTGCTTGAACTTTCCTTATCTGCTTTTGCTCTTAATTCCTTCATCCCTAATTAAATTAACCGCTACTGCCCTTTCCTCAAGTTTATTTGGGTCCATATCATTGATTAGATATCTAATACCACGTCCAATACCCATAACTAATTGATTGTAAGGTATATCATTTGATTTTAACTCGTTGATGGTATGTTCTCTCATATCTTCAGGTCTTGCTGTCGTTAGAACGATTGTATGTCCTTCTTCATAAACCTGTCTGAGTAAATCTTTGGTGGGTTGTATCACCTCGGCTTTAGTTTGTTTGTAGGTTTCAAATTTTCTATATACGAATATTGTCCCATCAATATCCACAAAGTATGTATTTTTCTTATCCATTTATTGCTTGTAATATTTTAGTTAATGATTGTTCTGGCGTGTCGGTTGTTGTATCGATATCTATATAGTTTTCCTTTGGTGGAACATATGCGATTGCATCGAAATGACTCCTCTGCCTTTTATGGTCTGAGTGAACATAGAATTCCATGATTTGGTCACCCAATAACTTTTTGAAGTCCTCTCTTTGGTCTATATAAGGTGAGACCAACGATACTATAACATCGTGACCTTGATTGTGTAGGTAATGTGCTATTCTTTGAGCAGTTTTGACATTCTCTACTCTTCCATTTATGGAATAATCCTTGTTAGTAAATAATTCTCTCATATCATCCCCATCGATTCGATAGGACTTTGGGAAATAAATGTGTAAGAGTTCAGAAAGAACACTCTTCCCTTGCGAGGGTTGCCCCGTAAACCAATAAATCATAAAGATTAGTATAATATACTTAAGATATAAGACAAGTGTATTTTGTCTTTTTTCTTAATTACAAAGGTCTGCTGATTCAACTGTTACACTTCCCCACACTTCATCCACCAAATAAATGTCCACATTCTTTCTGTCAGCGTAGTAGGATTTCTTATACATTCCGTCCTTATCCAATCCTGACCACTCCAAATAGTTTACATAACATTCTTCAAATGATGACATATCTTTGATTTGCTCGTCCAAAAGGAAATGGTGAGCCCCATAGACCTTTCTACCGTAATCGTCCTTCTCAATCACGCATGAGAAGGTATAGAGATAGTTTTTATTCGCTTTGTAAGTGTTCTCACATGAAGTCAAAAACAAAATGGTAAGAATTAGAAGAGTGAACTTCATCCCATACCATATTGCAGCTAACCACCAATATTTTTTTATTATTAATTGTATTTTTTTAATCATTGTCAATAACCGTTAGGTTTCCATAATAGTTTGTGTTATCGGTTCCCTTCCACAATTCCAATACATAGAAGTAAACACCATCAGATACATTTCCACCATCCCAATTGTTTTGGTAGTCCTCACTCTGATATACAATTGTACCCCATCTGTTGTAGATTGTCAACTTTTTGACATCATAAAGGTCAATATAGTTAATATCAAATATATCGTTTAATCCATCACCGTTTGGTGTCATTACATTTGGAACGATAATAATTGGTGGTTGTGGTTGGTAACACGTGGCGTAATTACTCTCAGAAGTATCAACACCATTGGTTGTTACCACTTTGAAAATGTTTGTTCCCACCTGTAATGTGTCAAAATACCCACAGTATGTAGTATCAGTGATTGGTGATGGTAATATCTTCATCCATCCTGTATCTACTTTCAACATAATATCATACTCAGGATTACTCCAACCATTGTAACTGTTCCAATTGAAACACAATGTGTCACAACTACCATCCGTTTGTAACAGTATAGAATGAACATCTCTTGTGGTGTCCATATCAAACGAATTGTATACCATATACACTTTGTAGTTGTAACTTTGGTTGTCTACAAATGTAGCTGAGTAATCATCATAGAATAACTTATCAGGATTAAACACATAACCCACAGGTTGCCAACCTAAATCTTCTCTAAGGATTACATATCTTTCAAATTGGTCTTTGAAGAATGTTGTAGTATCCACAGACCATTGAACCTGAGGATGATTATCATTGATGACTGTAACGTTTTCTAATTCCATTACTAAGTTCACACAATCGTCTACATTAACTACGAGAGTATCAAACTCATCCATTGCAATACCACATTTATTTACAATGGTATTACCATCGTTACCCACTTTGGAATATAGGTAATACTTTCCATTCACTGCTAATGGTCGGTTCAATACAATGGTTAAAGAATCTGTCTCACCATTCACATTACAGTTACCAATAATGTTTTTAATTGCCCACGGCTGTCCCGTTGGTGATGTCATCCTGAAGTCTGTCCCATCAGGTGAAATGGAATAACAATCCAACTTAATATCCAAATAGATGGTCACCGCAGTATCACCACATTCATAATCTACTGTCGGTAATCCTGTAATAGTATCTATGTAGTGACCTGGTGCGTCAAAGTCCAAACCAACACCATCCATCACCGCAGGAGCACATGTTGCCTCAATCTGTATCATCATATCTCTTGATGCCGTTCCCACCAAATTCCATATGTTATACAAACTATCGTATCTATATTCTTTTACCAACACTGAAGCCACATCAATCTCTTGCATCGTTGGTAAGAAGTTGATAAGACCTGTGGCGGCATTTAAGTTGAAATAGGATGATGTAATAGGTTGTGTTGCTGACCATCCCGCATCAAAGTTAATGTCAGTACCAGGATAGTTACCCTCTCTACACTTAATCATTGAGAAGGCAATTGAATCACCATCGTTCTCAATAACCGTCTGTTTCCAATTGAATGGATTGTTTACACAGAACGCTCGTACTGGCTCAGAAACAAAGATAGGTGAGGAGTTCTGACCCATTGTATTATTTAACTTTGCATCAAAGTAAAACCCATCAGAACCAAACCCATTGGACCCATTGATATTATCAATACCACCAGGTCTACAACATTGTTGCCACCAAAACGTAAAATCATTACAGTTACCTGGCAAAGTGACAACACCTTTATAAGCATAAATCTCCAAAGTCTTTGTTGTTGAAGATGGAACCACACAATCAAACAATGTCGGAGCAATACCACCTGAACCCGCCATCAATGTTACCGTTAAACTCTGTTGGGTATAACAAGACGAGTTAATATACACCGTCTGAGTGTTTCCCATAGGAATTCCTGAGTTATCTCTATATATGCGGAGTAAGACCTCATATTGACGAGCAACGTTCGTAGAATCACCGATATAACGGTATTGGATATCCCCACCCGAAAGGTGAGAACCCATCATCCCAAATGAAATAAGGAATAATAATAAGGTTAGAAACTGTTTCATTTTGTTAAAGTTTTAATCCCACACCCATACCGATACCTAATCTACCATCGTAACGGAGTTGAGAAATGATTTCCACGTATTCCCAATGGTATAAGAACCCACCACGAATACTCATGTTTATTTGTCTTTGTTCATTGATAAGGTAAACACCATTTTGATTTGGTGATGACAGCACATACAACTCATCATAGTAAGCATCATACTTCTTCCTTGAAGTAATACCCGCAGTTACAAATGGTGAGAACCTATCCATCGTTCTACCAGCACCAATGGAGAAGTCACCTTTGACTTCCACACCACCAGCACTTTCATCACCCCAATCTTCCACTTCCCACGTAGCAATGTTATCGTAGTATGGGTAGATAAGTGGTAAGGTTAAATGGTATTGGATAATCATAAACGATTCACCACCAGTGATAATGTATGGTGATATCTGACTTTGGAATATATCTCTTTCCATTAAAACACCGAAAGATACTCTCATCGGTTTTGAACCATTTTTACGGACCAAGGCATTATTTGTGGTCATTACATAATTTCTATTATCCCATCTACGGTTGGTATTCCAATAAGGATAATATCCAATATCATATGGATTGTAATAATACGGTGTTCTATATCTGTCGTTCCAAATACCATCGTTATAACCATTGTTGTACCCATTCTGATACCCTTGGTTATAGTTGTTATTATTATTTACAGTGGTAGTGGTGGAAGAGTTTTTTGTCTCCACCTTTTGAATCTTTTGGTCCCTCTCACTCTGAGCAAATGTGATATGTGTAAAAAACACACATACCACTAATAGTATTAACTTTTTCATAGTTGGTCTTTATTAATAATTAGTCTTCAGAGAACGTAGGTTCAGAATAGACATTCTTATCGTAAAAGTCTACGAAGTCTTCAAAATCATCATCCATAATAATAAGTAGTTTATAGTAAATGGTAAAGATAATAAAAAACCCCCACATTTCTGTAAGGGTTTTTAATAAAACATTTCTATCTTATTAGGATTAAGAGTCTTTCTCTTCTTTAATGATGTTCATATGTGAACCATCACAATATCCATCTACATTTGATGTGTTACCACATCCACATTTTGGTCTTTCGTTCATATTACAAGTTATAATTTTTTAATTTTAATACATTTACCATTAAACCACTTTCGTCAATACCATCATGACGATAAATTGTTATATCATATTTTTTCTCAGTATTTAATTCATAGTTAAAGACAGTCATTAATTTACCGTCTTCACTAATAGGACTACAACACCCTTTGAAACATTCTGTATTACGAGGGTCTCCGTGATTAGAACCAAAGAAATTCATAACACCAGCAAATGATTCCGATTCAACATCAAAAGATTCACCTTCAGGATGGTTAATATAAACCTCATAAAACCCAAAAGGTACTTCCTCAAATGTCGTTGCAATTTCTAACAATACCTTATCACTTTCGTAACCATCAGGAGTCTCAACACTACCAACATACTTAGGAGATTCATCAATCACAACTTTAACTCTTTCGAAATCAATAGTTTCTCTTACACCAATTTTAGCATCTTTTAAAGTTGAGGATAAACTTACCTTCTCATCATCATAATCATAATCCATATCATAAACTACCTCCATAACCATCTCAGGTGTATAATCAATTAAGACTCCGTTCTCATTAAAAAACGCATATTTCCATGGGTTATCCTTTAGTTGCTCTAATGTTATCTTTTGACCGTTAGGTGAATTTAACCATTGTTGAAATACTCTATCAATATTAGAGTGGTGTGCCCAAAATATTGGGTCAAATCCCGCAGTAGCAACATCAGACATCATACCTGTCTTTGAAGTCTTTTGTGAGATACTATTGTAATGTTCTTCAACATGAGCATTACCCGAACCAATATAATTGTGCATTGAGCCGTGAATACCTTGGTCAAAATATTGATTGAATGTTTGGTAATCCGTAATTTCCATTAACCTTGGATAGTCACCTCTCAATACTCTTAACTCATTACCCCTAATTGGATATCCCATATTAAGTGAGTCTAATCTCGATTCCTCATATAACGCACTTGTTGAGTCTCTCCACATTGGTGGCATTACCTTATCTAGTTTGTCATAGTTAGTGTAACCCCAGTACGGAAGTGCGAAGTCTTCATATCCTGAAGTTTTTCTTACAATCTTTTCAAGGTGCCAAATATACATTCTATGCCATATTAAGAAGTTTATTTCCTCAGCACCTGAATGTGAGTGTGTACACTGGTCCCAACCAATTTTTAATTCTGTCCAATCAGTATAAGAATCACATAGTTGATTATCTTTAATTCTTGTAGGAACCCAGTGAATAGCTGCTTGATAATACCAACTTGTTGGGTCATCACAACCTTTCATTTTCATCACTTTAAATGCCGAATCAAGGGCTTGAACATCTTTTGACGCTTCTGATGTGTTTGCATTTTTTCTTATATATCTTACTTCCTCTGTCTGACAGGAACTAAGAAAAAGAATTGTTACGGATAAAAATCCAATTAATAGTTTTTTCATTTTTAATTTATATTTTATTTTTATTTTTTATTACTTCTTTCATAATTTCTTTTTTAATTCCATATTATTAATCTTTATTTTCAGATGCATATTTTACACCCATGATAGTTCCGACAATACTGAATGAGTTTGTCAATAAGATACCGAATAGATTAGACCATGTAGATTCTAATATAGGATTTTCTTGGCCAGTCACCAAAGTATACGCAAATAACAAAGTCGTAATTATACCAACACCTAAGATAACCCATAAAGCCACCTGAACAATCTTTCCGATAAGTTGGAATTGTTTCTTTTTCTGCATCAGGTCCAAATCTTCCAAAGCTTTCTCCTTACCTTGTTCCGCCACTTTTCTTAATGACTCAGCGAGTTGTTCAGCCCTTTTAGCCTCTTCCAACGCTTCTTGAAGCTCAATCATCAAAGCATCATTTTCTTCCTGTTTTGCAACTAAGTCTTTGTTTTGTGATTGAACTTGTTTGGTAACCTGTAGACGTTTCTTTCTGGCAGTCACATCCCTATCCTTGCAAATCTTCAGATATTCTTGGAATTCCTTGTCATTCTTACTTGCCTTAAGAACCTTTAATATATTTCCTTCCAAATATATTTTCTTGTCTTTAGCTAAACTTAAGAGTAATTCTTTGACTTCGGGAGTTATTTCCATTTTTCAAGTTTTGTGTGGATATAAATTGCCACACCCAATTTTGCAGTTAAATCTACAATTGAATACATTATAATTGTCTGTAACGAGTCAGTCATAAAGTATACAACAGGGTAGAACATCCATAAAGTTAACACACCAATGAAAAATTTCAACTGTTCTTTATTAATACCATTAGCTAAACTTACAAAGGTGTAAATTGAAAACATAGTACCTATAAAACCTCCTAATACTTTAGGTATAATTAAAGACTCACCTAAAAAACCAAATAATAACATTCCCAACATACAAAGTATAGAAGACATCAATACACCTATTTTTCTGGATTTGGGTTTTAAGAATGTATACATTTGATATATCAGAAGAGGGACAGTAAAAACCCAATCCATATATCTCCATGTTCTAAGGTTTGTGGTCCCATCCAAACCAAATATTTGTGACATATACATGTATGTTAAACCTGCAATCAATAATATCATTGCCGATAACTTACTTTGAAGTGAATTCAGGGACCGATGTCCAAAATAAAGTCCTCCACCTAAAAATAATAAAGAAGTTGAGAATAAAATTTCACTTATCATTACTCGTAATTTTTTACTTTATCGTTTAATTTAATATTTTCCATCCTGAGGTCAAAGTTTTCTTTTTCCTGTTGTTGTATTTTTTCTTCTAAATCCTCTCTATACATTTTGGAAATGTCTTTTTGAATCTTATCCTGTTTTTTTGACTTAATTTTCTGAGCAATTCTTCTGATGTTACTCAATGCACTGATTGCTATTACAACCCAACCCCAATTCATATGACTCCATGTGTTTGGTTCGTAATCACTAAAGTGTATAATAACAAAAACTATTGAAACAATCCCATATAAGTAAGCGAATAATTTTCTTCTTTCCAAACTACTATATACAACAGAATATAACGCACCAAACCCAATCAATAAACTTAGGATTCCAATATACCAAAGATTAGAATTCTCCATCATCAATACCGCAGGGGCAAAGATGAACCATATTAAACCTTGGATAATTTCTGTAGGTTCTGAATCGTGGTATGTTAATATATGAAGTAATTTTTTAATCATTTACTTATAAACTTTGAATGGATTAGTTTTATTTTTATACCCTTCATAGTCTTCTCTGAAGTCTTCCAATCTCGGTTCAATGTCATCTGATTTTATAATCCAAAATTGAGCACCAGCTTCCTTAGCCTTTTCTATTTCTTGCTTATCATCAGAAGATGATATGATTCCAATCACACAACCATTTCCATATTCGTGGTTAATTTTATGAACCATTTCTATCCCATTGAATGAAGAACCTATGATGTTCAAATCAACGAATACACATTCAGGTCTTTCATGGTTTACATCATCAGGAAACCATTCCTTAAACTTTTTATCTGCTTCATCTGAAGAGTTCAATGCTTCGAGCGAAAGTGTAATGTCCAAAATGCTACAAGCATCTTCGAAGACCAAGTGGAATAGGTCCTCATCGTCAATTAACATAAGTGAATTAATCATTTCTATATTATTTAATTTTAATCTTTATTTTAGTTCCGTAATTTGTTTTTTCGGCTGATATGGAAAATCCGTGTTCTTGTAAGATTGCGATACAAATGTTCAATCCTAACCCACTTCCACTTTCTTTTTGGTCTTTCTTTCTTGTATAAGGTTTAGATAGTTCCAAAAACTCACGTTGGGTCATTCCTCGTCCGTTGTCTTGGACGATTAAAGTATTCTCTTCTTCCATATAAATCATTACTGACTTTGTTGGACTATCGTTGTATTTCAGACCATTACGTATTAAGTTATCAACAGCAGTACAAAATAATGGTTCATTCACTTCAACCTCGGGTAGGTCATCTATAACAACTTGTTTAATATATGAAGTTGAAGACAAGTAATCAATGAGGATATCCTTCAAGTTTAATTTATCTTTTTCCAATTGAACCTCCTGTTTAACCAAGTTCGTGAACTCCTTTACACCCGCATAAACTTTTTGGGTATGTTTCAAACCTTCTTCTAACATCTTTAAAGGAGATTCTATTTTCAATTCCTTTATCTGTTCTTCAGTCATTCTCCTCTTCAAAGACCTTAACCCTCTTGGCATATAAGTATTTATACCTGAATGCATATCATGACGAAGAATTTTGGCAGCGTGTTCTAAATAAGAATTTTTTTGGTTTACAATTTCTTCAGCCTCATGTTGAGATGTAATATCAGAAGCAATTTTTAGAATCGTTGTGTATTCTCCATCTTCATTTTTGATTGGTGTATAATTACCATACAACCACTTTTTGGAACCATCCTTTGCAACTCTCTCAAACTCACCTGATACTGTATTTCCTTGTCTAAGAGTCTCCCAAAATTTCACATATTCCTTACTCTTTGCGTATTCAGGAGTTACCATGGCACTGTGTGGTTTGCCTACTATGTTGTTTTCAGGACAACCCATAATATCACAGAAGTTATCATTAGCTGAAAGTATTTTTCCATTTATTGACATGGTAACAATTAAATTTGATTTACTAATTGCCTCCAACTTTGCATTAACGTTTTCTTCTTTGAGTCTGATGTTTTTAAGTAACTCACTTACTACCATGAAAAACGGTGGCATAAATGCGATGACACAACCATAACCAAACTGTGCCAACATCATACTGTTCTCACAAATACCAAAGACAATACAAGATTGCACACCGAAAAACGTCATCATAATTAATGCCGCAATTCCAAGTGATATCTTGGACCTAATAGATATATTCGAAATAGGATTCATTATTTACAGTTCAGATTTCTTGAAACCACACTTCCCGAAAAACCACTTAGAAGGACAAAATCCTGTCCATACACCTACGTTTAACATACAAATAACAAAGAGTACCACACCCCAAATATTTAATACATAACCCACCAAAAGGACGATTGACATTAACAGATAAACCATTCTCGTGTCAGTAATGTTATTTAGTAAATTTTTCATAGTGATATTGTTTGTATGAATGCAATTTTTATTCTTATCCACAACCTTTGCATCATAGGTAAGGATTTGAACTCTTCAGTTCTGAAAATGTCTTCCAATTCTTTAATTTCTTCTTGTTTCATATACATTATAAATATAATATTATTCCGTTATGGCACATCCTTGGCAACATGCAATATCATCGGCACAAAAGTTCGGTGGGAAACCCGATGATTACATTCACATCCACCAATGGTTCGATGAAACCAAAGGGTGGTACGCCCACATCTATCACAGGATGTTTAGACACCACTCTGAAGGTATCTTTGAGTGTGAAGAAGTATTTGGTATGTCCTTTGAGAATAGTGACGGGAAAACCGTTTATACTCGTTACATCGGAGAACAACACGTCAGAGAAGATTGTAACAACCACGTCCCAACCGCAAAAGAATGGATTGAAGGTATTCTATCAGAGAAAAAACCCATTTGGATGATGAAAACTATGAAATTAAACATAGAAGACTAATATTTATAATCTATGGACGCAGACTTAAAAAAGAAATTACTCTTAATCTTTGATTACCTTAAAGTGAATGGTTGTCACTACGCAGAAAAGGAAGGTGACTACTACAACATGAACTTTCATGACCAAAGTAATCAGTGGTTTTGCGTTTCACAACGTAATCAAAGTAGAGGTAACGTCCGACTACCATTAGATATCACACAAGAGTTAGAAGTGTTAATTGACAACCACCAAAATGAGTTCAGTTACTTCGGTGAGGACCCTTACGGTTTTGAAGTAAGACTTTATCCTGATACGAAGACCATATCAGTTTACGAACAATATTCTGAATTTCACACTGAAGACACACAAACAGTAACAGTAGACACTGAAGAAGCGCCAGAAGTAAAACAAATCATTGACCACTATTGTAAAAAAGAAGAAATATGTAGAGGTAATATCACATTCCAATTTCACGGTGGTGGTGACTCAGGTTATATTGAAGATAATGGTAATTCAGATTTTGATGGTGAGACCAAACTCTACGAACCTGCCGAAGATATGTTCTACAGAATGTTAAGTAGCACCTTCGGTGGATGGGAAATCAATGAAGGCTCACAAGGTGACTGTATCATTGATATGGATTTAGAACAAATGGAACTCAACTTCAATCAAAACTACGAAGAAGCAAAATCTGATGAGGCTTGGTCCATGTCTTTAGAAGATGGAATCAATGAAGATTTGAAGAAGTTTAAACGAACACCAGGTAGTGTAGATGATGAAAATGAAAATGTTATATTATCATCAGTCAAAAAATTACTTGACTCACTATTCTTTAATGGATTAAATATAACCTACCAAATTTATAGAATGCCACATCGTGACAATAAAGATTATATCAGCGTGGATATAGATGTTGACGTAAGTAGAATAATAGACAGTCACGAAAATTACGATGATAATTACGCCAGTGTAATCTACGATTTAGAAAATGTGGTAGACACTGTTGAGAAATATTTAGGTTTACAACGTCAAATCTACATCGGTATATCGTATTTTAATCACGACTTCCTTGATGATGAAACTAACGAGGCAACAAAAGAACTACACGAAGATTTAATAAAGAGTGACGTATTCACCACCGCACAAGCAACTGATACTTGGATTAATATTCATTATCGTGAAGACGATTACCCATCAATTAGTCTTGAGGCAGGTGGTCGAGATATTCCTGATGAACATATTGGAGTATTTGAAAATACCGTTTGGAATATTGTTGAGAAATACAAACATCTTTCAATGGTTGTAAATCACAACGATTTAGAGTGGTGGATTAATTATTGATTCTTTTCTTCTTCTTTTCTTTTGATGTGTTCACCATTATTTCTAATGAACTCATAAAAGTAATCAACATATTGTTCTCTCTTTGGGAACTTCATTCTCAATCCCAAATAAGTTCTCAACAGATTATTGTCTTTGAATCCTTTCCACATCTTCTCAAAGATGTCGGCGTGTAAAGCGAAAGGTTCTACATCATAACCCTCATATTGTTCGTTAAACTCATATTGTTCAACCAATTGGTCAGGAGTTGCATTAGATGAATGAACATCTCCAAATTCAGCACCAGTAAAGTTATAAACATTTATATAATACCAATCTTGGATACAGTCTCTAACTTCATAACCAATATCGTTGATATCATCTTCATCAATAGGGTCATCTTCACTATTGTAATTGGCATTCAACTCATCAATGTCTGAGTAATTATATAGGTCACCCAACTTATAAGTTACCCCATTTGCCATTAACTCAACCGTGGATTTAGGGTCAATAGCAGCATCAATCTCCTCAACATTATAATGCCCGAGATGGTCTACCTCGATGTCATAGTTGGTAATCACAAACCTCAGGTCATAACCACCACAAGAGAATTCAATAATACCTTTGGTTTTTTCTTGTATGATTTGGTCAATACCTTCCCTACCTAACTTTTCACTTAACCTTTTCTTAACCTCCTGTTCTTGGTCTCTGTTAAGTCCCATATACTTGATGACATTGTCATCAATCATATCACCAGCAATCTCAAAGTATTTATCAACTATATCCATACCAATAAATACTTCATAGTTTTATTATATACATTCAGTCTTGCTGATATCTTTACTTAAACTTACATGGATATGATTCACACCCAGATAATGACACTTATCGTTCATCTCTTTCCACAGGTGCTCATTGAGGACCCGATTTGCTACCTTCACCTTCGTCTTTGGTGTTTGTCTTTCAAACTTCACCACTGTGCTAACTCTCGGAGAACCCTCAAAGTCCCAACCCATCACACTTTCAAAGATAATATCATAGATTATCTTCTCCTGTCCAAACTCATAAGTAAGGGTAGAAAAGACCTTCGGGATTATCTTATTTATTGAACTCATAGTATTTATAGTTAATACTTCAATTATATGACTGCAGAAGAATTAAATAAAGGGAAAGAACTTGTCGTTAAGTTATTAAATGCCGTTTTTTCATCACAGGGAGACTATAAAATAGAATACCGAACTGATGACACTGGTATCATCGCGAATCTTGTTGGCTCCGACAATGTTGTACCTATTGTAAGTAGAAATTTAATCAACGAAAAGGTTTGGAGGTCCTTCAAACAAGCTTCAAGATACTTACCAATCGCCATGGAAGTTTATTCTGATGTTGATATCATAATAGAACATAACGGAGACACCCTAACAGGTAATTCAAACGATATAAGAATTAGTCAACCTGTGTTGGATTGTTTCAACTCAACCATAGAATATATAGAAAACAATCCAACCAAACTCAGAACCGCCTTTATGAATGTAAGTGAAGCCATGGGTGACTATACTGTGACTTTGGTGAATAATACCGTAATGAGTAGTGATATTGACTCCAACGAATCCTTTCTGAATTTTTATATCTATGTTGTTCCCGATTATATTCTGTTAACCAAAAACGAAGGTCAATCAGTAAAAGTAACTCTTGAAGATATAAAAGAATTTGTAAATCATGGAGGTGAAGATGGTGAACCATATTGGGACAATGAAAAAGAAGTTATCAATTCAATACTATCTTCAACATCCTTTGCAGTACAAGAACAAATTGAATCAGGAACCATTATTCCTGAATTCTATAATTGTTTGGGTCAACATGTTTCATGGGACGAAGGACTCTATGAAGATTACTTTTCACAATTGGAAATACTTATCAACGGAATAAGTTATCCAACCGTAACATATGGTCACTATAAAGAAACAGGGTCATCTGACTTTGAAAATATAGAAAACTTATTCACCTTCCTCAATAATAAAAAGTAAGGGAAACTCCTCAGGAACCATAGTTAAAGGAATACTAATCGGTTCATCAGCGTTAATCAAAAAATCATAGAAATCCAAACTCCTTTTGTGACGGAACATCTTCATCACATTCCCCGGCATATCATTGAAGTCTTTACGGTATAAATCTATTGCTGTAACCTTCTTAGACTTTCCCCATATAAAATCTACATTGACCTCCTTACCCACAGTGATAGGAACAACGGTGATACCCTTATCCTTGAAGTTCTCGTTGCAGTGTTTGATGACCAAACGACGATTGGGAAAAGGAGAATATTGTATTTCATACATCTCACGAATGTAATCCACCAACCCTCCTTTTATATCCCTCATCTATTTTACCTTTATATTAATAACTATCTTAAAAGGATGTGTTTCCAACTCATAACTATTGAACCTGTTGTCCAACCTGAAGTATTTGTCAAAGTCAACAACCTTATATTCAACACCTTCACTCCAGCCCATCACCGCATTATACATATAGTCAATGGAGATGGACTCAAACATCTTATTATGATACATTCTCCTGATTTCAGGATTGAACTCGTATGACTCTATCGTTAGTTCCATCTTACTGGGGGTTCTGCTATCATTGATTCTTCTTCATCACCAACAATCCTCCATCGATACATCATGTTGGGGCTTATCATCCTTCTTTTTATTTCATAATGTGGGTCCGCATTATCATCAATCTCAATAATATACTCAGGACATTGTTCCAATGGATAATTTTGAAAACCTATTCTCATTATTAATTACTTAATGGTGCTTTAATTGATGGATGACTTTCGTACCCAATGATTTCATAATCGAACTCACCATTTAGAATATCTACATTACTCAACTTAATCGTTGGTAAGTCAAATGATTGTCTCCCACATTGCGTCGTCGCTTGTTCAATGTGATTACTATATAAGTGAGTATCACCTAAGTTACCAACCAACTCACCAGGTTCATAACCTGTCTCCTCACATAGTAATAGAAGTAGTGTACCATATGATGCAATGTTGAATGGTAATCCCAAGAATGTATCTACACTTCTTTGATTCCACATTAGAGATAGTTTACCATCAGATACATAACACTGGAATCCATAATGACAAGGTGGTAGAACCACTTCATTTAATTCACCAACATTCCAAGCAGATACCATTAGTCGTCTACTATTAGGATTTGTTTTAAGGTCGTTGATTAGATTTTGGATTTGGTCTATACCATTCCACTCTCTCCATTGTTTACCATAGATAGGACCTAACTCACCCCAATTTTCAGCAAACTTATCAGAAGTTTTGATACGTTGTATGAAAGACTCTATACCCATAGCCAACCCTAACTTATCTTCTTTATACCTTTTATACGCATCACCATTCCAAATGTTACATCCGTTCTCAACCAAATACTTTATGTTGGTATCACCTTTGAGGAACCACTTCAATTCAGTCATCATAGTTTTAATCGCCATCTTCTTTGTGGTCAACAATGGAAATCCATCTTGCATGTCGTGTCTTATCTGACGACCAAACACCGATACCGTACCGGTACCTGTTCGGTCACCCTTCTCAACACCATTGGTCATGATGTCTTTCAATAAATCCTGATAGTCTTTGTCTAATTGGTTCATTAGTGGAAGTATCTAATAACTGTGTTATGGATTGGGAATCTATAGATTGGTGCGTTCTTACCATTCTCTTGTCTTTGAAGAACTTCGTAGAAACCTTCACCTTCTCTGATTGTTGTTACATTCTCAAGGTCAGAAACTCCAACTGTCCCATCTTCATAGATGACAGATAATTTGTGTTTGTTTGTGTTAAACTTTAGATAGTTTTGCATATTATTTTTGTTATTGTAATTGTTAATCGGGCATTAAAAAACCCCTTCGTCTATTATAACAAAGGGGTCTTAATAATCAATTATTTTT
>JAAHTH010001838.1_pt1 | contig 17342 bp, 8 predicted proteins | sample 6116091 | NCBI WGS metagenome assembly JAAHTH01 (sample SAMN13939990, study PRJNA603662) | sponge metagenome | isolation source: marine sponge | host: Mycale hentscheli | place: New Zealand | collected 2006 | reverse complement strand
TGCAAGGTTGTTCAACCACGTGTGCGTCAGGCGGCGGTTCTCCTGCTAAACTGGAAAGGGACGCGAGCTTGGACTGTGACTCGGTTGACGACAGCACTTGGTTTGGATCGCTCAAATTCGCTCACATTTCTTAACGCAGTTTTAAGACTCGGGACACAGGAATCCTCATGTTGCACTCGTTACTCATCAGCAACCATGGCGTATTCGCTCGATGTATTGTTCCGCTTATGGTGGTCGTTTCCGCCTTTTTGGTAGGTTCGGAATCGCAGTCTCAGGAGGCTGGTAACCCCGATGTTGGAGGTTATCTGGCAGCAGGTGAGTTTTCATCTGCCATCGGACGAGGGCTTCAGTTGCCAGTGAATCAAAGAGACTTTGTGCTTGCCCAGGTAGCGGGTGCACAGGGTAACGCAGGGGAAACCACTGCGGCCAATGGTACGATCCGCGGCATTGAGTCATCTTTTCGTCGCGATGACGCAATCGCGGGTGCCGGGGGGGGAGCCGGCGGGGGCAGCTTTGCTGATTTTCAATCGTTGATGGATCTGATTCAGACCACGATTGTTCCTGACACATGGGAGGCATTGGGTGGTCCTAGCAGCATGTCACCCTATCCTCAGGGGGTTTATGTTGACCCTGCAGGAACTGTGCTGGAATGTGAAAGCTTGCCCGTGGATGACGGGCTGGCGGAATTGAAAACGCTTCTCGGTGATGGATCAGTTGATCAGGATTCGGAGCTTGCTTGGCGTCAGCCAGCAAGGATGCGATGCGTTTCCCTGCGGCGTTTGCTCGATGCATGGACTGCAAAACGCATGCGAGGAGCCATGCCGGGTGAGAGCATGATGCAAATGGCCGGTCTGTCCCGCATTCAATATCTGTTCATTGATGAGAACGACATTGTATTAGCTGGTCCTGTCGGCGGCATTGAAACGCGTCGCGGTTGGCACGTCGACCGTGCATCTGGATTAACCACCTTGCGTTTTGACTTCTTTATTGCGTGCATTGCTTCCGCGATGGGAAACCAGCCTTTCGGATGCACCATCGATCCAACCACCGAGGGTTTGCAAAACGCGGCTAAAGTTGCAGCGGCGGTCCAGTCTGATAAGTTGCCAATTGGAAAAGCCGATGCTGCGATGGTGTCGGCATTGGGAATGCAGCGAGTCGAGGTGTTCGGAACTGCCGGTGATACTCCGATGGGTTGTTTGATGGTTGAAGCTGATCGTCACATGAAACAACTCGCCTTGGGATTAGAGCCAATGCCCGAGGGAGCACGTAATTACTTTGATGTGGTTGAGGCGAATCTTGATGCAGGTGTTCCCAACGATCTGCTTTTGAGGCTTTGGTTTACATCGTCGCCAAGACCAGTGCGGGCTGATGCTGAGCGAACGGTTTTTGAACTTGCAGGAACACCCGTTCGTCTGAGTGGTCAGAACGAGCATGCGATGGCAAGTGGCCGCCGCGGAAATGTTACACGCGATCCGCGGTCCGAGGAGTTTGTTCAAGATTTCAATCGAAACTGGCATGCTATTCGAGGTGCCTACCCAGTGTATGGTGCTTTGGAATCGATTTATCGAACAGCTTCCGTTGCGGAGTTAATGCATCGTTTTGCTGGTTCATCGCGACAGCAGGCTCTTTTGGAATCGTTGATCAGCAGCAGTCCTTCGTCCATGTATCAAATGACTAATCCTCGACAGGTAATGTCGATCGCTGTCATGAATTCCATGCGAAAAGGCCGGAGGACCCACCACATCTTGCTGGCTAGTGGTGGTGTCTCGGTTGATGCAAAGCAGACCTTGGTGTCAAAAATTGACGATTATCCTTCGCTGTCTTCCATGAACCGGCCAGCAAACGATCTGCCAAAGTTGATCCACAAGTGGTGGTGGAATGTTGGACGGTAAGTGACGGTTCTTGATAACCTCACGGGGCGGTTGCTCTTCGAATGAAGAACGGGCCAGCATGAACATGGTACTTTGCTTCCGTTGATAAACAGCGTCGCATCCTGTTTTTGTTGCGTATGCGTTTCTGTACGTGTAAGTTTCCAGTCACACGGGGCTGTGAACTCATCGCCCGATGTGCGTTTTTTTCTGAACTCTGGCTGCCATAATTGTCATGTCGCACTCTGTTCCTTTTCATCATCACTACGCATCTTCTCTAGCCAGTGCTCTGCTGTGGTGTCTTGTCTGCTTGTGTCTTTTTGGAAGGGAAGTCTCACGGGCCGAAGAGCCCGCAACATCAAAGTCCGGCAAGGTTGATGTGTTGCAGGAAGGTTTTTTTCCAGCTCCCATCGACGTCCCTGAAGGGTTCACTGTTGAATTAGCAGCCGGTCCACCGCTGGTTACGCATCCAACGATGGCGGCGTTTGATGATCGGGGGAGACTTTATGTTTGCAACAATTCAGGGGTGAATATGAGCAATCAGGATTTGGAAAAGCATCTTCCAAATTCAATTCGGCAGTTAGTGGATGAAGATGGCGATGGACGCTTTGATTCCTATCGAGTCTTTGCCGATAAAATGACTTTCCCGATGGGCGGAGTTTGGCACGATGGCTCATTGTATGTCGCTTCGCCCCCGAATATTTGGCGTCTGACTGATGTTGATAACGATGGGGTTGCAGACCGCAGGGAAGCAATTGTCAGTGGGTTTGGCTACAACGGGAATGCTGCCAGTATTCATGGCTGTTTTTTTGGGCCAGATGGCAGACTGTACTGGACGGATGGCTATCACGGGCATGAGTTCAAAGACCAACGTGGAAACGTGACAAGCCAACGCGAGGGTTCTTATCTTTTCTCATGTCGACCTGACGGATCGGATAAGCGGATTCACTGCGGGGGAGGTATGGATAATCCAGTGGAGATCGATTTCACGGATGCCGGTGATATGCTGGGAACAGTGAATATCTTGTACACGCGACCGAGAGTTGATTGCTTGGTGCACTGGTTGCATGGCGGTGCGTACCCTCACCGAGAGCGTGTGCTTGATGAACTGAAAGTCAGTGGACCTCTGTTGACCCCGGCGCATCGATTTGGGCATGTCGCAGTCTCGGGGATGACACGCTATCGCAGCGGTCTGTTTGGCACGCGTTGGAAAGACAACTTGTTTGTGACTTTTTTTAACAGCGGCAAAGTTGTGCGATTGAAGATGCAAGCGATTGGCTCCACTTATGAATTTACGCAGCATGAATTCCTCAGTTCTGTAAGTCGTGAATTCCATCCGACGGATGTGTTGGAAGATGCTGATGGCAGTTTGTTGGTGGTTGATACCGGGGGTTGGTTTTATCGAGGTTGTCCTACCTCGCAGTTCGCAAAGCCTGAACTCCTTGGGGGGATTTATCGGATTCGCCGTGAGGGCAAGGCTGGGCACGCAGATCCTCGGGGACTGTTGGTTGCTTGGGACACCTGCAGTCCAAGCGAATTGCTAAGACTGTTCGCGGATGATCGGCATGCTGTGCGCGAAAATGCAGTCCATGAGGCAGTTGCGCGAGGTGTCGAAATGATGGCGGCTGTGAGCTCCGCAATCAAACATGCTGACCCTCTTGTGCGACGTCATGCGATCCTTGTGTTGGGGCGTCTTGCTCAGGATTCAGAGCTCACCAAGGTTGCAGTCTCTGCACTCATGCCTGCCGTTGAGGATTCAGTACCCGAGTTGAGGCAGTTAGCTTGCCGTAGTTTGGGATTCAGTGAATGCCCTGTAGATGTTTCCGATTTGTTTTTTTTGCTGCAGGATTCGAACCCACATGTTCGTCGCCAGGCTCAGACGACCTTGGGGTTGAGGAGAGATCCTGCCGCTGTAGAGCCTTTGGTCCAGTCCCTCACCCGATTACATATCGATCGGAGTGAACAGCATGCCATCGTTTATGCACTGATTGAAATCGGCGATGCAGATGCAATTAGGAATGTGCTGAGAGGTGTTGGTGGGAGGCCTGTCTTAGGAGTATCACAGCGGCAAAGCTTGCTCATGGTGATTTCGCAGATTGACGGCGTGGAAATGACCAAAGGTGAGACTTTGGAACTGATGTTTGGTTCTGACAATGCCATCTCGCAACGCATCGCGTTGCAAACTGCCCGGCCACATCCCGAATGGGGTGACGATCTTGCTAGCCAGTTGCAGGCAAAGATTGCAGTGGCAACCGACCAAAACACTGGTCTGCAGCATTTGTTTTCCCAATTGTTAGAGCAGGATGCCGTGGCAAATCTAGCCACAACGATACTTCGGGGTAACGATCAGGCGAACCAGATCCTCGTTCTCAAAGCAATTGCTGAGGGAGATTGGAAACAGCCGCGTGAGGCATGGATCAAGCCTGTTGCTGAATCGATGCTGGCCGGGCATTTTGATGTAGCGAGAGCGGCGATCGCGGTGGCGGGCAGGTGGCCGGAGGCGGATTGGCTGAAGGGTTTACGGGACGTGTCAGAGGATCAAACACGTTCAGCTGATCTGCGAATGGATGCACTGGCATCTCTCCATGCAGGTGCGGTTCAAAATGAAACGCTCACGCAGTTGATTCGGTTGTATCGTGATTCCACCTCCCCCACGGAATCTGATCGAGCGGCGCAGATCATCGGTAATGCCCGTCTGAGCTCAGATCAGTTGAAAATGGTGACACCTCTGCTGGCGAATGCTTCTCCCGGGCAACTGCGAGATTTGATTCGCCCATTTCAGCAGCAGCTTCCGCAGTCGGTCGCGGATCAATTCCTTGCGGGGGTTACCGATGCGGCGGCTTTGCTGTCTCTTCCTGAACATGAGCTGTCAGATGTGATCAAGCGTTTCCCGCGTGAATCGATATCAAGGGGTAACAGGATTCTGGATGATTTGAAAAAGCACCATCAGGAAAAACTTGGCCAGCTTGAAAAGCTTCGCACTCGTTTGACTGCAGGCAATGCAAGGCGTGGCCGAACGTTATTTGCATCTGAGCAAGCAAAGTGCAGCAGTTGTCATCGTGTTGGAGAACTGGGGCAGGCTGTGGGTCCTGATTTGACGACAATTGGCGCTAATCGGTCGGCAACTGACTTGCTGGAATCAATCGTATTTCCGTCGGCAAGTATCGTTCGTGATTATTCGACATATCAGGTTTTGACGGTCAGTGGTCGGGCCTTCTCTGGTGTCCTTGTTTCGGAATCCAGCGAAGCAATTCAGTTTCAGCAGGCGAGCGGGAAGTTGATGCGTATCCTGCAAAGCGATATCGAGAGAATTGTTCCTGGGAGCATCTCAATCATGCCCGCTGGGCTCGAACAGACGCTCACGGAAGATGAGTTGGTGGATATCGTAAAGTACCTGCAGTCATTGAAGTGAGTGCCCAGGGCTGATAACTCAAGTGTTGGTATTTCATAACTCAAGTTTGGCGGGATATCACGATGACGCGTAAGAAAGGTTACTCGACCAGACGCGATTTGTTGCGGAAAGTTGGCGTTGCTGGGGTGGGGGCAACCACTGGATTGGTATCCGGAATCGTTGAATCAGGTCAGGTTGGTGCCACGCAAGTTCCGCTTGGGGAAACCCATGCAGATACGGACGTTGAAAATGTTAATCTGATCACACGTGAGAATGCTCTGCCCGGTGCAACGGATTGGCAGTTGACACGGGTTCGTACCGAACCCGCTGATGGTGTGCGTTGTCCTGCGATTGAGGGATTCTGTACTCGTCAAAGTGTCAGCGTGGGAGAGACCTTGGGCATATGTGTCTCTGTCGCGGCGGCGAAATCTTTCAAGTTGGAAATTTTCCGGACCGGTTATTACGGAGGGCGTGGCGCTCGCTTACTGAAGACGATTGATGCGGTGCAGGGACAGCAATTCGAAACGCCTGCGAAAGCCGAGAAACAGCTTCGAGAGTGCAATTGGAGCCCTGCTGTCGAACTGAAAATTCCGGGGGATTGGATCAGTGGTGTTTATGTGGGACGGCTGACCACCGATTCCGATGAAACAGGATTTGGTTATTGGCAAAGCTACGTTGTATTCATTGTGAAAGATGATCGTCCAGCTGATGTGCTGGTTCAGTGTAGTGATAATACTTGGCAGGCCTACAACGAGTGGCCATTGCGTGCTTCTGTTTCCACCCATCCCAAGGGCAATCAGGGGCCTTGGGCTGACGTCAGTTTTGATCGTCCTTACGGCAAGTATCCGCAGATCTTTGATAATCCACAGACGATCGGATCGGGTGAGTGGCTGTGTTTTGAATATCCAATGGCCTATTGGCTTGAAAAGCATGGGTATGATGTCACTTACTGTAGTAACAGCGATATGCTGACCCCGGAGCGTGGTTTGAAATGTAAGGCGTTCTTGAGCGTTGGGCATGATGAATACTGGGATTTGCGTCAGTATCACAGTGTGACCACCATGCGTGATCAAGGGGTCAGCCTGTTATTTTTCTCGGGGAATTCTGTCTGCTGGGTGAGTCCGTTCCGGGCCAGTGCTGGTGGTCAGCAGAATCGTATTCTGTTTCGAGGTGGTCCCTACGGCGGTGACTACAAGTGGGCTGAACTGAGAGAACAGCAGCATGGGCCATTTCCTCACCGTGGGCCTGATGAAGGCTACTTGATGGGAGCTCGTAACGTTGATCCAGTGAATGGTGGTGGTGATTGGGTCTGTACTTTGCCAGACCATTGGCTTTATGAAGGAACCGGGCTGAAGGTGGGAGATACGATCCCCGGATTGATTGGTTGGGAATACCACGGCGATCCGCCTGATGATCTCAAGGGTTTGCAGGTCGTTGCTGCAGGAACGGCGTTGCAGGGAGGGCGAAATCCGCAGCAATGGGCCTCGACCATTTATCCAGGTCCAGCGGGGAACTTTGTTTTCAATGCTTCGACCATTTGGTGGTGCCAAGGCTTGGCTAGTCCGCCCGGGCATATGTTGCCGTGGTCGCATTGGTCCCGACCGCATGGACCGGATAGTCGAGTTCAGGCGATGACGCACAACTTGTTGCGTCGGGCGCTGACTTGAGTCGGTGCTTTTGTGGGGGAGCGTATGGAGAGGCAGCGGTACAGTCGGTTGTGCCGCTGTATCGAATGCTGCTGTATCGGATGCTGCTGTTCAATGCATCCCTATCTGCGGGTGAGTTTCAGTCAGCTTTCTGCTTCCAGTTGAGACTCTGCCGGAGGCTGGCATCAGACGGCCATCATTTCGATGTGCTGTCTTCGCTCTGATTGTGCGTCGTGGACTGGTCAACGGCAGGTTCCAGCTGAAAGCATCGGTGAGGCGTTTGTTTGGTACTCTCGTTACGCCGAGCGATTAAATGGTAAAAAAACCGATTTAATCGCGCCCAAATTGCCTGATCGCTCAGCCCTGAAACTAAGCTATCTTCGTTAACCCTTGATCCTTGGGATGAAAAGTCGTGCCGGAATCGCTCGTTGAACTAGCTGATCGAATGTTTGTAGGTCCTGTATGGCCTGCATCGATTCTCGTTTGTTTGATGGTTGCCTACACCTTGTTGGCTTTGGTCGGTCTGATCGACTTGGGGTTTGACCCCCCTGACTTGGACTTGGATCCGGGGCTCGATTTGGATCCCGGCTTGGACATGGATGTATCCGTAGAGGGTATTGGCTTGGATGCACCCGATGGGGTAGGCATTGACTTTTTACACGGATTAGGTGCTGGCAGTATTCGCGCGACGAACTTTGGGCGTGTACCGCTGGTGCTTTGGGGTGGAATTTTTACGGTCGCTTTTTGGTCCGTGTCCTATGGATTGTGGCATACATTTGAATCTGGCTGGTTTTCGCCACCAGGTTGGTTTTCGAGCAGTCTGTTGGCGTTCCCGAATGTCGTCGTTGCGGTGGCGATCACTAAGGGTGTCACACAGCCGATGCTGAAACATTTTGTCCCACCTCCCAAATACGGCCATGAAAAGCTTTTGGGCGCGACGTGCGAAATCTGCACCATTGAGGCAACCGGTGAATTTGGACAGGCGAAGTTTCGTACCGACGCTGCGCCCTTGTTACTAAATGTACGAACAGATGGACCTCACATTCCTAAGGGAACTGAGGTTCGAATTATTGGTTTTGATCGAAACAAACGAATCTACAAAGTCACGCATCTTCAACAGGAGACTACATCGTGATAACGGCTACTCACTTGCACTCTGTTCTGCTCGCAGCGGGTCTGGACCCCACTGGGGGCGTCGCAGTCTTTTGCTACGCGTTAATCGCTGCAGTTGTGCTTTCTTTGGCGTTCTTCAAGAAGTACTACATTGTCGTTGGGCCAGATAAGGCGATCGTCAAATCAGGCATGGGTGGTCTGGATGTGACCACGGCAGGCGGCAAATTCATCATCCCCCTGTTTCATCGTTATGAATTCATGGATTTGACTCTGAAGAGTTTTGAAATCCATCGTGAGAAAAGTGAAGGACTGATTTGTCAGGACAATATCCGAGCTGACATCAAAGTGGCCTTCTTCATTCGTGTGGACAACACGCAGGAAGAGATGAAAGAGGTTGCCCAGTCGATCGGAGCCCGTCGTTGTAGTGAAATTGATACGTTGCGTGAGTTGTTTGACGCGAAGTTCAGTGAAGCACTCAAGACGGTTGGTAAACAGTTTGATTTCGTCGATCTCTATGATCAGCGTGACAAATTCAAGGACGAGATTCTGAAGGTCATCGGAACAGACCTCAATGGATACCGCCTGGATGATGCGGCGATTGACTACCTCGAGCAGACCGAGCTGAATATGCTCAGTCCGACAAACATTCTTGATGCTGAGGGTATCAAGAAAATTACTGAACTGACTGCCACTGAAAAGGTCAAGGAAAACCAGTTCACTCGAGATAAAGAGAAAACTCTGAAGAAACAGGACGTTGAGGCACAGGAAACCATTCTCGCTCTTGAGCGTCAGCGAGTCGAAGCTGTCGAGAAGCAGCAACGCGAAATAGCCGAGATTTCTGCACGCGAGCAGGCTTCTGCCAAGAAGGTTCAGGAAGAGCAGCGTCTTGAATCTGAGCGTGCCAGAATCATCACCGAGGAAGAAATTGGTATCGCTGAAGAGAACAAGCAGCGCCAGGTTCTGGTGGCTCAAAGAAACAAAGAGAAGACTGACGCTGTGGAGTTGGAGCGTGTCAGTCGAGATCGCGATCTGGAAAAGACCGAGCGTCTGCGAGTTGTTGGGGTGGCTGACGTAGAAAAGGAAAAGGCCATCGAAACGGAGAAAAGGAACATTCAGGAAGTGATTCGCGAACGCGTTGCTGTCGCACGTTCGGTTGTCGAGGAGCAGGAGCGAATCAAGGATACCGAAGAGTTCGCATCTGCCGAGCGAATGAAAAAAGTACAGATCACGGCTGCTGAAATGAAGGCTGAGGAACAGTTGATTCAGCAGACAAAACAGGCCCAGGCAGAGAAAGACGCCAGTTCGTTGTTGGCGGATAAAGTGCGTATCGAAGCTGAAGCAAAGCGGGACGCGGCAGAGAAAGAAACGGCCGCTACGAAAATGCTGGCCGAAGCAGATGCCGCTGCATCGGCCGCTGCAGGTCTTGCAGAAGCCACCGTGCAGGAAGCGAAAGCTGCCAGCCTCGAGAAAGAGGGGGCTGCCGAGGCGAGCGTTCTGGAAAAGAAAGCTGTCGCCGAGGCTAAAGGAATTGAAGCGAAAGCCGAAGCTGTTGAAAAACAGGGCTTGGCAGAAGCAAACGTTTCACGTGAGAAGTATCACAGCGAAGCTGCCGGAATTACCGAGAAAGCAGAAGCTATGAAACAGCTTGACGATGTCGGTAAGGACCACGAAGAGTTCAAACTTGAGTTGGACAAAGAGAAGCAGGTCGAAATTGCAGCTATCGATGCTCAGCGAGGTATCGCAGAGAGCCAGGCGGGTGTTGTCGGGGACGCTCTGCGGGCCGCGAGAATTGATATCGTTGGTGGCGATGGCGAATTCTTCGAGCAGATCACTTCCGCTGTCAAAGGTGGCAAGGCGATCGATCGCTTCGTCTACAACAGTAAGGTTGCCACTGACATCAAAGACACTTTCTTTGATGGCAATGCTGAGTACTTCCAGAGCCAATTGTCTGGTCTCATCCAACAGTTCAACTTGGACACTGACGGCGTGAAGGACCTGTCGATCGCAGCATTGATCGCGAAAATGATGGGTTTGGCAACGACAGACGATATTCGGTCACAATTGACGGGATTGCTGAGTATGGCCGGGACAGCAAATGTCGCGGATCAAAAAGCTGGTCGACTGCTCTCGCAGAGCAGTTCTGCCGGGACCAACGGCCGTAACGGCTAGGACCTAAATGTAAGATTTCACCTCTACCCTGACACGATGATTTTGATCATCGTGCCAGGGAGTGGTTTTGAACACAGCATTTGGAATACTTGCTGGAGCCAACTTTTCTTTTGGTTTCAGCGGCGACCATCCATGGGCGACCCTTCATGACAGAAACTCAACTCGCTGCCGGGACATATGAAGTCCTTCGCAATCGTTTGCGAGATGCATCGGCTGATCTGCGCGATCGTTTGGCAAAATTGAACGATCTGCGTGCCGACGTATTCGGAAACATTGAAACCGTTCTGCTATCGACCGAACGGGTAACCACCGAACATAATTGCACGCCTCGTGATCTTGTCGCGATCGGTGACCAATTTGTGTTTGGGTACAACGTCCAATTCGGATTGAAGTCAGAAGTCGGTTTGGCTGATGTCTTTTCAGCCTACCAGTTCCGTGATCATACCTTTCATGCTCAGAGCCTTGACCTGATTGGCGACGATCGCTTTGTAAGTGATTTTCACGAGTTGTACCGCTTTTATAAAGACACGCGGTTCAGTCGCTTCTTTCGTAGTGGCCCCATGTTGCACATGGTGTTTCAGGTTGGCAAAACATCCAAGGACATCAAATCGTTCAAATGGCGAGTAAGTGAAGATCGATTCGAATATATCGACAATCGCAGTGAGCACGAGATCAAGGATCCGCCACAGCATGAGTTTCGTTGGGTAAGGACCACCCGCGATCAGCATCATTACGGGAGCCATCCGCATATCTCAATCGATGACCTTGTTTTCGTTGAAACGGTGGGCGGTGACCTGACGATCAAGGTAGAAAATAACACCGACAGCGGCGAGGGGATTTACGCTGAACCTGTCGATAACCCCGACCAAACACTTGATGATGCAGAAATTCACTATGCCATTGTTGGTAATCTGGTGCTGCTTAAAATTCGGCCTTATCAAGAGTCTGAGGACCGCTTCTTTGTCTTCAACGGCAAAATTCAGCAGGCGGTCCGGTTGGATGAGATTGAACATTCCTGTGTCATGTTGCCTGGTGACCAGGGCCTGATCTTTCCCGGCGGATATTATTTGCAGACGGGTGAATACAAACGGTTTGATCATGGGCTTCGCGGAATGCGTTACCAACGTACCGTGGCTGCTGCCAATGGCGAAGATTTTCTGTATCTGTTTTATAACCCGGAATCAGGTACCTATATCCAGCTGCGGTATAACTTGATCAGCCAGACAGTTGAAATACCTCTGGTCTGCCATGGTCAGAGTATCTTCGAGGGTGGCGAGATGGTCTGCTTTCAATCACAGGATGAGCCGCAGAAGCATCACGCTATCCAGATTTGGCAGACCCCATTTACAAGCGATGCGATTGCTCCTGAGGGGCAAGGTGATTCTCTGCTTTTCAAAGTGGGGAACAAGGAAATCGTTCGCGGCATGGCGGAATGCAGTGAAGTGATACAGTTGATCGACAAAGATGACAGCTATGAGGGCCTGTACGTTGATCTTGGAAAAAAAGCATCCGACATCCTTGATGGCTATTTCTGGATCGACAAGAGCGATGCAGAACATTTGGCAGAACCGCTGCAAAAGATTCGTTCGGCTGCCAATGCTGCTGTCGAAGCGTTTGAAAAGGTTGTGCGAGTTCGGCGTGATAATCAGCAACGCACAAACGAGGTGCAGAAGAACGTCGGTGAATTGATCAAGAACATCGAACGAGGTCGCTTTGAAAATATCGATGACTTTGTGGGGACCCTGGCTTCACTTCGTGAACAACGCGGTCACTCGCTGGGGCTGAAAGAACTGCGCTATGTTGATGAAGCTGTCGTTGAAGAACTCGAGAAAACTACCGCTGAATGGGCGGAACGGATCAGCCGCCGGTGTGTTGATTTTCTGCTCACCCCGGGAGCGCTGGACCCCTATGTGAATCGTGTCGGAGATGCTGCGAAGCTCGTGGACGCCATTGCCACCGTTGCCGAGGCAAAGAAACTTGAAAAGGAAATCGATGCGTCGGGCACGCAGCTTGAATTGTTAACTGAAACAGTCAGTAACCTTCGCATTGAAGACACCACTAAACGGACTGAGATTATTGACGCGATCGGGAATGTCTTTGCATCCTTGAATCGGGTTCGCAGTTCGCTCAAAGCTCGTGTCAGTGACCTGGTGAGTGTCGAGGGCAAAGCAGAGTTCGCTTCGCAGTTGAAGCTTTTGGAGCAGACTACGTCGGGATATCTCGATGTGTGCGATTCACCTCAGCGTTGCGATGAGTATTTGACCAAGGTGATGGTGCAGTTGGAGGAGCTGGAAGGACGCTTTGCGGAATTTGATGACTTTGTAATACAGCTCGCCCAACGCCGTGAAGATGTGTACGCGGCCTTTGAATCACGCAAAGTATCGCTTGTTGAAAAACGGAATCGGCGAGCAGAGTCCCTCGCATCAGCTGCAGGACGGATACTGAAGGGAATCGACTCGCGTGTCAACAAGATGGAATCAACCGACGAGATCGCGGCGTACTTTGCTGGCGATCTGATGGTTGAGAAAGTGCGCGATATCATTGATCAGTTGTCAGAGCTTGACGATGCAATCCGTGTTGAAGATTTGCAGAGCCGCTTGAAAACAATTCGTGAAGATGCAGTTCGGCAATTGAAGGATCGGCAAGATCTTTACGAGGAGGGGGGAGACATCATCCGGTTGGGAAGTCAGCGGTTTGCTGTTAATACGCAGCCGCTCGATCTGACCACCGTTCTGCGTGAAGGTGAGATGTGTATGCACCTGACTGGGACGCAGTTTTTTGAAACTTTGCGTGATGATGCGTTGCTGGAATCCAAGGACTTGTGGAATCAGGAACTGGTTAGCGAAAACGCGACTGTGTACCGCGGAGAGTACTTGGCCGTGGAGCTGTTTGATGAACTGAAGAAGTCCGGCGATGCGATTGATGCGTCCACGATTGATCTCGGCTGGGTTCAGAAGCATACCGGTAGCCGCTTTGATGAAGGTTACGCAAAGGGTGTGCATGATCATGATGCAGCAAATATCGTCTCCTCTTTGCTGGCGATGGATGCGTCGGTTGGTTTGTTGCGGCACGCTCCCAGCATTCGTGCGGCATCACTACTCTGGTTCCAAAAATTGCTTGACGCAAAAACCCGAAAGGTGATGACCGATTGGATTGGTGGGTTTGCGAAGTTGGCACAGGCTTACCCCGGTGCTCGTCCAGCAGTTGAGTTTCGTCAACGATTGATGGATTTATGCGAAGGCCAACGAGATGTTTGGGGGCCGCTGTTCTCAAGTGTTGTGACACCACAAGCCATTGCCCACTACTTGTTTGATGAGTTGACGCATGCACCGAAGAAAGTAGTCGTCAGTCAAAAGGCAGTCTCGCTGTACGATGAGTTCATTGCAGCGATCCCAGACACGGACCGTGTTAAATTGTTGTCAACAGTTTTAAAGGCGGAAAACGACCCCGTTCGAGGTTTCATTCTTGCTCGAAACTGGGTTGATGCTTTTCTGAAGAACCATGAAAAAGCTGATGCGGTTGATCCCGCATCCGGATATCGCGACGAGTTGGCATGGGTCGTCCTGCTGGGTGGTCCTGGGGCGATGAAGGTCGTTGAAGCAAGCATCGCGACTGAATTGCAGGGAATGGCTGGCAATCACGGTCGCATTCGAGAAGGCCGTATGACGGTGTATTACCATGAAATGCTGGGGCGTGTGCGTGGCTACTGTCTGGACGTAGTGCCTCGATTCCGCAATCTGCATGCAACCAAAGCACGGGTAGTAGATGAGTCACGTGAGGACATGCGACTTGATGAGTTCAAGCCTCGTGTGTTGACCAGTTTTGTTCGCAATCGGCTGCTCGATGAAGTTTATCTGCCGCTGATCGGTGACAATCTTGCCAAGCAGATGGGTTCCGCTGGTGAAGACAAGCGGACGGATCGCATGGGGCTGTTGCTTCTGATCTCGCCTCCTGGTTACGGTAAGACCACCTTGATGGAGTACGTGGCCAATCGATTAGGCATTGTGTTCATGAAAATAATGGCCCAGCCATTGGTCATGGGGTGACGTCACTTGACCCCGCTGAAGCTCCCAATGCGGCGGCCCGTGAGGAAATTGAACGTTTGAATCTCGCGCTTGAGATGGGCGACAACGTCATGTTGTATCTGGACGATATTCAACACACGAATCCTGAATTGCTTCAGAAATTTATCTCGCTGTGTGATGCAACGCGAAAAATTGAGGGTGTTCGTAACGGTCGAACAAGAACGTATGACCTGCGTGGGCGACGTGTCGCTGTCGTGATGGCAGGTAATCCTTACACGGAAAGCGGTGATCGATTTCAGGTGCCGGACATGCTTTCGAATCGCGCGGATGTTTACAATTTGGGCGAGATCATTGGTGATTCAGCAGAAGCATTCGAGATGAGTTATCTCGAGAATTGCTTGACCAGTAATCGTACCCTGGCGCCACTGGGTACCGCGCCTCCCGAAGACGCGAGAGCAGTCATTATGGCTGCTGAGCGAGATTCTTTGGAGGGAATTGAGTTGCAGAGTAACGTTTCGATGGATCAAGTCCGCGAGATGTTTGAAGTCATGCGGAAGTTGCTTCGCGTTCGTGATGTCGTGCTGAGGGTGAATCGTGCCTATATACGCAGCGCTGCACAGGCTGATTCGTATCGGACAGAACCACCCTTCAAGTTGCAAGGAAGTTATCGAAACATGAATCGCATGGCTGAGCGTGTTGCAGCCGTGATGAATGATTCTGAATTGCAATCCCTGATCGTAAGCAATTACGAGCAGGATGCTCAGACCCTGACAACAGATAATGAAGCCAATGTTCTGAAGTTCAAGGAACTGATGGGAATCCTCAGTCCAGAGGAAAAAGAAAGATGGGATGGCATCAAGTATGCATTTGTTGAAAGTGTTCGCATGTCTGGCATGGACAGTGAGGACCAGGCAGGGCAATTGATGCGGCAACTGGCGTCGATGCGAGATGGCTTGGAGTCCATTCGTCAGGTAATCTCACGCGCGATAGCGGTCACTGACGATAGCGCCGAAGAACGGATGGATGCACGTATCGATACGATCCGGCAAAGTCTTGCTGCAACAGGAAGTCAACTCGCAGATAAACTACAGTCCACAAGCGAGCGGCTGGAACAAATCAGTGAGCAGAGGGCGCTATCACCACCCGAGCAGAAGGTGCTCGTGCAGCATAAGGTACCTCGCGTTCTCGCTGACCTCGTCAAGGGGCAGTTTCACCTGATGCAAGAATGGCTGCGACCGTTGCTCGAAGAGTCCTTGGACAATGGACGTGATCTTGGTGAACTGAAGTCCAAGCTTGAAGCGATGCTTGAGAACTACCAACGGGTCGAGGATTCATTCAACTCGAGTGCCAGGAATGAGCCTCAGTAATGTGCCTGACAAAGTCAGGTGTCCGTTGGGCGGACACTGACGCACGAAAGTGTGCAGGGTACCGCTAAAAAGTCTCAGTTTTCCTGGCTGGTTCGGGAAGAAATCTCACGGTAGATGGGGTCGGGGAGTTTTCCGAGACGACTCGCCGTTACGTTCTCTGCCAAGTGCTGGTGATCGCAGGTACCGACGATGGTGGTGTGACAGTGGGGATGGGAAAGCGTGTAACGCAGGATCAACTCCGCTCGAGTCATGCCTTTGGGAATGAGCTCGTCCAGTCTTGCCTCATTCCATACGTCGTTTAGGACTGGTCGTTGGATTTCAGCATCCGGACCACCATGAGCAATGCCGCCGCGGATGATGATGCCAGCGCCGGATTCGCCAGCGCGTGTAATCAAGTCACCATGTTCGGGAGAGAGACATGAATACGGAATTTGAAAGGTGTCGAAGAAGTTGAGGTCAATCAAGCCGGCAAGATGCGGGATTTTGCTGGACACGCCGATGTTGTGAATCAGCCCCTGACTGCGAAAGTCCTGCAGTTGGGAAAGTAGGCCCTCACGCTCCAGCGTTTCAGCATCACCCCCATGAAATTGCAACAAGTCGATGTGGTCTGTTTTCAGTCGTTGAAGGCTTTCGTGCAGATTGCGCTCAATCACATCGTTGCGCCATTGATGATCAATTTCTAGGTGATCTTCATGTTGGGTGTAGACGCAACCGCATTTCGTGGCCAGGTAGTATTCATTGCGTCGGGAAGAGAGAAAACGACCAATGCGTTCTTCACTGAGGCCATAGTCCGGGGACGTATCAATGAAGTTGATTCCCATGTCCAGAACCGCGTTCAGAATCTTCTCGGCATGCCCGTCATCAACCGTTCGTACGCCCCACGTCTTTGGGCCGCGAATGCCCATGCTTCCATAGCCGAGACAACTTACGCTCAGCCCGGTCCGTCCTAATATCGCTCGCGGTAGCATTCTTTAATTCCATGTCCAATCTGCAACGCGTTAAGCTTGCCCACGGCTCCGAAGCAACAGGGCGGCATCGCGGTACTCTCAAGAACCCCGATTCCGGCAGTCTAACGCACAAGGCGTCGGGCATTAAGAGCCGCGTGGGGCATACAAGACGCCTGTCTCTGATTGTCATCGGCTGTGTAGCGATAGGGCATGAGTTGTTTGCGTTTCCCATGCAAGGGGGGCTCGTCGCGTCGCGACGCTTTTTCTCGTGCGAGATGCATGATTCTGGTTATTCGTCTCGCATTGGGCGGGCCTGATGGCTTTGTTTCCCCGCAGCCAGAGAGGAATCGTTGGTAATCGGGCGTAGACGCAAGTCGCCATTTTTTAGGCTGATGCAAGTGTACGCGTGTATATTCGGAGGCCTGGTGGCACTTCTTTTCAGTTTGCGTGCCTCGTTTGCTGGTGAAGATCTGGTGCTTCCGCGTGGAGTACGCTGTTGCTGAAGCTGCAGCATGCGAGGCGCGTTTGGCACCAGAGGAATGTGTATCAGGTCACAGGGTGGACATGAGTTCTGTCGATGGTGCAGCGTTGCTGGGTGAAGAGAGTGCATCGTAGCTTGCCGATCAACGTTTGCTGGCGTTTGTCGTACTTGAGGGTCAGGCCAGCTTTCTCGACTGCTGCTTCGAAATGCTGCGGGCCAAGGAACATCGTTGCGGGTTGCTGCAGTTGCGCGCCATCGGCAATTTGTTCAAGCATTCGACGGGCACTGCCGCTTAGCTTGTGAGCACGGCAAAGTTCCTGCAGGATCAGGTTGGG
>JAAHTH010001834.1_pt1 | contig 17353 bp, 16 predicted proteins | sample 6116091 | NCBI WGS metagenome assembly JAAHTH01 (sample SAMN13939990, study PRJNA603662) | sponge metagenome | isolation source: marine sponge | host: Mycale hentscheli | place: New Zealand | collected 2006 | reverse complement strand
GCTTCTGCTTGTTCGACTTGCGTTACAGAAACCGAAGCAGATTACGAAGGTGTTGATAAGCCTGTTGTGTTTATGAACGAAAACTACCAACACATGATGGAGGTTAGCTGGGAGCTTAGATCGGGAGATTGGGAATTTGAGGTTCCATTCCTTGAGCCAGGGCACGATATTAATAATAGCACAGTTTCAGCAGGATACGGCCTTGGGGTAAATTCAGTCTTAACGAAATCTTGGCAAGAATACGTTGGTAATGCATTCATGAACTCCTCGGATCAAGCTTACACGGGCCATTATACGGCTTATGGTCATCCATTCTATAATTTAGATACTCAACAAAATTGCTCTCTTAAGGAAGGGCAGAGTAAATTAGATAAAATTTACGATTATCAACTTTCGCTCAACAAGGAAACCGCTAGTTACAACAAGTTGAAAAACGCAGGCGAAGGCCCAGAGATAAAGATGACGCCGGGCAATCCGAAAAATTAACAAAAGGAGAAAATAAATTAGTAAAATTTTAAAAAAAACTGTAATATAAGATACAATTTGGCCATATTGGGTGAATTCGGTGGAACTCTCGTTTAGGAGACAATACCGAGCCAAGCCAGAGAGGGTTTCGGTTCTCTGGAAGGTGTAGAGACTAGAGGGTGAGCCCCAACAATAACCCCTCCACGAGCGCCCAACACTATTTAGTGAAGATATAGTCCGAACTGCATGGTGACATGCAGAAGCTGTAATTAAAAAAGCAGCGATAACAATATTGGGTCATCAGGAAGTTGCCATGTACAAATGTGCTTCTAGGCAAGTTGCCACTTGTTTATACTATCCTGATACTGGCTAAACCAATTACAAAAGGAAATATTATGCCAAGGAAAAAGGTACAACAAAAAAGCAGGGCCAGCCAAAAAAAGCCTAGCCTAGACGAATTGAGCCAATCTCACGGAAAAGAGGAGGGCACACAACCGACTAGCCTAGACCAAGTTTGGGGAGATACTGGCATTTCTAAATTCGGCACTCAAGACAAAGACGAGTACGAAGACAAGCTAAAAGACATGAATAAGTCTGATCTTCAGACTCACGCCACAAAAGTTGGTTTGGTTCCCATTGATGATCCAAATATGCTCAGAAAACGACTACTCAAGGAGTTCACGAGACATATGAGCTCATTTAACGTACCCAAACAAACTAAGGGTGTTAAGAAAATGTCTGCAAAAGCCCTTAAAATTCTTAAAGAGGGTAAATAAAATATCATAGTAGCCATTATTATGAGTGTAAAAATAACTAATTATGGCGGCTCATTATGATTTAAATATTACCCAAGGTTCCTCCTTTACTGTTAGGTTGGTTGCGCAGGACAGTAGCGGAAGCGCTATTGACTTGACTAATTGGAGTTTAAGGGGTTATGCCAAAATTAAATATTCTGAAGCCAATTTGCTTGTTGATTTAGACCCTAAAAAGGTATCGCCAAATTCTTCTGGCCAAATTGATATTCAACTTACCGCCGCAACAACTTCTACTTTACCAGTAACAGAGGGCGTATATGATATAGAAATATATGACGCTAGTGGATACGTAGATAAAGTGGTCGTTGGGTATATTAGAGTTCACCCCGAAACAACTTATTAATGAGTCACGTAACCACAGGTATAGTACCAGGAAATTCACCAACGGTAGTTCCCGTTAGCGGACAAAGCGCTACTATCTTGGTGAGTGGGTCAACAGGACCTACTGGAACCACGGGACCGAATGGACCCGCTGGAAGTGCTGGCGCAACTGGACCCGCAGGCGCAACAGGCGCTTCAGGAAACGCGGGGGTTACTGGGCCTGCTGGAACTACTGGCCCAAGCGGGGCTGTTGGTAGCTCTGGAAACACAGGGGCTACTGGGCCTGCTGGGCCAAGTGGGCTTTCTGGAACAGGACCAACTGGACCGAGCGGAGCCACTGGACCCACTGGTGCAGCTAGTACAGTCTCTGGGCCAAGCGGGGCCACTGGGCCTGCTGGAGCAGTAGGTAGTACAGGCCCTACTGGAGCTTCTGGCGTTTCAGGAACCGCAGGAGCCACTGGGGCTACTGGTCCAAGCGGAGCAATAGGTAACGCAGGTGCTACTGGTCCACAAATAATTGCTAAAACACACCAAGTAACGGTGGCTCATGATGGAAGTCAAAATAGGTATTACATTGATGGAGTCAAACAGGATTCTTTATATTTATTAAGAGGTCAAAAATACGTACTTGACGTAAGTGACTCTACAACTAATTCTCACCCATTATGGATTCAAACTGGAGATAATGGTGGAGCTTATAACGCTGGAATGGTTTATAACTCTGGGATTAGCAATAACGGAGCTACAACATCAGACTTAACTATTGTTTTACCATCTTCTTCCCCAGACACGCTTTATTACAGGTGTCAATTTCATGGCGGCATGGGTGGTGAAATTACAATTAAAGATTTTACTGCAAACAGTCTAAGTGGATCAGTTGGACCAACTGGCGCAACTGGCGCTGTGGGAGCAACTGGGCCTTCTGGGGCTAATGGTAGCGCAGGAGCTACAGGCCCTGCTGGTGCGACTGGACCTTCTGGTGCGGCAGGTAGCAATGGAAGCGCGGGAAGCGCTGGGGCTACTGGGCCTTCAGGCGCGGTTGGTGCTACTGGACCCGCAGGTGCAGGAGGAAGCGCGGGAAGCGCTGGGGCTACTGGGCCTACTGGAGCAACTGGACCCGCTGGTTCCGCTGGTTCCGCAGGAGCTACAGGCCCAAGTGGAGGACCAACAGGAGCCACTGGGCCTACTGGCCCCGCTGGCACTGCTGCCGCTGCTGGAGTAGACGGACAAATTCAATACAACAATGGCGGCTCTTCAATGGGTGGGGCCTCAAAACTTTACTATAACGATAGCTCACACAGGGTAGGCATTGGTGATATCCCTAACCCCGACTATCAACTTCATGTATCAGGTAATTTACTATCAACCTCTAATATTCATACTTCAGGTAAATTATATGTTTCTGATCCAACTAGTGTTTCTACTACTGGTAGCTATGTAAGGTACAACAGCAGCACTCACGAATATGAATATACCACCGCTACGATTTTAGGTCCGACTGGCCCCGCAGGTGCTGGAGGAAGCGCTGGGGCAACTGGGCCTGCTGGAAGTGCAGGAAGCGCAGGCAGTACGGGAGCCACTGGCCCCGCTGGTAGTAACGGCAGTAACGGCAGCGCGGGAGCCACTGGCCCTGCTGGAGCGACTGGCCCTACTGGTAGCGCAGGCAGCACGGGAGCCACTGGGCCTGCTGGAAGTGCAGGAAGCGCAGGCAGCACAGGAGCCACTGGCCCCGCTGGCGCAACTGGGCCTGCTGGTAGCACTGGTAGCGCAGGCAGCGCAGGAGCCACTGGTCCTGCTGGAGCTACAGGCCCAGCAGGAAGCAACGGCAGTAACGGTAGCGCAGGGGCAACTGGACCTGCTGGAGCGACTGGGCCTGCTGGAAGCACTGGTAGCACTGGTAGTGCAGGCAGCACAGGGGCCACTGGTCCCGCTGGTGCAACTGGACCTGCTGGTAGCACTGGTAGCACTGGTAGCGCAGGCAGTGCAGGAGCCACTGGCCCTGCTGGCGCGACTGGGCCTGCTGGTAGTAACGGTAGCAACGGTAGTGCGGGGGCAACTGGTCCTGCTGGCGCGACTGGAGCTACGGCAACAATTAATAACGCCGCAGAAAATAGGTTAACTACGGTAGCCTCTACGACTAGCCAGCTTGATGCAGAAGCTAATTTAACTTTTGATGGCAACAAGTTAACCCTTACGGGTAATCTACATACATCTGTTCATGATTACGGAACAACGGCCAACGTCGATGTTGATTTCGATCAAGACTCTCTACAAAAAGTTCTTTTAAATGGAGCTCCAGCAATTGATACCGCAGCCGCCAACAAGGGTGCTGGTAAATCAATAGTTATAAAAATTCTTTGCGACTCTTCAGCAAGAGCATTTACTTGGAATAGTAGTTGGGTGTTTATTGGTGAAAAACCAACAAGCATTGCTGCAAGTAAAACTGCATTATTGAGTATGACATGTTTCGGCACAAACGAAACTGATGTTGTATGTAGCTATGCGGTACAGGATTAATCATGAGTATTCATGCCCACAAGACAGGTATCAATAAGACTACGGGCCAACAATCTGATGCTATTTATAGCACTAGTTTAACTGGGAATTGGATACCTGGTACTGGGGTCAACACTCATTTCTGGGATAACCAAGTTGGCAGCGGTAAAAATATCAGAAGAATTAATACCGTAGCCACTGGCAGTTCTCCTAGCCATTGGATTTTTAGCGGAACAAATGATTACTTTGGTTCTGCGGCAAGTAGTTATGGTGGTGATCCTTTTGGGGTAAATACAGGTGGCGCGTTTACTTTAGCTCAGTGGTTTAAAAACGACAGCGGAGTTACGCACGTAGCTTTTTCTTTGTCGTATAGTAGCGGAAACATAGCAAAGCTAATCATTAGCCAATCTGGAGGGACTGCTAATAAAGCCAAGTTAACCGTGGGTAGTGAAACCCCCGTAGAATTTGATTATACTTTTGCTGACGATACTTGGTATTACATATCGCTTGTTTATGCTGGAAGTAATGTTTGGAGTTTTTTTGTAAACGGGTCTTTCGTTGGCTCTTCGACTATTTCTGCGTCTGGTGTTGACCCCGCAGAACTTCAGATAGGGAGAGACGCGGCCACGTCAACTTATTCTGGGGGTACAATTAAACTTGGTCATGTACATGTTTATAGTGCTGCTTTAAAAAACTCTCAACTAAGACAAAACTTTTTAGCTAGCCATGTTATAAACAATACTAGGGTTTATGGGGCAACTTATACAGCATGAATTACGTTATTATAGAAACTAAATACCTTGAGTATGTTGACTTCTCTACGCTCGAAGAAGATAGCCCTGAGACCTTAAGGTACTCTTTGAACGGAGAAAAGTTTTTTGTGAAGTACGGAGGAGAGCAGCCAGATTTTATATTTAACATACCACAAGACTCTGTTGGCTTACCAGAGCATTCTCATCAAGAAATTTTACAGATTTTAAGTGGTCCAGAATGGCAATCCCAAGACTAAAAATAGAAGATCAAGAAATTGGCTTAAGAGATTTAGGGGGAGGGCTGTTCGAGCCTAAAAATATCTCTGTCCTACAGAACTCAATTCATGGCATAAAACATGAAGTAACGAACCCAAATTTTTTTACTGAAAAAAGTTTCGCTGTAGAAGAACCTAGAATATACCACAAGATAGAAAGCTTCTGTTTTGTGACTACCAGTAATATAAAAAGAGAAGCCGCCATGATGATCAAAAGCCTTAGAAAATTTCATACGCAGCCAGTGTATGTAATTTGCGATAAAGCTTCCAGAACATTTCTAACGCAGGAGAGCCTACATCATAACTTATTCTTTAAGCTAACGGCTGAAAAAGAAGACCTTGAGAAGATTGAAGAAAAATTTTTTAAGGATCATGAATGCATAGCTAATAACGTTCATCGTCCTGCGGAAATTTTAAAGAAGATGGAAGTAATGGATTTCGCGCTAGGAGCCCACGAAAATACTTTTTTTCTTGATTCCGACATTATTGTATTGGATAATTTGCAAGAATATTTTCAAGATAAAGTAGCTCTATCCCCTCACTATTTCCCGAAGCGATATAGCTCTCATGGTTTTGAGAATGGGTTTTACAACGCTGGTTACGTATTTTGCGCTTCCAAAGGATTCCCTAATTTCTGGAGACACATTTATTTAAACGACTCTATCTTTTTCGAGCAAGAGGGCATGAATAGAATCCCAGACAGGCAAGATATACAAACCTTTTCAAGAGAGCATAACGTAGGTTTTTGGAGAAGGGGTGAGATACCAAAAAAAATAAAAAGTCTACATTTTCACATATCGGATGGAGTTGATAGGAATCGTCCCGACAAGCTGAAAGAGTTGAACAAAGATATAAAAACTATCGGCGTAGATATCATGAGGAAAGATCATCCAGACTTGTATAATTATTACGTTAGAATGGGCGGGCCAAAGAAGGTGGCATTTGTTCATTACGGTAAAACGGCGGGAGTTTATATTAATGAGTACATGAAAGATAGAATTTTTAGGCCGTATAAAAAATATTTATCTTGGCATAAAAACCTTAACCCTTTTGGCGTAAAAGATAGAGATTGGACTGAGGAAGAGTTGAGCACAATAGCAGAAACAGATCATGAATATGCCTATACTTCAAACCACCACGTAGAATGGTCGATTGACAGTGTTAAAAAATTTAAAAAAAATAATTGGTTTATGTTCACGTTTTTACGGAGACCAGAAGAATTACTGTGCTCTTTATATCATTGGTCTAAAGAAAATAATATTCAATTAGCTGCTTCCTCCTCCCCAAAAAACTTAGAACAAATTTTTGAATACGCAGTTGGCAACAAAGATTTCGACAGGCTTTGGAAATTACCGAATTACATTCACTTGCTAGATTATGTAGCAGAATTTAACAACGAAAACTTCGGAGACTTTCTGCTTAAATCATTTGGTGAAGAGCATGTACCCAGAGAGAAGCTAAACGTCAGCAAAAATAAAGGGTTCAATTATTACAGAGAGAACGGAGAAATATCAGAGAAAGCGATTAGCCGACTTTTTGAACATCCAGAGTATTTAAAATACTCAAAGTATCTTGACCAGCAGCAGTTAACATTTCAATTCCCGACCAATGAGTAAAAAAAACATCATATTAGCTGCTATCAATCAAAGGAATTCTCATTATCCAGAGTCAATTTGTAAATCAATTCAAAACGATTTTAAAGATTATAATATAATAAAAGAATGGGGGGAAGGATTCGGTAAAACAAAGCCATCGCCAGATAATATTGTGTGCGCTGTAATGCACGGAAACCGTGAGGTTCCAATGATGAAACCTAGATTTGAGTTTCTTGATGGGGTTTGCGACAACGTATGGTGTGTAATGCGTTCCCCAATTCAAGGGTGGATGTTTTGTGATAGAAACGGATATTCTGGAGCAAGCTCTATGGCTAAAGATCACAGCCTGTTAAAAATTAACGACGTTTCCGATGAAGACGCTTTGGCAATGCATGAGCGTCTGCTTAACAAATTTGTAAAAATGAATTTGAGTAAATACGAGCAACCGACTTTTGCAGGCTTTAAAAGTAACCCTTTTATATTGGTACTCGGACAGGTAGCTGGAGATTCAGTTGTAAATTTTAGCAATTTTCTAGCACCAAAAAATATGAGCATGGGAACAATGAGGAAGCCTTGTGTTAAGAAAGATATCCCAGCAGGATATATAAATACCATACTTACGGCTCTTTCTGTCATGGATAAATTCGATATCCCTATCATCTATAAACCTCACCCACGCGAAAACCAAGACCAAAACTCTGTAGTTAATAATTTAATTAATCTTCCAATGTTTAACAATGTATCAATTGTTTCAGACGTATCTATTCACGAGCTTTTGCCTCTGTCTAAAGCTGTTGTAACAATTAATTCAGGATCGGGTTTTGAGGCTCTAATCCATCTCAAGCCAGTTGTAACATTAGGAAAAGCAGACTACTCCGCATCGACTTACGAGTGTAAGGATGTTGAAGACTTAAAAAACTCTAAACAATTCATAAACGCCCCCGTAGACAAGCTCCGAATCAAGAAATTTCTTCACGCATATTTAAACAGAGCATACGAGACTCCAACCGAATTATTTAAAAAAATTATACCATGAATTTAGCAAAAGAAAATCTTGACAGCATCCACTTCGAGCTTTTAAGTAAGTTTAATTCGTACTGCTGGATATCTGGTGGGGCTGTACTAGACACGCTTGACGGCAGAAAGCCTAGAGATATAGACATATATTTCCCATCGCAAAGAGAACAGGAAAAAGCCGTTTCTAAAGCGAAAGTGCAAGGCGCTAAAGTCCTTCAGAAATACCCTCTAGGCACAAAATTAGAATGGGATGGGATAGAGATTGATTTAACATTTCTTGGTGAAAGCCCAGAAGAAGTCTTTGATAAATACGACTATACAATACTATGTGTGGCTATAGACAAAAACCGTAAATTCTTTCATCACCCCGATTTTTTCGATCATTATGGGGAAAGGAAACTGTATTATACAGGCATAGCCCAAAGCAAAGGCGCGGGTCATTTTATCAATAAGATGAAAAGACTCAAAAAATACCTCGCAAAAGGTTATGAAATGGATAGTGAAAATTTGGAATTTTGGATAGAACTGGTATTAGAGGGGCAAAAACGCCCAAAAAAACCAAAAAACAAAGACTGAAAACCTGTGTAATTAACTAGTAATGAAAATCGTAGACATAGCAGATGAAATCTTCCGCGAGTTGGGGCAACCCACTGAAGTATCCATACCTCAAATTGCTTTTTGGATACGAGTAAACGTGGGAACGCTAAACAACACGATAAATCAGTGCTACGACATCGACGAAAACACTTTGGAGATTTCTCCCGACCCAGGCTTAGAAGAGAAATCCATACTTAAAAAGCTTTACACGATTCATTATTACGACATTAAAGTTCGCAACGCTCTTGGCGCGGCCTCTACCGACCCAATAGTAGAGGTAACTTCAGATGGGGCTTCAGTAAGAAAACTTAATAGAAACCAAACAAGTCAATTATTTTTAACGCTCAAAAAACAAGAAACAGAGGATTTCAACACGCTAGTTGGAAACTACAAAATGCTTAAATCTACGCCTAGGCAGGTAGCTGGGGATGACACTGTTGAAGGTCTTGAGCAACCAAACTCAAATTTAAATAGACTAGACAAAAGCTCGGATTATTAATCATGGCCAGCCTAATTTCAGACTCCACAAAGAGCGAATTCGCTAAAGTTTTAGAGGATCATTTTGATACCTTTAAAAGAACAATTACCATCCACAGGGAACCAATCAAGTCTGTTAGTAATATCCAAAACAACGCGTTACATGGCTATGGAGACTCCGCTGAAACCAGTAATGTAAGTTATATAACTCAAAAGCAAGATTTTGATGCAATTGTAAATTACAATAACCAACAAATTGAAAACTCAACAGAAGTTGGAACGCTAGAAGCTGGAACAGTTAAGATCAAAGTAAAACAAGACGCGGCAGATTATATCAAAGGGGCCAAAGTGGAGAAAATTGAAATTGATGGACAAGTATTTAACAAAATTAGTGATGATAAAGTGCAAAACTATTTAGGAACTACATTTTTCATCTTTTACCTGAAAGCAACTACTTAATGGCCAAGGTTTATTCAGCTAGGATAAAGAAGAGCGCTGTCAAGTCTATGGAGCAAAAGCCTCTTAGAGATCAGGCTTTTAAAATAATACAAAAAAAAGTAGAAGAAGCCCAGAAGCGAGCATTAACAGAATTTAATAGACACCCAATTACCTCAGAAATAGAAGCTGGGCCTAGAGCAGAAAACATTTCGGGTACTTTAGGGGGATACGGAAACTTATATAGTTATATTGGCTTTTCCCAAGGATCAAGCCCAATAGATACTTTAAGAAGCTTTTTAATACAAAGACCGAAAGTGTTTAAGACTTCTAAGTTTATTAGAAGGCAGAGTTCGGGAGAGTTTAGGTTTAGAGTCCAAATACCAACATACTCAGAAATGGAGGCGTTATCACCTTCCCCCTACGAAGGCAGAAGCTGGGTAAAAGGGGTAGAAAAAGGTATTTCTGGTTTAGGGTATTATTTGCATTCTAGATCAGGTTTGCTATCTGGTAGTAGAAGCGGCTTTGGTTTGCAGGTAGACAATAGGCTAAGAGCTATGACTTTTAAACCCGTAAGATATATGTCAACTATTTTAACTAAATTTAGGAAGGAAATAACTGGGTAATGGAATCTCAATACGACAACGTAGTAATGTCCAGCTTTTTGCTTTGGCTTGATCACACCCTTTTGGATAAAGGCAAAGCTTTTAGCAACACTAGCTCTTTTTTCTATGACGTAAATAGCCTGTACAACGGCTATAACACTTACGGTTCGCCATTTAGGCAGTTCGTGTCTGACGAGTCAATTAAAAACATTCATGGCGCAAACATAATCAACTCAGTAAACCTAAACAATTCAACCACAGTTAGAGGGGCTTCTAATTTCGCCAATATTAACTACGAGCAAGGGCAAGTTTACTTTACCAGTGCCGTTTCAAACCCAAACACTACTCTTAGCGGGGATTTTGCAGTAAAGGATTTTAATACTTACATAACAAACGATTTAGAAGAAAAACTGCTATTTGAGACGCAATTCACAGTAAGAAATAAAACGGATTTGACCGCTACTGGCTTGCCGCCTAGTACGATGACATATCCAGCAATTTTCATTAAAAATAATGGAAGCAGAAATGAGCCTCTCGCTTTTGGAGGAACCGACCAAACAGAGACCGATATTAGGGCGATTGTCCTATCTGACGATCAGTATAAAATCGACGCTGTTGGGTCTATTTTCAGGGATAGGGCTAGGACTATCGTTCCTATAATCCCAGAAACTGGAATGCCATTCAATACTTTAGGCGATTTTCGTGACAATATTCAGTATAATTATACTGGATTATCGAGTCAATTCTCAGATTCAGGTGTATTTATAGATAATGTCTACACCAGTAAAGTTGGGGGCGTCACTTACACGCAGAAAACTAATATAAACCCAGACGTTTTCAGCATGATAATTGACTTTGAGGTTTCTGATGTGAGGCTACCTCGTTAGTAAAAAGTGTTCACATTTTTAAAAAAAATATGTAATAATCAACAATAGGGAATAATCACTATGGCTAGAAACAGAGTAATTTATCAATCAGAGGCTCTTTACGTTGGACCTACGCACGCTACGGACGGTGTGAAACTTAACCACACCCAAAATAATGTAAATCAGATTCAACGTGTACAAAGTGCTAACTACAGTTTTAACATCGAACGTCAAGACGTTAACCAATTTGGTGAGCTAGCGGCTATTGACAGAGTTATTTTGAGCGCCCCTACGGTGTCGCTCGATTTCTCTTATTTAGTGGCTAACATGCACAACGAATCTGGATTAGGGTTTGAGGTTCTAGACGGCGTCCGCCACGGAGCAGGAAACTTTGTTTCTTGTATTTCTGGTATTCTCAATAAGACCGCTGACGAAAAGAACTACTTCATCAGAACAGTAGCAGAGGGTTCTGATGTTCAAGGTAGCGCGGCTAACGTTGACCACGAAACAGCAGGGCAAAATACTATCGGTATTGGTAACGGATTCGTTACATCCTATACCGCTGAAGGTTCAGTTGGCAACTTCCCAACGGCAACCGTAAACGTAGAAGCGTTGAACATGAAAATCGACGCTGGCGTTTCTGGTTTTGCTATTCCTTCCGTAAACCCAACGAACGGCGCTGCTCACACCGCAGAGTCAGTAATCTTGCCTGACGGAGATTCTACTCCAGCGGGTGATTCTACTTCGGTTCTGAGACCAGGTCAAATCACTTTGTCCTTGGTTGAGAATGGATCAGGCTTTATTACCCACGCTGGTGGTGCTGGTGAGTTTGGTGCAGACGAGCTCGGCGTAAGAGTCGATGACGCTAAGATTCAAAGTTACAACATTAGCTTTGACTTGGGTCGTACTCCTCTTGAGAAACTTGGAAGTAAGTTCGCGTTTGCTCGTGAAATTGCTTTCCCTGTGACCATTACTGCTTCTGTGGATGCAAACGTGGGTGATCTCCCAACTGGTAACTTGGCTAGCGTTGTGACTGCTGACGAAGATTATGACATCTTTGTTCGCCTTAAAGACAAAGCTAACACCAGTGTTATTGTTGATTATCATATCAAGAAAGCCAAACTTGATAGTGAAGAGTTCTCGTCTGCTGTTGGTGACAACAAGAGCGTGACTCTCAACTTCTCCGCGCAGGTCGGTGGTCCTTCTCAGAACGACATCGGCTTCTTTATGAGCGGAGTTTGCTAATAGTCTTTTTAGATTATTTCCATGACCCCCAGAAATGGGGGTCTTTTTTTATTTATTTGTGTAAAAATATATAAGGAAAAAGGTTTATTATGTCTGGTTTTGACAGGGACAAATTGGAGAAAAAGCTTCAAGATTACGTTAGTTTTCAACTATCTAGAAAAGTAACTCATTTATACAAAAATTTTCTTTTTATTTTGGAAGATTTAAAGTCCCAAGGATATGATATATCAGACGAGGATTTTCAGCGCTGTAGGAAAAGAGTGCTGGATCATGGTAACGACGCAATCAGAGAAATCGAAGATTGCCTCAAGGATTTGGATATAAGGTTTAAGTAATATGAAAACATTATTTGATTTTAGGATCAAAAAAACGATAACGGAAACTAAAAAAGAGTCTTCAAAAAACGACAAAGGTGAGACCGTAACGGTTGAAAAAGAAGTCGAAACTGCGAGCTCTCAAGTCGTTTTGCTTAAAAAGCCTAACCGTTCGCTTTTTGACGAAGCAGAACTTTTTTACAGGGTACGTTTATCCGAAGGTATCAAAGCGGGTCTTTTAACTCGCGCTCTACTTGCTAAAAGATTTTCAAACGATGGGGGCATCCTTTCTGACGACGATAAAGATCGTTACGCAGACTTATACCTAAAACTTTACGAAGTTCAGTTGGAACACGACCACCTTGCTGGTGTTGGTAAGAAGAAAACTAAAGCTCAAGAAGCTAAATTTGGAGATATAGTAGAGCAGTTGGGAGTAATTAAAAAAGAGCTAACTGATTTTGAAATGGCTCAATCTTCGCTTTTCGAACAAACAGCAGAAAACAGAGCTAGAAATAAAACCATTTTATGGTGGACCTTGCATTTGTCTTATTTTCTTAGCGAAGAAGAAGACGAAAACGCCGAGCCTATTCCTGTTTTTGAAGGAGACACTTACGAAGAGAAGCTCGAAAAGTATGATAAAATGGAAGAAGATGACGATGAGTTCGTTGAAGAATTATTGTCTAAAGTTTTGTATTATGTTAGCTTCTGGTACGTTGGTAAGGTGAACACCGAAGAAGAGTTTAAGAAGCTGTTAAACGAAACAGAGCGAGTAGAGAGTTTATCGGAAGAGCCTAACCAAGAAGAAGCCACCGAAGAAAAAACGCCCCCTAGTAAAGAAAACCCTAAAGCCACAAAAAAGAGTGAAAAACCTGAAGGTAAGGAGTAAATCTAAACCGATTGCGTGAAGCACTCTAAGCCCCTTTATGGGGCTTTTTTTATAATGGAAAACGAAGACATACCAAAGGAGCATTTAAGGCTCATTTACGGAGAAATCGTCAGAGGGTCTTCGTACTTCTACTCTTCAGTTTTTGGAGAGGTAATAATAAAGCACCTAACTCAAGAAGATACAGAGCTTCTTGATGTTAAAAAGCTGAAGTATAAAACTAAAGCAGAAGAAGAAGGTTTACCCACGGAACAGGAAAGAGTGGAAGATTTGATAAAAGAAAAAATTTGGACTAAGGAAAAAGAAGACCAAATAGAAGCTTCAAAAAGTTTCATATCTAGAATGCAAGACACCCAAAAGAAAATGGTGTTAAAGTCTGAAAGGCAAAGGGTTCAGAAAGACATCGAAGATGAAGCTGATAAACTTGAAAAAATTCTAATAGAACGAATAGATTTGATCGGCTTAACTTCCGAAGAATACGCCAACAAAAAAGTCAATGACTATTATATATATGTTTCTTTGTTTAAAGACAGGGAGTTTAAGCAGCCATTGTTTTCAGAAGAAGAGTTTGATGAAGTCAGCGAAAAAGATTTAAGTAACATAATCTACAATTTTAATAAAATCAGTAAAAAGTTCAAAGAAAGAACCATCAAGCGAATCGCTGTATCTCATTTTTTCCTAAACAATTTCTATTTATGTAAAGACAATCCATTCATTTATTATGGAAAATCAGTTGTTCAATTAAGCTATCACCAAGCTGATTTGTTTTCTTTTGGCCGTTATTACAAGCAGTTGATGCAAGACATGAAGTCTCCGCTTACCAACGAAATGATGGATGACCCAGATAAAATAACCGAACAGTATGATATCGAACAAAATAAAGAAAAAGTCTTAAAAGAAACCTCCAAAGAAGGAGAAGCTACTACTGTTGTGGGGGCCACAAAAGAAGACTTGGAGGCTTTGGGTGTTACTGCTGAACAAAACGTAGGGGAAACTGTTGATCTTAACGAAGAAATACAGAAAAAAGGAGGTGTAATGACTATGGAAGAGATTATGAAATTGCACGGACATTAGTGTAATTTCGTGTAATTAAACCTAGGTAAAAGGAAATGGCAGAAAGACCTATAGCAGAAGGCACTATACGCTTCAGTCCAGACATGCGCTCTCTAGCGAATGTCGAAAAAAGCGTGAAAAAGGCCATAGGAAGGATCGAGACTATATCCGCTCGCGGAGGATTACTCTCGAAAAACTACGTGCAGCCTTTGGGCCAAATAACTGGTGCTGCTGACGAATTCACCAAATCCTTAGAAGCTTCAAACGCTCGTGTTATCGCCTTCGGTGCTTCAGCGGGTATCATTTACAACGTGCAACGAGCCCTAACTGCTTCTGTGGGTGCAGCAATTGACCTAGAGAAAAAACTGGCAGACATCAACGTAATTTTAAACGAATCAAACGCTGGTTTACAAAGATTTTCAAACGAACTGTTCAACATAGCGAAAGGAACAGGCCAAAGTTTCCAAGCAGTTGCTGACGCTGGTCTTGAATTTGCTCGTCAACGTATAGAGGTAGAAGAAAATTTAAAGCGAACCAGAGACGCTATGATTTTGGTGCGTCTTTCTGGCTTGGACGTACAAAGCTCTGTAGAGTCTATTACGGCCACAATGAACAGTTTTAACCAAACTGTTATTACCTCCACGGAGCTAGTAAATAAGCTAGCTAACGTTGACGCAGCTTTTGCGGTTAGTTCTGCTGACCTAGCTGAAGCTATTCGAAGAGTTGGTAGTTCGGCGCAAGATTCAAACGTAAACATTGATCAACTGATCGCTCTTGTTACCACCGCGCAACAGGTTACTGCTCGTGGCGGTTCTGTTATTGGTAACTCACTTAAAACTATTTTTACAAGACTTCAAAGGCCGCAGGTAATTGCAGACCTTGAAGCGTTTGGAATCGCTGTTAGAGACCAGCAAGGCGCGATGATGAGCACGATGCAAATCTTACAAAGCTTTGCTAACACTTACGATCAGCTTGCTCCAAGTCAAAAGGCTGTTACTGCCGAGCTCGTCGGTGGCGTTTTCCAAATCAACGTATTAAAAGCAGCTTTGGGCGATTTAGGTAAACAGTATTCGATTTACGATAGAGCTTTGAACGTTTCCCTCACTTCAACTAATCAAGCCATAGCGAGAAATGAACTGTTAAATAAGACTCTATCGACTTTAATAAATGAAACAATGGTGAACGTCCAGAAAGTTGGAGCAGCGTTTGCCAATTTAACTGTAACACCTGCTCTTACAAATATTCTTGAGGCTGTAAATTCTTCTGTAGAAAAGCTAGAAGAAAAAGCAGCGCAAGGAGACTTAGGCGTAACTTTTGGTAAGGGTATTCTACAGGGACTGAGTAACGTATTGAGTGGCCCCGCGCTTATAGCGATTGCTGGACTTTTAGCCAAGCTTACATTTTGTTTCTTTAAATTTTCTACTGATGCGGTAAAAACTTTTGCAGGTTTAAATACTGTAACTAATCAGCAGAAAGAAGTTCAGTTGCTTATCCAAAACCTACTGATTAAAAACCCAAGCCTAATCGCCAGTGCGACTTCTAGCGCCGAAGGTTTGAAGATGGTTGAAACAGAGATTCTAAAGATTATTCAAACAAGGAATTTGGCCTTGAAAGAATCTGCTCAGTTGTCTTCAACAATTGGACGTAACATAAGCATTGGTGACATCCAAAGCTTAAATGCTAGCGCCAACAGTAACGCAGCTAAAGGGTTTGTTCCAAACTATAACCGTAAAAACGAGCAAGCTGAAGTAATGGGCGCTCTTCAAGGCGGTTATACCCCAGGCAGGGTTGACACCATGCAGATACAGGGAGTTGGAAGAGTTACTTACAACCAAGCAGAAGAAGTAAAACAATTCCCAGGCATGAGCCAGCCAGCTATCATGCCGCCGCAAGGTAGTGACGCGGGTAAAGCTTATGCGTCAAAATTCAAACAGACTCACGGCTTTAACCCATACAATGAAGGCCATGTACCCAACTTCGCGGCGGGCCGAAAGGCGGGAGATTGGGCAGGCGTATATAATTTCTTGAAGAACAGTAAAGTGGGAGCATTTGAAAATAAAGCCTCATTACTTAGTGCTTTGAATAACGAAGATTTTAGGTTGGATTTTAAGGACGCCACGCTAGGTATGATTACCAACCCTAACCATGTTAGACATGCGGGGGCGGTTAAAGCTCTGGCTGGAGGCTCAGATGATCCTGAAAAATTAGCAAGAGCTAGAGAAAAAATAGACGATATTAAAAAATGGACAAAGGTTGGTGGTCCAAGCTCTAGAATTAGCAAACACAGTGGGAGCACAGTACCTTTTGACGCCATACTTACAACGTTGAAAGGTCTTAGGCCAGGTCAGTTTCAAGGAATGGAAGCTTTAAGCAAATACGTCCGAAACGAAGTCGGGGCAGAAAGTTTTTCGGATTCAGCTTTTAAAAATATTAGATATCTGAGTCACACATCTGGTCAAGCAGCTAAAAAATCTTTAGGCGCAGCAAAATACAAGCAACTCCAAGGATATCTAGGCGGCAAAAACGCAAGATGGACAGAACTAGAAACAAAAGGTAAAGCTGGTCAAGACTTCGAAAAAATGCTTTCTGAATATCTTGGTGTTCCGTACAAAAAAGATGCTGAAGCTATGGATTATGGCTTGGGTAACTCTAATCCATTGCCAGTAGATGAAAAATTGCGAGCAGCAATTCAGATGCGAAGTGATTATAATTATGGTGACGCACATGTAAGCACAGGACATCAAGCTAGACCTTTTGCGAGCAAGATTATCAGAGACGCTGATCGTGATGGCAAATTTAGTAGGTATGCCCAAAAAGTTATAAATACAAAAGGTCAAAACATTATTGATTTAGACAGGGTTTCTCCAAAAGGAGGCTACTGGGATATAATGGGTGGCGATAAAGATAGAGAAGGGGTGGTAAAAACTTTCGGCCTATCTGATTTCAGAAAGTCCGCTAAACCTGACACCAAAAAAATATTAAACAAACTTTCTTTAGGGAGAGGTCGCCCTCCTAGGATTCAATACACATACAACAGAGACTCAGTTAAATTAGCCAGCGGCGGTTTTATTCCAAACTTACAATACGGTGGTTTACGTGACGAAGATTTGGGCGATTCATTTATCAATGTAAATCCAAACAA